>ENA-OUNS01001753-OUNS01001753.1-human-gut-metagenome-genome-assembly--contig:-NODE-1753-length-15075-cov-4.552397_pt1 | contig 15075 bp, 9 predicted proteins | sample MGYA00243237_ERZ505104 | MGnify/ENA primary metagenome ERZ505104 (study PRJEB26097, sample SAMN02711295) | human gut metagenome | biome: Gut microbiome | host: Homo sapiens | place: Denmark: Copenhagen...
TGACCATTCTGTGTCTGGTCGGCATGCTCCCGGTTTTGGTACTGGGCATTTCACTTGGTATTAATTCCTATCGCACCGTGCTCAAGTACAGGGAAAAAGATATGACGAATACACTGCAGCAGGCTTGTGGGATTGTAGATTATCAGATGTATGCCTGCCAGCAGATGATGAATTATTTTGTATACAACCAGGATGTCATCAATTTTCTGGAGTGCGATCCGACAAAGAAGACCCAGCGTTATGAACTGTATCAGGAAGTATCTAATACCATCGGTGCGTTGAAGTACCAGAATCTGATCATGGAATCTGTTACAATCTACTCCGAGGGCATTCGGCAGTCTTTCGGAAATGAAACGCATCCGCTGAAGGATCTGTATAAAGAGTCCTGGTATCGGGATGGAATCAGGGATAAGGAATGGGTGTTTGACGAGAACACATTAGATCTGATTTCAATATACAAAATTCCAAGTTATTCCGGAATTGAAAGTTATGTGGCAGTACGCACGGATATTCCGACATTATTTGAATCATTAAACCAGCTTGCAGTGGAACAGTATGGTGTTCATGTGCAGACGCAGAACGATGAAATATGGAATTTTTCCGGGAAAAAATGTACAGATAAAAATGGAATATATGTAAGTTTTAGAGAGAATAAAAAGGATTATTTATGGGTGCAGCAGGATCTGAATCAGATGGATGCGACAGTTACTTATTTTCAAAAGAAATCCAACATAAGTCCATTTTCCGGAAGAGCATTTCTGATGATCGCTGTGCAGGTGGGTGCCTGTCTGATCTGCATTATTCTGCTGGGAAGAAGATTTGCAAAATATTTGTCCAGACCATTAGAAGAACTGACAGAAGAAATCCAGTCTATGGATGAAATGAACATTCAGGCAACGGTTCACAGCAACCGTGAGGACGAGATGGGAATCCTGATCAACAGCTATAATCATATGATGCAGCGGATCCAGGAACTGATCCGGGAAAATTATGAAACACAGATTGCCCGGAAAGAATTTGAAATGAAAGCACTGCAGGCTCAGATCAATCCACATTTCCTGTATAATTCCCTGTCGATGATCAACTGGAAAGCGATTGAAGCCGGCGAAGAGGAAATCAGTCAGGTGACGCTTGCACTTTCTGCATTTTACCGGACAACTTTAAATAAAGGAAGAACCTGGATCAGTTTGCGGCTGGCACTTCAGAATATTCAGGCTTATGTACAGCTGCAACTCTGGATGCATGATAATGATTTTAACGCGCATTATGATGTAGATGAAAAATTGCTGGATTATGAACTTCCTTCACTTATTTTCCAGCCGTTCGTAGAAAATGCGTTAGAGCATGGCCTTGATATTAAGGAGGATCCGGATCATCAGATCTGGTTCCGTATCTGGGAGGATCCGCAGACTGATCTGATTTATGTCAGTATCCGTGACAATGGTGTTGGAATGGATACAGATACGCTTGCACATGTTTTGGAATATCATGCGACGGGATATGGTGTCAAAAACGTAAACGACAGAATGAAACTGAGCTTCGGGGAAGCTTATACCATTCAGATCAAAAGTGAACAGGGAAAAGGTACGGAGGTATTACTGCATTTCCCAAAGGTACAGAAGGGAGAAAGCAATGAGTCATAGCAAAAGAGGAGCACAGGCTATCGCCATCGGAATGATATGTGTACTTCTCGGTGTGATATCATTTGAAATTGACAGTGGTGTGGCAGAACAGGAAGCGAATGAAAAGGCAGCCACCTCCTGGGAGAAGGCAGAGAGATCACCACTGATACCCTATCCGGAGACAGTGACCTATACACTGGCAAAAATGACGGCTTCTGGCAATTCCGGTATGCCGGATGGTGATACTTATGAGGATAATGCCTATACACGATATTTGAAAAAAACACTTAACGTACAAAATGAAGATGTTCTGGAAGTGTCGGGGGATGAAAATTATTATCTGTATATTCAGCGGATGATTGCTGAAAATAATCTGCCGGATGTGATGCTGGTATCTGGTCCGGAGGAGGTAGAGGAACTGGCAGAATATGGCATGATTGAAGATTTATCAGATGCCTATCAGGAGGCAACTTCCAGTAGGATCAAATCCATGTACAGTAGTTATGGAAAAGAATTACTGGAATCTGTGACCATTGATGGAAAATTGATGGCACTTCCTTCCACGCAGGTTTATTATGGATGCAACCTGTTCTGGGTGAGGGAAGACTGGCGGAAAGAATTGGGACTTCCGGAACCTTCGACGCTTGCTGATGTGGAGCAGATCATCCAGGCATTCCGGGAAAATGATCCGGGAGGAAATGGAAATATCGGGCTGCCCTGTGTGGCAACACTGTATGGAGACGGTTCTTCAAATTTTTCTGTAGATCCTGTTTTTGCCGCATTTCATGCATATCCGGGTATATGGCTACAGGATGGGGATGACAGTTATGTCTATGGATCATTAACGGAAGAGACTAGGCAGGCACTGGAATATCTTCATGGATGGTATGAAAATGGTATTCTGGATCAGGATTATATGATGCGGACACCGGGAGAAATCGGAGAACTGATACGTGATAACCGCTGTGGAGCTTTTTTTGGCTGGTGGTGGGCACCGAATAATCCGCTGATAGAAGCGGTGGAGGCAAATCCGGGGGCAGAGTGGAAACCATATGTGATCGCTGATGAGTATGGAGAAGTTCATTCTTACATATATGGAAAAACAGCTCCCTGTATCGTGGTGCGAAAAGGATATGAGCATCCAGAGATTGTCATGAAGATTATGACCGCACTTTTTGACAATGCGCGATACCGTCACGATGGAAGCGAAGAAATTGACCTGTACCAGAAACGTGGGGTTGATATCACGGCACGTCCGCTTGTGGCAAACTGTGATTTCAGCAATGCTGTGTTTACAACAACAGATCATATCTGGCTGGCTTTGCATTATCCGCGACAGACAGATTCCATGAATTCTCTGGAATCGGCTTATTATGACAGTTGCCGCAGATTCCTTGATGGAGACAGAGATCCTGTTTACTGGGCTGCCTATGCTTCACGGATTCAGGCAGTACGGCTGATTGAAGAGGCAGATGTGTCTTATGTTAATGAAGACTATGTACCGTATTCACATCGGGAGTTACCGCAGGATATGACAGATATGGAGACACTGGCTTTTATGAAGATCATTACAGGAGAAGAACCAATCTCTTATTTTGATATTTTTACAGAATCGTGGAAAAAGAACATGATTCTGGAAAATCTTTTGTATTAAATATGACTCTCTTTCTATAAAATTATAAGTATCAAAGAGGTACGTACTTGATACGATAATGAAAAGGAAAGAGGGTATTTTTTATGAAAATGAAAAAATTTTTGGCAGTGTGTCTGTCCGCATTGACAGTAACCGGTATGTTAGCAGGCTGCGGTGGAGCGAAAGGCGGAGATACATCTTCTGCAGGAGCTGAGAAAAAAGGAAGCAGTGCAGAAGGATCTGTATATTACCTGAATTTCAAACCGGAGATTGCAGATCAGTGGGAAGAAATTGCAGCAAAATATACGGAGGAGACAGGTGTTCCGGTAAAAGTAAAGACAGCAGCATCCAATCAGTATGAGCAGACATTGAAATCAGAGATGGCAAAAAGCGATGCACCTACGTTATTCCAGATCAACGGACCGGTTGGATATCAGTCTTGGAAAGAGTATTGTGCAGATCTGAAAGATACTGAATTTTACAATATGCTGGTAGATAAAGACCTTGCGATCACAGAAGGGGATGGTGTATACGGCATTCCGTTTGCAGAAGAAGGTTACGGCATTATCTATAATAAAGAAATCATGGATAAGTACTTTGCACTTCCGGGCGCAAAAGCAACATCCATGGATGATATCAAAAACTTTGATACATTAAAGGCTGTTGTAGAAGATATGACAGCGCACAAAGCTGATCTTGGCATTGATGGTGTATTTGCTTCCACATCCTTTGCACCAGGTGAAGACTGGAGATGGCAGACACATCTGATGAATCTTCCAATTTACTATGAGTACAAAGATGCAGATGTAAAAGATGAGGACGAGATTTCTTTCAAATATAATGAGAACTTTAAAAATATTTTTGACCTGTATCTGAACAACTCCACGGTTGAGCCTACAATGGTTGGTTCCAAGACAGTAGATGATTCTATGGCAGAGTTTGCATTAGGAAAAGCTGCTATGGTTCAGAATGGTAACTGGGCATGGTCTCAGATCAGCAAAGTAAGTGGTAACGTAGTAAAAGAAGAAAACGTGAAATTTATGCCGATCTATACAGGCGTAGAAGGCGAAGAGACACAGGGACTGTGCATCGGTACAGAAAACTACATGTGTGTAAACAGCAATGCATCTGAGGCAGATCAGAAAGCATCCCTGGATTTCCTGAAATGGGTGTTCAGTTCTGATGAAGGAAAAGAGATGGTAACAAATAATCTTCAGTTTATCACACCGTTCAGCACATTTGGCGATGATGAGATTTCTTCTGACCCGTTAGCACAGGAAGTAGTAAGATACATGAAGGAGGATTCCCTTACAACGGTACCGTGGAACTTTACAACATTCCCAAGCCAGACATTCAAAGATGATTATGGTGCATCTCTTCTTGAGTATGCAAACGGTAACAAAAAATGGGATGCTGTAGTATCCGATACAGTGGCTGAATGGGCATCTGAAAAAGAAGCAACAGCTGAGTAGTCATATTACATAGAATTCTCAAAGGGAAGGAGGCGGTCATCGGCCGTCTCCTCTTCTGTTTTAGGAAGAAAACATTTGTATCCGTAGGGAGGAAGATTTATGCAAAAGACATATAAAAAATATTTTGCTCTTTTTGTATTACCTACATTGATTGCATTTACCCTGTTTTTTATTGTCCCATTTATTATGGGAATCGTGCTTTCATTCTGTAAATTTACGACAGTTACAAATGCACACTGGGTTGGAATTGCGAACTATGTAAAGGCATTTTCGAACAAAGATTTTATGAATGCACTGTTATTTACCGTGAAATTTACGGTTGTATCCTTAATTACAATTAATGTGATTTCTTTTGCCCTGGCATATGGACTGACACGGGGATTAAAAGGAACTAATATTTTTCGAACCATTTTCTTTATGCCAAACCTTATCGGAGGAATTGTACTTGGCTATATCTGGCAATTACTGATCAACGGCGTGCTGGCACATTTTAATGTAACGATCACAGCAGACCCGAAATATGGTTTCTGGGGCATGGTCATTCTGACAAACTGGCAGCTGATCGGTTATATGATGATCATTTACATTGCCGGTATTCAAAATATACCGACAGAATTGATTGAAGCAGCTGAAATTGATGGTGCCAATAAATTCCAGACATTGTACAAGATTATTATTCCGATGACAATGCCATCTGTTACCATCTGTCTGTTCCTGACACTTACGAACTGCTTCAAACTGTTCGATCAGAACCTGGCATTAACAGCAGGCGGACCGGCAAAGAAAACCGCAATGCTGGCATACGATATTTATACGACATTCTACAACAGGAACGGCTGGGAAGGTGTCGGTCAGGCAAAAGCGGTTATTTTCTTTATTATCGTAGCAGCAATCTCACTGACACAGTTATACTTCACAAGACGTAAGGAGGTTGAGAACTAATGCTGAAAAAGAGAAAACAAAACAAAAATGAGATCATTGAAAATCCGGCAGTATCAAAAGGTACCGGTATTGTGATCACGATTGTGATGACACTTTTAGCTGTGGCTTTCCTGTTCCCGATTTTCCTTGTATTGATGAATTCTTTTAAAAACAAACTTTATATCAGTGATGCACCGTTCGCATTGCCAAATTCGGATACTTTTTCCGGAATGTACAATTATGTGAATGGTATTCAGAAAACAGGACTGCTGGTAGCAGCCGGAAGATCTGCTTTTATTACCATCTGCTCTGTAATCGTGATCGTGCTGCTGACATCCATGGCCGCATGGTGGATCACAAGAGTTACATGCAAATTATCCACAGTATTGTATTATCTGTTTGTATTTGCAATGATCGTTCCATTCCAGATGGTTATGTTTACACTATCTAAAGTGACAGATTTTCTTCACCTTGGCAATATGTTTGGTATCATACCGGTTTACCTGGGATTTGGTGCTGGGTTGTCGCTATTTATGTTCTGTGGATTTATCAAGGCGATTCCGATTTCCCTGGAAGAAGCAGCAATGATCGATGGCTGTACACCGGTTCAGACTTATTTTAAAGTAATAGTTCCGATGCTCCGTCCAACCATGATTACAGTTGCGATCTTAAATGCAATGTGGATCTGGAACGATTACCTGCTTCCGACACTGGTACTTGACAGTGAGAAACCGACCATACCAATGGCAGTTCAGTATCTGCGCGGTGGCTATGGATCCATTGATATGGGCGCAATGATGGCAATGCTTGTACTTGCAATTTTACCGATCATTGTATTTTATCTGACCTGTCAGAAATATATTATCAAAGGCGTAGCTGCAGGAGCAGTCAAAGGTTAACAAATGCTCAAAAGTCCTTTTTGTTACAACAGTGCAGCAAAAAGGACTTTTTATAAATATAAATCAGTAGAACGTGAGGATATAAACTATGAGAACAAGTGGAATTCTGATGCCGGTATTTTCTCTTCCATCCAAATATGGCATAGGATGTTTTTCAAAAGAGGCTTATCAATTTGTAGATTTTTTAAAAGAGTCAGGTCAAAAGAACTGGCAGGTACTGCCCCTTGGACAGACAAGTTATGGGGATTCCCCGTATCAGTCTTTTTCATCTTTTGCCGGAAATCCGTATTTCATCGATCTGGAGCAGCTTTTGACGCAAGAGGAGTGTGACAGTTTTGATTTTGGAAAGAATCCGGAATCCATTGATTATGCAAAGCTATACCAGAACCGATATAAAATTTTGCGTATGGCCTGTGATCGTTTCCTGAAGCAACCGTCAGATGATTTTTTTGCTTTTTGTCAGGAAAATGACTGGTGGCTTGGAAATTATGCATTGTTTATGGTAATAAAAAATATGCATAAAGGAGCAAGCTGGCTGCAATGGGAAGAAAAATATAAAAGACGCGATTTTGCAGCTCTGGACCAGGTATGGCATGGGCAGCATGATGAAATACAGTTTTATCAGTTTCAGCAGTATCTGTTTTTCTGTCAATGGAAAAAACTGCATGCGTATGCGGCGCAGGCGGACATTCAGATTATCGGGGACATTCCGATTTATGTGGCTCTGGACAGCGCAGATGCCTGGGCGGAACCGCAGTTGTTTCAATTTGATGAGGAGTTAAATCCTGTGGCAGTGGCAGGATGTCCACCGGATGCATTTTCTGCGACCGGACAGTTATGGGGTAATCCGCTGTATCGCTGGGAGTATCACCGCCAGACCGGTTATGCGTGGTGGATTCGGAGAATCGCACAGTGTCTGAACTTGTATGACTGCATCCGTATTGATCATTTCCGCGGATTTGACGAATATTACAGCATTCCGGCGGAGGATGAGACGGCAGAATACGGACACTGGGAGCCGGGACCGGGCATGAGCCTGATGCAGGCTTTGAAAGATGCTCTGGGAAATGTAAATGTAATTGCAGAAGACCTTGGATTTTTAACGGACGGTGTACGCCGGTTGTTACATGATTCGGGTTTTCCGGGAATGAAAGTGATTCAATTTGCTTTTGATTCCAGAGAAGAGAGTGATTATCTGCCACATAATTATGAGAAAAATTGTGTGGTGTATACAGGAACGCATGATAATGATACCCTTTGCGGCTGGTATAAAGTTTTAGATCCGGAAGATCTGAAATTATCCCAGAAATATATGAATAATGCAAATACATCAAAATCGGAAATTCACTGGGATTTTATCCGTCTGGCTCTGGCGAGTGTGGCAGATCTGTGCATTATTCCATTGCAAGATTATCTGGGGCTTGGAAGTGAGGCAAGAATTAATACACCATCTACGCTCGGGAATAACTGGCGGTGGCGAATGAAGCAGGGATGTCTGACAAAAGAATTAGCAGATCAGATCAGAGAGTTGACAATATTATATGGGCGATAGAGCATCGTATGTAATGTGAAGCGTAATATTGTATAACAACAAGGGCATTTGTAAAATAAATTACAAATGCCCTTGTCGAAATATGAGACAGAACCAGTACAGTTATTTGCAAAACGATGTACTAGAAGATAACTTTTCCGGCATTGATCCGGTAGGAGCGATTCATCCAGATAAATGTTCCGTTATAAGCAAAGTCCAGTTTACCGTTCTGCAGATACCACCATCCGTAATCATTGTCTGCAAGGCCGGTAAAGGTAAAATCAACGGCACCGTTTACGATGCGCCACCATCCGTAAGCATTCGGAGCGATACCGGTATAAGAGAAATCAACTTTTCCGCCGGATAAGTAGAACCATCCGTATTCGTTCGCTTCCACACTGTTGCAGCTGAAGTCAACGGCACCGTTTACGATGCGCCACCATCCGTAAGCATTCGGAGCGATACCGGTATAAGAGAAATCAACTTTTCCGCCGGATAAGTAGAACCATCCGTATTCGTTCGCTTCCACACTGTTGCAGCTGAAGTCGACAGCGCCATTTACAATACGCCACCATCCGTATTCATTCGGAGCGATGCCGGTGTAGGAAAAATCGACTTGTCCGTTGCGGACATACCACCATCCATAATCGTTTGGAATCAGTGTTGTTACGTCGGTTGCAACAGATCCGTTTTTATAATAATACCAGTTGCCGTCAGCTGCCTGCGCAAGTCCATCAGAAACCGGATCAGGTGTGATGCCAGATGCTTTGGCTGTCAGCTGGTAAGCGGCGACGGTACCGGATACTTCGCAGGCTGCAAGCAGATAGGAGTTTCCGTCAAAACTGTTATCTGCGGAGACAAAACAGAGTCCTTCCGGTGAATCATCGCCGGAAATAGCAGTATTGAAATTACGGGAGTTGATGTAATTGACATAGGTGCTCTGTGTCGGATCTGTAATATCATATACCATGATTCCGCCGATGCGTTCCAGTCCGACGAAGGCATATGTTTTTTTACCAACAGTTCCGATAGTTACACTTTCTGCCTCCGGACCTTTTTTGCCGGAGCGGTTGTCGAGGTCGGTATTGTCGTTGGAACAGTTAAAGAAATTCGGTAAGTAAGCAGCTGTGGCAGATTCAAAATTGCTGCCGCTGTCAAATACTTCTGTTAGTCCATTCGTATCTGCTTTGAAAATCGTGAAGGAACGTCCACCAAAGAGATAGTCAGAATCTGAATCCAGACCGTCGTAATCTTTTGTATCAAAAAATACAACTTTACCATTTAATCCACTGTTTTCGGCAGTGATTTTTCCGGAGGGAGAAGTCTTTCCTTTTCCAAAGTTACGTTCATCTTCATTGGTGTAGCTGCCCCATTCTCTGGAGTCACCCTCATTTGCGATCACAATATAATCGGTTCCATTTACGGTGTAAGTAGCAATACCGTCCGGCATACGGATTCCTTTTAAGGAATCATAGGTCTTGGCATTGTAGCTGCTATTCTTTTTGTCAATATCGACAGCTGTTTTGCTGTAATCTTCAAAACCTGCAGAGTAGATACCAGTAAATTCTTTTTTGTTAAGATCCAGAACAGCAATGGCATTTGCTTCCTGAAGTGTGATGTAGGCAGTGGAATTGTCCGCTGCAATATATTCCGGTTCCAGATCGACAGACGGTACGGTATTTTTTTTCAGGACAATTCCTGCATCGGTAAGCTGTTTGCGATTCGCTTCGCTGTCATAAGCAGTAAAATCTGCTTTTGTGACAGTGTCTGAAGCAAGATCAACAATTGTTACGGTACCTTGTGGATCGGTACTGTTTGTGGAATATCCTTCTCTCGGTTCGCCTTCATCAGCTGTGAGCAGTTTGCTTCCGTCTGGAGTAAAGGTGATCATATCCGGCTGGATACCGGTCTCATAAAGCTTTTTCAGGGAGAGTGTTCCATCTGCATTGCAGTCAAACAGGGCGATGCGGCCATTGGCAGCATAATTTTCAGCCTGGAGTGCTGCTGCGAGACAGGTACCGTCTTCGGAGATGGTTACGGACGTCATATCACCATACTGGAAAGAAGTGTCTGCGGCTTTCACAATGGATTTGATGTCAATCGCATTAGCATCCAGCAGATCAACGGTGTCTTTATATTCCAGAGTTTTCAGTGGGATAGCAGCCAGGGTACCATTCTGACCGTTTATTGCATAAGCCCATCCTGTTTTGGTATTATATTCTACGATTTCCATAACGCCGCCGTCTGCGTTGCTGATACCGGAATCATATCGTGCAGCCTGTGTCAGAGCCAGAGAGGAGACAGTGTTCTGATTTTCAAATCCTTCTGTTTTGGTCCCTGCATCGGTCTGCTTGCTGACGGAAAAGGTATCGATCAGTTTGCTGGTCGGATTGGAACTGTCGCCGTCCAGATTGTATACTTTTACGGAAATCTGCTGATCACTGACATCAAAGATCGCATAACTTGGACTGTAATCCTGATTCCATTCCTGATTTCCATATGGAAGATATTCAGATGGATGTTCAGCAGTCTGCCCTTTCAGATAAGCAGCAGAACCGGTTTCACCATTAGCCAGGACCGGGAAATCGGTGTTGTTGGCTTTGTCTACTTTTGCAAATGGGGTATAGTATTGCATGTCGGACGCACAGTTACCGGTCAGGTAGATCGTGCCGTCCGGATCATGATAACTGCTCAGTCGCTCAGCGTTTCGTTTACCGTCTTTTAATACATAACTTCTGGAGTATACATGATCGTGTCCGCCAAGTACGAAGTCCACATCAAAGTCATCCATTACTTTTTCAAATCCGGCATCGACATAGTTTTCAATATCAGAGTCTGCAGCATGTTTGGCAACCGTCTGTGTTGATTTGTGATGTGTGACTACCAGCCACTGATACTGTCCCTGATATTCTGTGGTAGCAGATGTCAGGACTGTGCGGAAGTTATTTACAATAGCTTCTGCCTCAGAATTATCTTTGGAAGCGCTGGGAACGGAGGCATTATCTGCATTTTCATCATCATTGCCACCCGGATAAGCACCGGTATTTAATGTGACAAACAAAACATTGTCATACAGGTAATAGTAGTTGCCTTTAGTTTCCATTTCACGGCGTTCAGTAAAATCATACTGACCATCAGCATTCGGTGTTACACCGTTGGAAGCGGAATTGTTTCTGATTTCATTTGCAGTAGCCTGGATGTAGTTGCCATGGCTCTGGCTGGTGCCGTTGTTTTGCCCGCGGAAGGTGGTTTTTACCTGGGTCAGAGCACCTTCGCTCCCATCAATGGCAAGTTCATTGGGCAGATTAAAATGATCTTCGAACATGTAGTGTCTGTCATGATTGCCGACAGCAGGTGCATATAAGATCGAAGACATTTCTTCCGGTGCAAAAAAGGAAGTATATTCGCTGGATTTTCCCCAACTCTGATCCTCCACCTGATCACCGGCGGACACAACGAGATTTACATGATTGTCTGCAAGTGTGTTCATCATGGAAGCCCATCCAGTCTGGTTTTTGTCATCAGATGAATTCCATCCACGCTTGTCTGTTTCTCCGTTTTCTTTGATCTGTGGGTCGCTGGTAAAAGCGAAGGTAAAAGAATCCGCGGACGGTGTAGTGTAAGTATGTGCTTCAGACCAGGTCTGACCATTATCATAGGAAATCTGATACTGATAATTGGTATCTGCTGCAAGGTTTTCAATGGTTGCTTTGCAGACCAATTTACCGCTGTCTGTGTATTTGGATGTCATGGCAGTAGGCAGATGGAGAGCACTGATGCTGGCTGTGATAATCTGGTCACCAAATTTCACAAGCGCAGTTTTTGTACCTTCCGGTGCATACCAGTTCAGATTTACGCTGGACTGTGTTTCGCCCGGCTGCAATGTCAGATATTCTGTAGTAACAGCAGAAGATGCTTTTAATGTTGTAATCTGTTCCGCAGAAGCGAAGATGCTCTGAGAACAGGTAAGTGCTGCGATCAGCGAAAGTGCAGCAATCTGTTTCAATCGTTTTTTCATAAGACACTCCTTTTTAAGTAGATTTTGCGCAAGTGTGTATGTGCAATTCTGTTAATTTGCAATTATGCAGTGCTTACTCTAACAGGCAAATGTAAAATCTGAAAGGAAGAAAAATTGAAATGTAGGTAAAATTTCAGATGATATAAGAAAAGAATATAAAGAAAAAGAGGAGTAAAAGTAGACAAGGTTAGTAGGAAGATGCGAATTTCAGGCAGATTTACACTGGTGATTCACATATCAGAAATATTCCGGATCTTCAGTTAGAAAAAGGATGAATTCCTATCTTTACAGTATGATATAAAGGTGCTAGACTAACCCTTAACATCGTCATAAGAGTATTACACAATATGGAAGTGATGATATTTTTGGAAAGAGGGAATGAGCATGACATTTGTACAATTAAAATATATATTGACCATTGCGGAAACGAAATCATTAAATAAAGCAGCAGAGCAGTTGTATGTTTCACAGCCATCGCTGACCAATGCATTAAAAGAACTGGAAAAAGAAGTAGGAATTACCATTTTCTTCCGTACCGGACGAGGCGTGACGTTGACAAATGATGGTGTGGAATTTCTGGCGTATGCCCGGGAACTTTATCGGGAGTATGAACAGCTGTTGCAGCGTTATGGAGAGGGCGGTTCTTATAAAAAGAAATTTGCGGTATCCACCCAGCACTACTCTTTTGCGGTAAAGGCATTTGTTGATGTGGCAAAAAAACTGGATATGTCAAAATATGAACTGGCAATCCGCGAGACAAAGACAATGGAAGTTATTCAGGAAGTAAGCACTATGAAAAGTGAGATCGGCGTGTTGTATCTGAGTGAATTTAACCGAAAATCTATGGAAAAACTGTTAAAATCGGCAAATCTGGAGTTTCATCCATTGATTTCCTGCAAAGCCTATGTATATTTATGGAAAGGACATCCGTTGGCGGATGAACCATTTTTGACAATGGAGCAATTGGAAAAATATCCCTGCCTGTCTTTTGAGCAGGGAGATAACAGTTCTTTTTATCTGTCGGAAGAATTGCTTCCTACCAATGAATACAGTCAGATCATTCATGCAAATGACCGTGCAACGATGTTGAATCTGATGATTGGACTGAATGGATATACGTTGTGTTCCGGTCTGATTTGTGAAGAATTAAACGGCAGTGATTATCGTGCAGTACCGTTTCGGAATGATGGACAGTTTGACGATTCGCAGGAAGAAAATCAGATGGAGATTGGGTATGTGACCAGAAAAAATCTGATTTTGAGCAAACTTGGTCAGGAATATGTGACTGCATTGCGGCAATATCTGGCGGAATAGTAATAGTTTCGGGTAATTGTGTGGTTAAAGAAGTGTGGAAAATTTACAAATATCATTGTGTAGATTAAGACCTTCTGTATTTTTTCTCAAGGAGCGATTATTAGCGACTGAGACAAAATACAGAAGGTCTTATTTTTTTAAACTTAAATCATAAACTTTAAGCCCCCCAAATATGCAAGATATAGCAAAAAACTATAACTGGTTATTTTTTTTGTGTATTAGACAGTCACTATTTGATGTGATAGTATCAATGGCATGCAAAACCTATTAAGTAAGTATGAATAATAGGAAATATAAAAAACGGGAGGAAAAACAAATGACAGATGTTCTGATCATCGGAAGTGGACCGGCGGGTATGACCGCAGCGATTTATGCAAAACGGGCAAATCTGAATGTACTGATCGTGGAAAAAGAATATGAAGGAACCGGTCAGATGGCAGAGAGCAGCCGCATTGACAACTATCCCGGTTTTTACGGAATCAACGGTTATGAATTAGGGGAAAAGATCCGGGAACATGCTGAAGCACTTGGAATCAAATTTTTGGAAGCCGAAGTGACCGGTATTCAGAAAACGGAAGAAAGCTTTGATATCACATTGGAAAGCGGTGAAGTACAAAGTAGCAAAACAGTGATCTACACTGCGGGAGCCGCTCATCGGAAACTTGCAGTTCCGGGAAGTGAGAAATTCGAAAACAGAGGAATTTCCTACTGTGCATCCTGTGATGGAGCCTTTTATCACGGCAAAGATGTAGCGGTGATCGGTGGAGGCAACAGCGCACTGGATGATGCGTTACTGCTTTCGGAAATCTGTAACAAAGTATATCTGATCCACCGCAGAGCAGAATTTCGTGGGGATGCATCCACACTTGCAAAACTGGAGCAGAAAGAAAATGTGGAGATTATCCGAAATGCGAAGGTACAGGAGATTACCGGTAATGGAAAAGTGAAAATCCTTCTGTTGGATACGGGAACTGCATTGAATATCCAGGGCGTTTTCGTGGCGATCGGAATGATCCCACAGACAGAAGCAGTCAAAAAACTGGTGGCATTGGATGAGAGTGGTTACATCAAAGCGGGCGAAGACGGGGTGACATTGGTTCCGGGATTTTTCGTGGCAGGTGATGTGAGAACAAAAGAACTCAGACAGATCATTACGGCGGCAGCAGACGGCGCAAATGCAGCGAATTCAGCAATACAATATATCATCAGAAAGTAAAAACAACCCAGTCCGAATATAGGGTGGAGAAATAGAAAGGAAACAACCGTATGGTAAACGAACTGACGAGAGAAAATTTTGACAAAGCAATAAAAAAACACAGCATCGCCGTTGTAGAATTCTATTCTGCAACCTGTAAGCACTGTAAGAAGCTGGAGGCAGGCATTACGGAACTTTCCGAGGAAGCAGGAAATGAAGTATACTTCGGAAAAGTATTGATTCCGGCTCAGCTGTCTCTGGCAGAGGAATATGAGATTAGTTCCGTACCGACATTGCTGTATTTTAAGGATGGAGAAATCAGAGAAAAATCCGTAGGATTTACACACAAATTAATCATTGCGGAGAATATTAAGAAGTTATAGACCGAACTGATTTGAACGCAGAATAAGCATTCCCCCGCTTCAAGTGCGTAGAGCACTAAGCGGTGGGTAAGGGGGATGCTTATGTCA
>ENA-OUNS01001772-OUNS01001772.1-human-gut-metagenome-genome-assembly--contig:-NODE-1772-length-14950-cov-3.852232_pt1 | contig 14950 bp, 6 predicted proteins | sample MGYA00243237_ERZ505104 | MGnify/ENA primary metagenome ERZ505104 (study PRJEB26097, sample SAMN02711295) | human gut metagenome | biome: Gut microbiome | host: Homo sapiens | place: Denmark: Copenhagen...
GGTACAGCCTATTACGGGTACATGGATTAATTTAGCCTACAAGGATGTGCGGAATAAGTATACTAATCCACAACATTTCGATAATATGGATCCTAAATTATGGACTGCTAAAGTGCGTGAATTGGCTAACATGGGGATTGAATATTTGGTGTTCATGGAGGTTGCTAATGAAGGGAAAGCATATTATCCGTCAAAGTTGATGCCGTGGTTATATAATGATAAATTGCAAAGCCCCGTTGATGCGATTCTTGACGAAGCTGCCAAACATGGCATGAAGGTTTTTATGAGTACCGGTTGGGCAAAAGATCAGGATGATAATCTGCTTGATCCAGTGATTAAGGAGCGTCAGCTTCAGATTATGGAGGAATTGGCATCTCTCTATAAAAACCATAAAGCTTTCTATGGCTGGTATCTTCCGGTTGAAGATTGTCTTTGCCCTATCTTTGCCGAGCATGCTGTTCAGTCAGTAAATGCATTGACAGAGAAGGCTCATTCTTTGACTCCCGGAAAGAAGACCTTGATTTCTCCGTATGGTATTGGTCTGTCCGAATTTGATCATCCTGATTTTGAGAAGCAGATGGCAAAATTGAAAGTCGATATTATTGCTTATCAAGATGAGGTGGGGTGTGTACGTGACAAATTTACTCTTCCTCGCTTGAAAAAGAATTGGCAAAGGATGCGCGATATTCACAATCGCCTGAATATTGAGATGTGGGCGAACTGCGAAACCTTTACTTGGGAAGAGGGAACCAATGACCGCCAATCTGCTTTGATTCCGGCTGCTTATTCCCGTTTGCTGTCACAGCAGGTAGCGGCTTCGGTTGCTGGTGTCGACAAAATAATTTCGTTTATGTTCGGTGGAATTATCGAAGACCCAAAGTCTGCTTATCAATTGGGACAACCTGTGTGGTCTAATAATTTATACAACAATTATATGGCTTGGAAAGAAGGTGACAGTTTTTGGAAATTATTTGAAGCTACTTTGCTTGACAAGTTGGTCAATTCAGCCAAATCGGAAATGATTGGTAAAGTTGATATGAAGGCACTGGCAGATGGCCGGGTAGCCGAAGAGGATAGTGGGGACAGCCGTTGGGTAAGGTTTGAAAAAGGTCATCATGAGGTAGTGATTGATTTGCAAAAGAATACTTCGCTTCAAAAGGTGCTGGTACGTACTTTGAACTATAATCAGGAAAAGATAGGCGCTCCTTTGAAGGTTTATGTTTACACTTCCCAGGATGGTCAGACTTATAATCTGGCTTCAATAAAGGATGCTCCGTATTTTCCTAACAACAAGCATGATGCTTGGATTGACGCAGTCTTGATTGATAATTTAAAAGAAAAGACACGTTATGTGAAAGTTGCTTTTGACGCTTTGGAAAATGTGTATATGGATGAGATTTTTGTAAATCCAAGTATTCGTTAACCGGGTAATATAATGAAGGAATAATAGGGTCATCCGGAAAATATGAAATATAGTTTGAGATGAATTGATATTATATGGGAATGAAGCCGCCCGGATATGGAAGATGCAGCCATCTTAAACAGATATGTCTAAGTAGAAAAAGTATGATTTCAGGCTAATAGAAACGTCAATTATCGCATTTCATTAATATAATAAAGTGCGATATAAAAAACAATACAATGAAAAAAATCTTAATTTATTAATCCAAAAATGAATCTATGAAAAGATTACACAAAGCTATGACTCGAATTGTCGGAGTGCTTTTAATGGCACTTATGATGGTTCCAAGTGGTTTGAAAGCTGAGACGGCAGAAATGCTTCAAACTTCTAAAATTACGGGTGTAGTAATTGACGATTTCGGCGAGCCGATAATCGGTGCTACTGTTCGTGTGAAGAATGCACAGAATGGCGCTGTAACAGATGTTAATGGACGTTACTCTGTAAATGCTACTAAAAATGCGACATTGGTTTTTTCTTTTATTGGCTATAGAACACAAGAGGTAGCTGTTAAGGGTAGGACTACTGTTAATGTAACTTTGAAAGAGGACAGCCAAATGTTGGAAGAAACAGTTGTTATTGGTTATGGTGCTGTTCCTAAAAGAGATTTAACGGGATCTGTATCTTCTTTAAAGAGCGAAGATTTGCTGAAAACAAACCCTGTGAGTGTGAATCAAGGTTTGCAAGGCAAAATGGCAGGTGTAAATGTGTCCCAGTCTGACGGAGCCCCGGGTGCCGGTATAAATATCCAAATTCGTGGTGCCAATTCGTTTACTACCAGTACAGAGCCTTTGTATGTAGTCGACGGTATGCCGTATTCTATGGGTGAAGGACGTACAACGGATTATGGTATGAAACAGAGTAATAATCCATTGAGTACCATTAGTCCACAAGATATATTATCTATTGAAGTTTTAAAAGATGCATCTGCTACCGCTATTTATGGTTCTCGTGCTGCCAATGGTGTTGTGCTTATTACTACTAAATCCGGTGCTGAGGGAAAGGCAAAAGTTCAGCTTTCTGCTAACCTTAGCATCTCTAATCCGGTAAAACGTATTGATGTGCTCGATGCTTGTGATTACGCTTTGTACCGTAATGAACGTATCACGAATGGTCTCTTGTATGACGGTTACTCTGAGGCAGACAGCCAATTGGAATATCCTTTGGTGGGATATTGGGCTCCGGTGAAAGCTCCGGATCCTATTACAGGAGAAATGGTTGTAGTAGGTCAGGAGTATAAGCCAAGTCCATGGGATTACCGGAAGGGTTTTGTCGAAAAAGAAGGAGGACCGGTACGTTATGGAACAAATTGGCAGGATGAAATTTTTCAGACAGCAATAAGCCAAGATTATAATGTTACAGTATCGGGTGGTGATAAGAAAGGTAACTATATGTATTCCGGTGGTTATACTGACCAGCAGGGTGTGATTGTTAATTCTTATTATAGACGTTATACAGCGAGAGCTAACAACAGCCGTAAAATCAATGATTTTTTAGAGTTAGGTACTAACATCAGTTTTGCAACTTCCGATAATCGTTTGGCACGTACCAATAGTGAAACGTATGGTGTAATTCCTGCAGCTATTTCGTTTAATCCTACTCGTCCGGTATTCGATCCCAATAAAGACTCTGGCTTTTCGGAAGATTTCTCTACCGGTTTGGCTAATCCTTATTTGACTGTACATACGGAGAAGAATATCCAAGAGACGTTGAATGTATTTATCTCAAGCTTTGGTGAATTGAAGTTTACCGACTGGTTGAAATTCCGTCAGAATTTTGGTTACGGTTATAGCTATTATGAACGTAATACCTATAATAACCGTTGGACCGGTGCGGGTATAGCTCCTACAAATGGTTATGCAACGAAGTCAGATGATGCTTATGAAAGCATTTCGACAGAGTCTTTGTTGACTTTCAACAAGAAGTTTGGAGTTCATGGCATTAATGCTGTGCTTGGTATGACTTATGAAAACAGCATGTGGCATAGTAAGTGGATGGCTGCATCTAATTTCCCGAACGATATGACTGAAGACAACGTCATTGAAGCAGGAACTAAGGACCGTCGTATGGAAAGTAGTCGTGGAAAGTCTCAGCTGATGTCCTATCTGTTCAGAGCCAATTATAATTTGCTGGACCGTTATTTATTCACTTTTTCTATGCGTCGTGACGGTTCCAGTAAATTGTCAGAGTTAAATCGTTGGAATAACTTCTATTCGGGAGCCGTTGCTTGGCGTTTGTCTGATGAGTCTTTTGTAAAGCAGCTGAATTTCTTCGATGACTTGAAATTGCGTGTCAGTGCCGGACAGACCGGAGGTCAGGGGGTCAGTGCCTATGCTACCCGTTCCCGTTTTGTTGTTTCTAACTACGGTATGGGTGGTTCATTGCAGAGTGGTATGGCAGAATCCCGCTGGGGAGGACCTGCAGCAGCTCTTCTGAAATGGGAGACAACCAATCAGTTTGACATAGGTTTGGACATTGCTTTCTTGAATAACCGTGTTAATTTGACAGTAGATGCCTATTATAAGAAGACAAAAGACCTATTGTTGGATAAGCTTATTCCTATGAGTTCCGGTTTTAGCCGTATTCAGGCAAACTATGGTAATGTAACAAATAAAGGGTTGGAAATTTCCGGTCATTTCATTCCTGTAAAGGCACGTAATTTCTTGTGGTCTATAGATGCCAATATTTCATTCAACCGTAATAAGGTGGGTGGTTTGGATGCCGACCAATATTCTGATGTGGCTTGGGGTATTGAGAACATGTTCTTGGTACGTAATGGTGAGCCTATCGGTACTCTATATGGGTATGTGGAAGATGGCTTTTATGACAATGAGGCCGAAGTCCGTGCAGATCCGTTGTATAGAAATGAGACGGACTCTAAGGTTAAAAGCATGGTAGGTGAAGTGAAATACAAGAATCTTGATGACGATCCTGTAATTGATAATCGAGACCGTCAGATTATAGGTAATACCAACCCGGATTACCAATATGGTATAACCAATACATTGGAATGGAAGAACTGGACATTCAGTTTCTTCTTGCAGGGTACACAAGGTAATGACGTGTTGAATGTCAATCTTAAGAAATTTGATATGGCCAGCGTGGATAATATGCCTTATTTTATTTATAACAATCGTTGGACTGCCGAAAATAGGGCAAATGCCAAATGGCCGCGTGCCAATAGAACCAGTACACGTTCTATGAGGGCATCTGACCGTTACATTGAGGATGGATCTTACTTGCGTTGCAAGAATGTCAGCTTGAGCTACCGTTTCCGCCATCCGATGAAGTTTGTGGAGAGTATTAATTTGGTTGCCAGCGTTTCCAATCTATTTACAATTTCCGGTTATAGTTGGATGGACCCTGATGTGAATTCATTTGGTAGTGACCCTAAACGCAGAGGTGTGGATATGGCTTCTTATCCAAGTGCCCGTACATTTAATTTTGGTGTTCAAATTGGATTTTAAATAATGATGACTATGAAATTTAAGAATATATTAATGGCATTGGGCTTAGGCTCCATGTTGATGACTTCTTGTACGTTGGATGAAGAAGTATATACATTTATTTCAGGTGAAGACTTGTCTGCTGATGGTGAGTATGAACTGTTGGTAAATGGCGCTTACCAACCGTTGGCCTGGATGTTTGAATGGGGTAGTTATGATTCTGCTACTAATTATGATAATGACTATCAGACAGGGCCGGGTTGGGCTTTTAAAGAAACCGGTACCGGTAACTTTTATAACAATGGTAGTATAAATAATGTGTTTGCATATTATTCAACCGCCATTCATCGTGCCAATTACCACTATTATCTGATTGACAAGATGACCAATGTACCTGAGAAAGCCAAGAATAATGCGTTGGGTGAACTTCGTTTTCTCAAGGCATGGTCGGAGTTTGAATTAGTACGTCGTTTTGGTGGTATTCCTTTGTTTAAAACTTCTATTGGTGAAGGTAACAGCAGTTACCAGCCCAGAGCTTCCGTCAAGGAAGTGTATGAGGACATTATAGCCAATTTAAAGGAGGCTGAAACGTTGCTGATGCCTCGTACAGACTCGGATTATAAGAAAGGGCATGTATTTCGTGCGTCAGCCAAGTCGCTGTTGGCTTTAGTCTATGCTACGATTGGTTCTGCTTCGATGGAGAGTGGCAAAGTCATGGTAAAGGGTGGTCCCGGCAAGGTTACGAATCCGGATGGAACAGAATCGGCATTGATGCCTCAGGAAATCTGGCATAACAAGATTCGTCTTCCGGGATATGAAGAGTTCAATTCTCAGGAGTATTACAAACTGGCCAAAGAGAAAGCAGCCGAAGTGATTGCAGAAGGAGAGTGTGTGTTGGCTTCTAGTCAGAAAGAATTATGGAAAATCGACAATAAGAACGGGCCGGAATTCCTGTTTACATTACAGACTTATCCCGAAGGGGATAATCTTGCCGGAAACTATATCAGCGAATCGTATTACGGCTATTGGAAAGAGGATAGAACTCTGGGTTCTGGTTATTATACTTATCGCGATCACTGGCTACAGATGTTCGATGATTGGAAAGATGAACGTATTACATGGGGCATTCTGCACCGTTACCCCGATTCTTATAACGAAGAACTGGGCATTTATACCTGGCGTTACTACCCGTTGCGTGACAGTGTATACGTGAACCGTGAAGAGGCTCCGTATGCCGACCAGGGTATTGGAGCTTATCAGAAGACCGACCAGCCTACGTATGGTGCTTATTACGGTTCTCGTTTTACTAAGTTTACGGCAGTGACGGGTGAAATTGACGGTAATCGTAAAGACTTTAACTGGCCTTTTATGCGTTACGCAGAAGTGCTGTTACTGTATGCGGAAGCTGATAATGAATTGAATGGACCTACCCAAGATGCATTCTCTAAGATTGAATTGTTGAATAAGCGTAACAATAGTACGCTGGTAAGCAAGCGTCATGAGAAGATTCCGTTTACGAAAGAAACTTTCCGTTCGTTTATCTTGGAAGAGCGTGCTAAAGAGTTTGCAGTTGAGGGGAATCGTCGTACCGATTTGATTCGTTGGGGTATTTATTTATCGGTAATGAATGCTATCGGTATGGATGAAAACGGTAATTTGAAGAGACGTGAGGAGAAGCATTGGCTGATGCCCCTTCCGCCCGATGAAATTAACGGTAACCCTTATATTGAGAAAAATAATCCCGGATGGTAATCCTATTTATTAACTATATGATGAAAAATACAATGAAAAAGATATTGAGTTTTAGGAAGATGTATCTCGTCGGTGCTCTTCTTATGGGAATTTCTTGGACATCTTGCTCTGACGATAACGGAGTTGCACTTCCTATTGAACTGACCAATGTGACCACCATTGCTGATATGAATACCACCATTGAAGAAGCTGCTTTGGGGGATTTTATAGCTGTTCATGGAACCGGTTTGGATGTTCATAATATCGATTCTATTTTGATTGATGACATTAAGCTGGATATGCAAGAGGTATATACAGAAGATGATATTCTGTTTATAAAGATACCGGTAAAGCTGGCAACCAAGAAAACCGATAAAATAAGTATTTATAATACGGCCGGTTGTTTTGAAATTCCTTTTAAAACGGTAGCGCCCAATTTAAAGCTTTCCCGCATGTTCAATGAATATACGGCACCGGGTGATACGATTATGATTTATGGAGATTTCTTCAACCTCTATGAAATAGATTCGCTCAATGCTGTTGTCGATTTCAATGGAAAGGTATCTCCGGTCATTAAATCGGCTAATAATTATCTGACTGCTAAAGTACCGGTTGATGTAGATAAGAACATAAAAATTAAAGTGAAAGGGGTGAAGTATAATGTTGAGGCGGTATGCCCCGGACGTTACTACGATTGTGATTTTATGATTATGGACTTTGACGAATATTTGCCCAGTTCTATGACAAATGTGGTGACTGATGAGAAAGATCCACAACGGTTGAGCGGTAACTTCTTGAGAATAGATGATAAATCTGAATATAGCTCTTGGTGGTATATTGCAGAAAGAGGCGATATACCTTATACTGATGATATGTTAGGACTTGAATCATGTAAGAATTATGTGGTGAAATGTGAATTCCGCACATCCAATCAATTCATCAAGGACAGAATAAGGTTCTGTAATTATCTTTATTGGGCTGCTCCCACATGCGATTGGGTTGCTACAGACTTTAATATACAGAACTTCAACCGTTGGGAGACAATTACGTTGCCGTTTAATGTATATTTGTCAGAGGATTATCCGGACTACCATCCAGGTTCGTACACAAGCTTCAATATGCGTTTGGAGATAGATCCTGAGATAGCCCGTAATTTTGCATTCGATAATATTCGTATTTGTAGAAAAGGCGATTGATTGATGTGGTAATTGATCATTACGGATAATGGCCGCTTTTGGGGATTCGCGAATTGTGTTCCGAAGTGAACCCTATTCAGTCGTATACTGATTATAGCCCCTCTCAGAGTGTGCCCTAGAGGGGCTTTTTAAAAATATCGTATGTTGGTAGGGATTATTTACAATAAATTGGATTTTGCAGGTGAGTATAATCTCACTTGATTTTACAAAAAACACAAAGAAATGAAAATTAAAAAATGTGCAGCACTTATGGCTGCAATGTTGATGGGGGCTTGGAGCTTGCAGTCTTGCGACAACGAGCCTACTAAAGAAGTGTGGCTGGATGAATTCGGTCAAGATTCCTGTTATGTTCAGGACTGGGGAATGCTTGAAGTCAACCGTTCCGTAGTACATACCCCGCTTACAGTGAATGGAGTTGTTTATGAACGTGGACTTGGTGCCCATTCCATCAGCCGCCTGCTGTACGATTTGGATGGAAAGGCCGTTTCTATCTCCGGTTTGGCAGGAGCTGATGACAAGAACTTGTTTGCAGGCAAACTTCAGTTCAAGATTCTCGGTGACAAGAAGGAACTCTGGAAGAGTGGAGTGATGCAGAAAGGAGACCCTGTAAAAGAGTTTAATGTAAACCTGAAAGGGGTGGACAAAGTGCTGCTATTGGTAGAAGAATGTGGTGACGGCATTATGTACGACCATGCCGACTGGCTCAATGTGAAGATAACGACTCGTGGCGATGTGAAACCTGTTCCTGCGTGGGCAAAACCGGTGGCAAAGGAGAAGTATATCCTTACGCCTCCTGCTCCCGAAAGTCCGGTCATCAACAATCCGCTGGTCTATGGCGCACGTCCGGGTAATCCGTTCCTATGGTCCGTGATGGCTACCGGCAACCGCCCCATGAAGTTTGAGGCCGAAGGGCTTCCGGCTGGTGTGAAATTGGATGCTGTTACCGGTCGCATTACGGGTAAAGCCACAGTAGAGGGAGAGTATAAGGTAACGCTCAAAGCCACCAATGACAAAGGTACGGCCCAGAAAGAGGTAACTATTAAAATAGGGGATGCCATAGCCTTGACTCCTTCTATGGGATGGAACAGTTGGAACTGTTGGGGGCTTTCTGTGAACGACGAGAAAGTGCGTGACGCAGCCCGCATGATGAACGAAAAACTGCATGCCTACGGATGGGAATACGTGAATATAGATGATGGTTGGGAAGCTGCGGCGCGTACCAAGCAGGGCGAGATACTTTCAAACGATAAATTCCCCGATTTCAAGGCATTGACAGACTATATTCATGGATTGGGCTTGAAGTTCGGTATTTATTCCTCACCGGGACATATCACTTGTGGCGGACATGTGGGCAGCTACCAGCACGAAGAAATTGATGCCAAGACATGGGAACGCTGGGGAGTGGATTATTTGAAATATGATTATTGCGGATATTTGGAGATAGAAAAAGATTCGGAGGAGAAGACTATTCAGGAACCCTATATCGTGATGCGCAAGGCATTGGATAAGGTGAACCGTGACATTGTTTACTGTGTGGGTTATGGCGCTCCCAATGTGTGGAACTGGGCACCGGAAGCAGGAGGAAACCAATGGCGCACTACTCGCGACATCACGGACGAATGGAATGTTGTGACAGCTATAGGTACTTTCCAGGATGTTTGTGCGGATGCTACGGCTCCGGGCAGAAACAATGACCCCGACATGCTGGTTGTTGGCAAGCTTGGTCAAGGCTGGGGAAGCAAAGTGCACGATTCATATCTTACGGCAGACGAACAGTACTCTCATATTTCTTTGTGGTGCCTTCTTTCTTCTCCTTTACTCATAGGTTGCGACATGGCAAATATGGACGATTTTACGCTGAATCTGCTGACCAACAACGAAGTGATAGCAGTCAGCCAAGACCCCATGGTGGCTCCCGCCAAGAAGATGATGGTAGAGAACGGCCAAGTATGGAGTAAAAAACTGTACGACGGTTCTTATGCGGTGGGCTTCTTCCATGTAGACCCTTATTTCATTCTTTGGGATCAGGAGGATGCTGAAGCTATGCAGATGAGAGAGTATGCTTTTGATTTTGATTTGAAACAGCTTGGCATTGAAGGAAAAGCAATGGTTCGTGACTTGTGGCGACAGAAAGACTTGGGAGAGGTGAACGGCATCTTCCGGACGGAAGTTCCCTATCACGGTGTCACCTTCGTGAAGATTACTCCTGCAAAATAGCAAACTATAAAATAGAGAGACGAATGAAAAAGTTAATTTTATCTTTGGTTTTTTTATCGGCTTTCACACTTCGGGGCTCTGCACAGTTGCAGGGCCTGGAAGTAGTGAAGGTACCGGAAGCACAGCAGCCTTATTCGGGCGAATATATTTATATCCCCGATGTGGAAGGATATAAAACTCTGAAGTGTGATTTTCATACCCACACCATCTTCTCCGATGGAGATATAAAACCTGAAAATCGGGTGTGGGAAGCTGCTATTCGCGGGCTGGATGTGATAGCCATTACCGACCATATAGAATATCGCCCCAATAAAGACTATATCAAGGCCGACCATAACGAATCTTACAAAAGGGCAAAGACTGTAGAGAAAGCTTCCAATCTGATAGTAATTCAGGGAGCCGAGATAACCCGTTCCAAGCCGATAGGGCACATCAATGCTCTCTTCTTGACGGATGCCAATGCGCTGGACGTGGAAGATCCTCTGAGAGCTGTTGACAACGCTTTGGAGCAAGGGGCCTTCATTATGTGGAATCATCCGGGGTGGCCTAACGACACAAGCACTTTATATAATGTCCATAAAGATTTGATTAAGCAAAAAAAGATACATGGAATAGAGGTGGTGAACGGCTTTGAGTACTATCCGAAAGCTTTTAATTACTGTAAGGAATACGGCCTGACATATATGGGAAATACCGATATACATGGCGTTTATAAGCAAACGTATCGTACGGACAAACAAAGTGGACCGATGACGATTGTATTTGCCAAAGAACGTTCTCAGGAAGGAGTGAAAGAAGCTCTCCTTGCCGGGCGTTCGGTAGTGAAGTTCGGGGATATACTGATAGGCTCTGAGAAGAACCTGCTATCTCTGGTCAAGGCGTGCCTCTCTTATGAAGTGAAGGAGGTGAAAGGCAATCAGGCTCTGGTGAAAGTGACGAACAAGTCGACATTGAACTTTGAAATTCTACTGGACAACAAGGCTGGTACTATCCTTGGCAATGCTACAGTAGAGATTAAGGTAAGGCTGGATGATAAAGTAAAGTTTACTACTACACACATCACGGATGATAGCCGGTTGGTGATTGATATAGCATCATTGCGATAGTGGTTTTATAAGACCGATAATCTGATATTTAAGGAACCATTGATTTTGTGTTTTATAATAACTGAAGTTTCTCAAATTTTTCAGATTGTTGATGAACTGTTGTATCTTAATGCTCTCTCTCGGAGGAAGAGCGTTGAGATTGTTTTGAAAGCGCAAAGGTAACTTGCGAAACTTGAAATATTTAATTATTCCTTGAAAAACAATTGTATTATGAAAAACAGATTTTTATGTTTATTATTTGTAGTTTGCACTGTCATTTCTGCCCGTGCAAACAGTACCGATTCTTTGGCTTTGACTCCTCCTATGGGGTGGAATAGTTGGAATTGCTTCAGTTGTAACATTAATGAAAAACAGATTCGTGAGATTGCAGACTTGATGGTGTCTACCGGCATGAAGGATGCAGGATATGAGTATCTCAATATAGATGATTGTTGGCAGGTAGGCCGGGATAATGAAGGAAACATTCTGGTTGATGAAAAGAATTTTCCTTCCGGCATCAAGGCTTTGGCAGATTACATACACTCCAAAGGACTTAAATTCGGTATTTATTCATGTGCGGGAACGCTGACTTGTGCCGGACGACCGGGAAGCCGTGGCTATCAGTTTCAGGATGCACGCACTTATGCGGAATGGGGAGTGGATTATTTGAAGTATGACTGGTGTTTTGATGAAGGCCAGAATCCTCAAGCTGCCTACAAAACAATGAGTGATGCCCTGAAGGCTTCCGGGCGTCCTATCGTATTCTCTATTTGCGAGTGGGGAAACAGCCAGCCTTGGACATGGGCAAAAGGCATCGGACATCTTTGGAGGACTACCGGTGACATTATCAATGCTTTTAAAGGTATTAATTATTGGGGAGGATGCGGTGTCGTAGAAATCATTGACAAGAATGCCGACTTGCACAAATACGCCGGACCGGGACATTGGAACGACCCGGACATGCTTCAGGTGGGTAATGGTGTGCTGACGATGGAAGAGAATCGCTCTCATTTCACGATGTGGTGTATGCTTGCTGCCCCTTTGCTCGCGGGTAATGATATTCGTAAAATGGACAAGGAGACACTTGGAATTTTGACAAATAAAGAAGTGATTGCAGTAAATCAGGACAAGCTTGGCAAACAAGGTGGACGATACATGAAAGTGGGTGAGCATGAAATTTGGGTGAAGCAGTTGTCCAATGGTGAAGCCGCAGTATGTTTCTTTAACCGCGATGAACAACCCTGGAATGTGGAAACCGTTTTGCAGAAAGAAAACCTCTCTTTTGCAGATGTCCGCTTCTGGGAGAAAGAATACAAAGTACGCGACTTATGGAAACATAAGGACATCGGAAGTACCAAGGATAAGATGCAGTTTGATATTCCTGCACACGGTGTCGTGTTGCTGAAGTTGACTCCTAAACAGTAATGATAGATTTAGAAACCATTAATAAAAAAATATGAAGAACATGCATTATGCATCTGTGAAGTGGATTTGCTTTCTGCTTTTCGTGGTAGTAGGAAAGGTGGCGATGGCCGAAGGTATCACTTCGCCTGATGGAAATCTCCGTCTTGAGTTTACCGTAAATGCTTTGGGAGAGCCGGTCTATCAGTTGTTTTACAAAGAGAAAGCCGTGGTTAATCCATCGAAACTGGGCTTGGAATTGGTGGGTGACCCGGGCTTGATGAATGGTTTTACACTTGTGGAAGCCGGGGCTTCAACTTTCGATGAAACATGGAAACCTGTGTGGGGAGAAGTGTCGCAGATACGGAATCATTACAATGAGCTGGCTGTGACGTTGGACCAGAAGGAGCAGAACCGCCATATCGTTATCCGTTTCCGTCTTTACGATGACGGTTTGGGATTCCGTTATGAGTTTCCTTTACAAAGAACTCTGCACTATTTTACGGTAAAAGAGGAGTATACCCAGTTTGCCATGACCGGAGACCATACCGCTTTCTGGATTCCCGGTGACTATGACACGCAGGAGTATGACTATACAGAGTCCCGTTTGTCCGAAATTCGCGGTTTAATGGATAAGGCGGTGACGGTGAATGCTTCCCAGTTCGTTTTCTCGCCCACGGGTGTGCAAACCTCCTTGCAGATGAGGACGGACGATGGTCTATACATCAACTTGCATGAAGCGGCTTTGGTGGACTATTCTTGTATGCATCTCAATCTGGATGAAAAGAACTTGGTTTTTGAATCGTGGTTGACCCCGGATGTTTTGGGAAACAAGGCATATATGCAAGCTCCCGGGAAGACTCCGTGGCGTACCATCATGGTGAGCGATGACGCCCGTGATATGCTTGCCTCCAAACTTACCTTGAACCTGAACGAACCTTGTGCCTATGAAGATGTTTCGTGGATTAAACCGGTGAAGTATGTAGGCGTATGGTGGGAGATGATTACCGGTCAGAAGTCGTGGAGTTATACAGATGAACTGATTGCCATGCGTTTTGGAGAAAACGACTATACGAAAATCAAGCCGAACGGTCGGCATGGAGCCACTAATGAAAGAGTGAAACGCTATATAGATTTTGCCGCCGAACATGGTTTCGACCAAGTATTGGTAGAAGGCTGGAATGAAGGATGGGAAAGCTGGGGTGGAAGTTCGCGCGATTTTGTGTTCGACTTTGTGACTGCCTATCCCGACTTTGACGTAAAGATGCTGAATGCCTATGCACACAGTAAAGGGGTCAGGCTGATGATGCATCATGAGTCTTCTGCTTCGGTACGCAATTATGAACGTCATCTGGACAAAGCCTATCAGTTTATGGCGGATAATGGCTATAACTCTGTAAAGAGTGGTTATGTGGGCGATATAATTCCTCGCGGAGAACATCACTATGGACAATGGATGAACAATCATTACCTCTATGCCATACAAAAAGCTGCCGAATATAAGATTTGTGTGAATGCGCACGAGGCAGTACGTCCTACAGGTTTGTGCCGCACCTATCCCAACTTGATTGGCAATGAATCAGCCCGTGGCACGGAATTCGAGCCTTATGACGGCAACAAGCCTTCCCACACTACTGTGCTCCCCTTCACTCGCTTGATAGGTGGTCCGATGGATTATACCCCGGGCATCTTTGACATTTATCTGAATTTTATGAATCATGACAATCACGGGCAGATTCATTCCACGCTGGCAAAGCAACTGGCATTATACGTCACCCTCTACAGCCCACTGCAGATGGCTGCCGATTTGCCGGAGAATTATGAACCCCATTTGGATGCTTTCCAGTTCATCAAGGACGTAGCAGTAGACTGGGACGACAGTAAGTACCTTGAAGCGGAGCCGGGAGACTATATTACCGTGGCCCGTAAAGCCAAGGGTACGGAGAATTGGTTTGTGGGAGGCATCACCGATGAGCATGCACGCACTTCAGCTTTTGTTCTCGACTTCCTGGAGCCGGGCAAGCAGTACATAGCCACGCTTTATGCCGATGCCAAAGATGCTGATTTTGAAAAAAATGCTACCGCTTATCAGATTAAGAAGGGCATCGTGACGAGCAAGAACAAGATGAATGTGAAGCTGGCACGTAGCGGTGGATTTGCCTTGAGCCTGATAGAAGCTACACCGGAAAATATGGAAGGAGTGAAGAAATGGAAATAAGTTGATTGTTAGATACCATTTTTTATCATTGCTAAAACAAGAATGCCTCTGAAAACACTGAAACAGAAGATACTGTTAGTCCTCTTGCTATTTTGGCGCGAAAGGTGAATCATAAAGGAACGCTTTTTGTCGAGTTGCCATCCTCTGTTTGATGTGACGGGCACTTTCAATAATCCGGGACCGCTGGGCGGGTATCT
>ENA-OUNS01001795-OUNS01001795.1-human-gut-metagenome-genome-assembly--contig:-NODE-1795-length-14850-cov-3.785806_pt1 | contig 14850 bp, 15 predicted proteins | sample MGYA00243237_ERZ505104 | MGnify/ENA primary metagenome ERZ505104 (study PRJEB26097, sample SAMN02711295) | human gut metagenome | biome: Gut microbiome | host: Homo sapiens | place: Denmark...
TGTATTGTTGAAAGACCTCTGCGCGTCGATTCTGCCGGGGCAGATTTTGACGCTCATCGGTCCAAACGGCGCGGGCAAATCGACCATTCTCAAGACGATTTCGCATCACCTCGCGTGTATGGGCGGCGTGGTGCGCATCGGCGGCGAAAATATCGAGCGGATGGACAGCTGCGAGCTGGCAAAGCGGCTTTCCGTCGTGCTGACCGAGCGCGTCCGTCCGGAACTGATGACCTGTTACGACGTGGCGGCTTCCGGGCGTTATCCCTACACCGGCCGTTTCGGGATGCTGACTGCGCTGGACAGAGACGTGATTGCGCAGAGTCTCGCATTGGTGCGTGTCGAAGAACTGGCGGACAAGCCGTTCGCCCGCGTCAGCGACGGTCAGCGTCAGCGGGTGATGATTGCCCGTGCGCTCTGCCAGCAGCCGCGCGTGCTGGTGCTCGACGAGCCGACCTCCTTTCTGGATATTCGATATAAAATCGAATTGTCCGCCATTCTGCTTCATCTCGCGCGGGAGCAGGGCGTGACCATCGTGATGAGCCTGCACGAAATTGACCTCGCTGCACGGGTATCCGACCTCGTGATGGGCATCGGCACGCACGGCGTGGAGATGTTCGGCGCGCCCGAAGCAGTCTTTACGGAAGAAAACATCACGCAGCTGTACGGCATTTCGTCTGGTGTTTATGACGCGCTTTCCGGATCAATGGAGCTTCCCCGTGCGGAAGGTGCGCCATACGCGTTTGTCCTCGGCGGCATGGGGAAGGCGACAACCGTCTACCGCCGCCTGACGCGGGAAGGAACACCGTTTGCAACGGGTATTCTGGCGGAAAACGATATGGATATCCCTGCCGCGCGCCATCTGGCCGCCCGCATACTGACGACAGCGCCGTTCGCGCCGCCGAGTGAAGCCGTGTTGACGGAAGCCCGGCAAATGCTGCTGAATTGCGGCGCGCTGCTTATTCCCGATGGATTGGAAGCCCATGCATGGGACGATGAACTGATTTGTTTTGCTCAAGAACATTGTGTGGAGGTGCGCCATGCTTGATATCATCAGCGTCGGTCCGGGTGAGGCCGTTCTGCTCACCGACGACGCGAAGCAGGCGATTGATCGTGCGGATGCGGTCTGGTGCGCGGCACGCCATGCCGTGCTCGTGCCGCCCGAAAAGGCAAGGCCGCTTTCGCCGCTGGAAGGTGCAATTGAACAGATGCGTCTATCCAGCGACGCAGGACAGAGTGCCGCCGTGCTGGTTTCCGGCGACGCGGGACTGTACAGCCTGCTGGAAATGCTCAAACGGAAAATCGGCGGCGAATATCTGCGTGTGCATCCGGGCGTCAGCGCCTTGCAGCTCTTTGCCGCGCGGCTGGGCGTTTCGTGGCAGGACGCGAAAATCCTCTCCGCGCATGGCCGAGCACTTTCGGAAAGCGCGCTGTGCCACGCCGTGCGGACGCATCGGCAGACGTTTTGCTTTCTCGACGCGGCGCACAATCCTGCGTGGGTGCGGGAGAGCCTGAACCTCGGCGGGCTGGAAAATGTGCGGCTGTTTGTCGGCGAACGGCTCTCCTATCCCGACGAGCGGACGGAGGCCTATGACCCGGATGCGACGTATGACCCGCTCTGCATGGCTTATATCGAAAACGACGCGCCGGAAAGCGGCCTGCCGCCTGTTGGTCTGTCGGATGAGGCGTTCATTCGCGGCAAAACCCCGATGACGAAGCGGGATGTGCGTGCGCTCGTCGTGTCGGCGCTGCATTTGAAACCGAACGGCGTCGTTTGGGATATTGGCGCGGGGACGGGCAGCGTCAGCGTCGAATGCGCACGTCAGTGCCCGCTGGGCGAGGTTTATGCCGTTGAAATGAAGGACGAAGCGCTCGACCTCATCCGCCGGAACGCCGAAAGATTTCACGCGCTCAACCTGCGCGTCGTTCCCGGCCGCGCGCCGGAGGTGCTGTCGGCGCTGCCCGCGCCGGACGCGGTTTTCCTCGGCGGGACGACCGGCGCGGCAGAAGCTATCGTGGAGCTTTTGCGCGGACTTCAACGCCCGATTCGGCTGGTCGCAACCGCCGTCACGATGGAAAGCGCGCAGGCGCTTCTGCGCCTGATGCGGCCGATGGTGGATTTTGAGGCGCGGCAGGTCGCCGTTTCGGCGCTCGAATCGGTCGGGCGCTATACGATGTTCAAAGCGGAAAACCCGGTTTTCATTTTCAGCGCTAACGTCACTTAAAAACAGCGCGAAGCGAAACGGGAGGTTCCGAGCAGGGTTTGGGGCGGCGCCCCAAAAAGGAGTTCCTATGATTTATTTTATCGGCGCGGGGCCGGGCGCAACCGACCTCATCACCGTGCGCGGCATGCGCCTGCTGCAAAAGGCGGACGTGGTGATCTACGCGGGTTCGCTCGTCAACCCCGAACTTCTGGATGATTGCAGACCCGAAACGACCATTTATAACAGCGCGTCCATGACGCTGGAGCAGACCGTCGCGGCGATGCGGGATGCGCCCGAGGGGGCAACCGTCGTGCGGCTGCACACGGGTGACCCGTGCCTGTACGGTGCGATTGCCGAGCAGATGCGCGAATTAGATAAACTTGGGTTGGCCTATGAGGTCGTGCCCGGCGTCAGCTCGTTCTGCGGCGCGGCGGCGGCCATCCCGGCGGAGTACACCCCCGCCGAGGTCAGCCAGACGCTCATCATCACGCGCATGGCGGGCAGAACGCCCGTGCCCGAGCAGGAGAACCTGCGCGCGCTGGCGTCGCATCGGGCGAGCATGACGCTGTTCCTGAGCGTCTCGATGCTCAAGGACGTATGCGCCGAATTGACGGCGGGCGGCTACCCGGAAGATACGCCCGCCGCCGTCGTCTACAAAGCGACGTGGCCGGAGCAGGAGGTCGTGCGCGGCACGCTCGCGGATATCGCGGAAAAGGCGGCGCACATCAAAAAGACCGCGCTGATTCTCGTCGGCGATTTTCTGCGGGAGAGCGACAAGCGCTCCAAGCTCTACGATCCGGCGTTCGCCCACGCCTGTCGGGAGGCCGAAACGCCATGAACATCCGCGCCATTGCTTTTACTGAAAAGGGGCAGGGCTGGCAGGAAAAGCTCGGCTTCCCCGTGACGCGCGGCGTGCCTGTGATGCAGTGGGCGCGTGAGGCGTTTGCCGATGCGGACGCGCTGCTGTTCATCGGCGCATGCGGCATTGCAGTGCGTGCGATTGCGCCGCTCTGCCGGGATAAGGCGGCCGACCCCGCAGTGCTTGTCATGGATGAAATGGGAAGGCACATCATCCCCATCCTATCCGGGCACATCGGCGGCGCAAACGACCTCGCGCTGCTGCTGGCGGAACGGACGGGCGCGGAGCCCGTGCTGACGACTGCGACGGATGTGCGCGGTGTTCCGGCCATCGACAGTTGGGCGATGAAAAACGACTGCGCGATTGAAAACAAGGCGGCGATTCAGGCGGTTTCCGCTGCCGCGCTGGCGGGAAAATCGGTCGGCGTGGCGATTACGGAACGGGAGATCCGCCCGCCGTTTCCCGTGACGCTCTTTTTAAGGCCGCGGACGCTGACACTGGGCGTGGGCTGCAAGCACGGCACGGACGCGGCACATCTGGAGGACTGCTTCCGCGCGTTTCTGCATGAAAACGGCGTGTCGCCGCTGTCCGTCCGGGCGGTTGCGACGATTGACGTGAAAAAGGACGAGGCGGCGATTCTCGCACTCTGCGAAAAATACCGCTTTCCGCTGCAAACGTATTCGGCGGCGGAGCTGAACGCCGTGCCGGGTGTGTTTGCCCATTCGGATTTTGTAATGAAAACGGTGGGCTGCGGCTGCGTGTGCGAGCGCGCGGCGGTGATGACCGGCGGGCGGCTGCTCGTGGGCAAAACGGCGATGCAGGGCGTGACGCTCGCGCTGGCCGGGGAGGAAAACGTATGATTCAGGTCGTGGGCATCGGGCCGGGGAGACGCGAGGGGCGCACGATTGCGGCGGACGACGCATTGCGCCGTGCGGAGGTGATCGTGGGCTACACGACGTATGTCGAGCTGGTTCGGGACGAGTTTGCCGAAAAGCGGTTTGTGACGACGGGCATGCGCGGCGAAAAGGAACGGTGTGTACAGGCTCTTTTGCTTTCGCGGGAAGGCAGGCGCGTGGCGCTGATCTGCTCGGGCGACGCGCAGGTTTACGGCATGGCCTCGCTTCTGCTGGAAATGGCGGAGGAAAGCGACGAAATCGAGGTTGTGCCGGGGGTGACGGCGGCGCTCAGCGCGGCGGCGGTGCTCGGCTCGCCCCTCTGCGGGGATTTTGCCGTCGTCAGCCTCTCCGATCAACTGACTCCGTGGGCGACGATTGAACGGCGGCTTCGCGCGGCAGCGGCGGGTGGCTTTCCGATTGCGCTGTATAACCCGTGCAGTCGCCACAGGCCGGATCACCTCGCCCGCGCCTGCGCGATTCTGATGGAGACGCTGCCCGCTTCGACCGTCTGCGGCTATGCGCAGAACATCGGGCGCGATGGGCAGAAGAGCCGTGTGCTGACGCTGGGAGAACTGGTGCATGAGCCGCTGGATATGTTCACGACGGTGCTCATCGGTAACGCGGAAACACAGGAGCGCTTTGGGCGGATGCTCACGCCGCGGGGGTATCGCCTGTGAAGGCGCTTCGCGAGGGCTTCACGACGGGGAGCTGCGCGGCGGCGGCAGCGCTGGCGAGCTGTCTCTGGCAGAGGGACGGCGCATGCCCCGAGCGCGTAGAGATCGTCGTTCCGGCGGGCAAAACGTTTGCACCGGAGATCATCGCGCACGGCGGCTATGTCTGCGGAGTCATCAAGGACGGCGGCGACGACCCGGATATCACCACCGGGAGTGAGGTCCGCGCACGCGTTCGGCTGATGGAGAGCGACGGCGGCATCCGCTTTCTGGCGGGCGACGGCGTGGGGACGATCACCCTGCCGGGCATGAAGCTGCCCGTCGGCGAGGCGGCGATCAACCCCGTGCCGCGGCGGATGATCGAGCAGGCGGTTCGGCAGGTTTTCCCCGCGCGTGCGGCGGAGGTGACAGTCAGCATCCCCGGCGGCGAGGAACTGGCGAAAAGGACGTTCAACCCCCGGCTGGGCGTGGTCGGAGGGTTGTCCGTGCTGGGGACGACGGGTGTTGTGCGCCCGATGAGCGAGGAAGCACTGAAGGAGACGATCCGGCTGGAATTATCCGTCCGCAAAAGTCAGGGCGCGGAAGAAATCGGGCTGGTTTTCGGCAGTCAGGGCGAGCGCGCGGCCAACGCGCTCTTTCCCTGCATGCAGGCGGTGCAGATGAGCAACTTTGTCGGCTTTGCGCTGGATTGCGCGGCGGAATTGGGCTTTGCGCGCGCCACGCTGCTGGGGCAGCCGGGGAAGCTGGTCAAGGTTTCCGGCGGCAGCATGCAGACGCACAGCCAATACGGCGACGGACGGCGCGAAACGCTGATCGCGCATCTGGCGCTGATGGGCGCGCCGGTTGAGCTGCTGGAATTCGTGCGTCAGAGTGTGACGCTCGACGGATGCATCTCCCCGATTTACGACGCGGGGTTTGACGCGGTTTGGACGCATCTGGCCGACGCGGCGGCGGCTTATGCGGCAGCGCGCATTCACGGGGAAATGCGCGTGGACGCGGTGATGCTGGATGCGAAGGGGCAGATTTTGGGAAGGAGTACAAGCCTATGAAACCAATGGAGATCGAGCAGGCGAGCATGGCGATCATCGAGCACGAGTTGCAGGTGGCGCTTGACCCGGAGATCAAGCCCATTGTCAAGCGCGTGATTCACGCGACGGCGGATTTTTCCTTTGCGGAATCGATGGTCTTCACGCCGGGGGTTGTCCCCTATGCGCGGGAACTGCTGGCGCGCGGCGCAATGATCGTCACCGACACGCAGATGGCGCTTTCCGGCATCAGCAAACCGGCGCTCAAGAAGCTGGGCTGTCAGGCGGTCTGCTTCATGGCGGATGAAGATATCGCGCGGGAGGCGAAGGCGCGGGAGACGACGCGGGCGCGCGTTTCGATGGAGCGCGCGCTGGCCATTCCCGGCTCGAAGCTGCTGGTCTGCGGCAATGCGCCGACGTTTTTGGAGCCGCTGGAAAACCACGCGGATTTGAAGAATACGGTCGTCATCGGCGTGCCGGTCGGCTTTGTGCATGTGGTGGAGGCGAAGGAGATGCTGCTTAAAACTGGCCTGCCTTGCATTGTGGCGCGCGGGCGGCGCGGCGGCAGCAACGTGGCGGCGGCAATCGTCAACGCGCTGCTCTACGGCATGGAGGGCGTTCGGGCATGAGAATCCTGTTGGCGGGCACGAGCAGCGGCTGCGGCAAGACGACGGCGAGTCTTTTGCTGATGGCGGCGCTCAGGGAGCGCGGGCTGGACGTTGCGCCCTGCAAGGTCGGGCCGGATTACATCGACACGGGCTTTCACGAGCTGGTCTGCGGCAGGCCGAGCCACAACCTCGACAGCTTTTTGATCGAGCCGAGGGATCTGCCGACACTGCTCAGCCGCCCGGCGGATATCACGGTCATCGAGGGCGTGATGGGCTATTACGACGGCATGGATGCGACGAGCTGCCGCCAATCCACATGGGAGATGGCGCGGCTGACGCGGACGCCCGTGCTGCTGGTGGTGGACGCTTCCGGTTCGGCGGCAAGCGCGGCGGCGACGGTCAAGGGCTTTATGACGCTCCGGGAAGACAGCGGCATCGCGGGCGTGCTGGTCAACCGGGTTTCCGGCGCGCATCACTACGAATTGGTGCGCGACGCGGTGGCGCATTACACCGGCCTGCCGTGCGTGGGCTACATCGAAAAGCATGTGAATCTGGCGCTCAAGAGCCGCCATCTGGGGCTTGTGCCCGCCGAGGAGGTCGAGGACGCGCTGCCCCGGATTCAGGAGGCGGCGCGGCAGGTTGCGGACACGCTTGATCTTCCGATGATTCTGGAATTGGCAAGGCGCGCGCCGGTTCTGCCCGTCACGCCGAGGAAATATCCCCGGATGGACGGCTTTCGCATGGGGCTTGCGCGGGATAAGGCGTTCAGCTTTTACTACCGCGCCAATCTCGATGCGCTGGAAGGGGCGGGCGTGGAGCTTGTGCCGTTTTCCCCGCTTGAGGACGGCGAACTGCCGAAGGGGCTGGACGGGCTGTATCTGGGCGGCGGATTTCCGGAGGTATTCAAGGTGCGGCTGTCGGCCAATATGTCCATGCGCCAAAGCATCCGCACGGCACTGGAAAGCGGCCTGCCCTGCTATGCGGAGTGCGGCGGCATGATGTATTTATCCGAAAGCATCGACAGCGCGGAGATGGTCGGCTTTCTGCCGCAGGTTTGCCGCATGACGGATAGATTGCAGCGCTTCGGCTATGTGCTCGTCGCGGATTTGAAGACGGGAAGGACGTATCCCGCCCATGAGTTTCACCATGCGGCGACGGAAGCGGCAGGCGAAGCGGCGTATGATTTTGAAATCCGCAAGGCGAGCCGACCGGAATTGTGCTGGCCGGGCGGGATGCACAAGGGGAACACGACGGCAGGGTTTGCGCATCTGCATTTTCTGTCGCACCCCGAATGGATGGAGAGGCTGTGGCGATGAAAACGATCATCTTCGGCGGCACGACCGAAGGCCGCGAGCAGGCCGCGCTGGCACTTGCACGCGGGGAAAGCGTACTGGTCAGCGTGACGAGCGAATACGCACGGCAGTTTCTGCCGGAAGGCGCAGCTTGTCACATCGGCGCGCTGGATGAAGCGGCCATGAAGGCGTGGATCGCGGCGGAAAGGCCGGAGCGCGTCATCGACGCGACGCATCCCTTCGCCGTCCGTGCGACACAGACCATCCGCGCCTGCGCCGACGCGCTGCATATCCCCTACGTGCGCATCGAGCGCGCGGCGGACAGGCGCGAGGATTGGCGCGACGCGGTGACGTGGGCAGGCAATTCTGAGGAGGCGGCGGCGCTGGCCGCGCTCTGCGCGGGAAACATCCTGCTGACGACGGGAAGCCACACCCTGAGCATCTATGCCAAGGTCATTGAGCCGGAAAGGCTGTTCGTCCGCGTCCTGCCGACGCATCAGGCACTCGATCTCTGCGCGGCGGCGGGCATGGTGCAGAGCCACGTCATCGCGATGCAGGGGCCGTTTTCGCGGGATTTCAACGCGGCGCTCTACGATCAGCTCCGCATCCGCACGATGGTGTCAAAGGATTCCGGGCAGTCGGGGGGCGTGGCGGATAAGGTTCTGCCCGCGCTGGAACGCGGGATCGACGTGGTGATGATTGAACGACCGAAGGAGGATAAACGATGAAAAAAGCGTTGGTCATTGTGAGTTTTGGCACGACGTATGAAAGGGCACGGCGGAGCATCGACGCGGTGGAGCGCGCACTGGCGCAGGCTGCGGAGGGCCATGACGTTTTCCGCGCGTATACGAGCAGCATCGTCCGCAAGGTGTTGAAATCGCGCGGCGAAATTGTGCCGTCGCTTGAGGAAGCATTGGAAAAACTGGCGAACGAAAGCTATGACACGGTGTTTGTTCAGCCGACGCACCTGCTCTGCGGCAACGAATACGACGAAAAAATCCGCGCATCGTATATGCGCTATGCGGGGCGATTCCTGCGTGGCGGCATCGGTAAACCGCTGATTGCGAATAACGATGACCTGCTTAAGCTGGCTGAGATTTTGGCGGCTCTCAAGCCTGATGATGCGGACGCGCTTCTGCTCATGGGGCACGGCACGACGCATTTCGCAAACATGGTCTATCCCGCGATGCAGACGGCACTTCGGCTGCAAGGCCATCCCAATGTCGTCGTCGGAACGGTCGAGGGCTGGCCGACGCTGGAAAACGCCATCGACGAGCTGCGTGCGCTGGGCGCAAAGCACATCGAGCTGCGCCCGATGATGCTTGTCGCGGGCGACCACGCACAAAACGATATGGCGGGCGATGATGCGGATAGCTGGAAAAGCCATCTAACCGCCGCCGGATTCGACGTGCATTGCACGGTGGAAGGGCTGGGCGAGCTGGAAGATGTGCAGAGGCTGTATGTGGAGCATTTGAAGGCGGAACTGAAATAAAACAATAAGAAAAACCACGCACTTCCTGCATGATGAACGGGGAATGCGTGGTGAACTCCTTCCGTCACGACTTCGTCGTGCCGCCTCCCTCGGTGAGGGAGGTTTTATTTATATATGACGTTATTTCGGCGTAAAAGGCGTTCAAACAGGCACAGCCCGCGCAGACCGTATTGGAATTTTCGCAGGCGACGATTGCGATTCGTTTCATTTCGTATTCCTTTCTTTGAGCAGCCGCCCGTCTTCCATCTTCACAATCTCGTCACAGAATTGCTCGGCAAGCGCCGTGCTGTGCGTGATGAACAGATAGGCAGTCTGATGCTGCTGCTGATAGCGGCGCAGGAAGTCGATCATCTGCGCCTGCGTAATCACGTCCAGCATGCTGGTCGGCTCGTCGAGCAGGATCATCTCCGGCTCAAGCACGGTGACGCGTGCCAGCGCAGCACGCTGCAATTCGCCGCCGGAAAGTTCGCCGGGATAGCGGGCAAGATGCTCGGCGTGTAGGCCGAACGGCTCGATAACGGAGAGAATCGCCCCGTCGTCAAACGGTTTGCCCATCAACTTGAAGGGTTCAACCAGGCTCTGTCGAAGCGTGAGCTGGGGATTGAACGAAACCTCCGGGTGCTGAAAGAGGATCTGAATCCTGCGGCGTGCCTGCCCGCGAATGGGATAGCTAAGCAGCTTGCCATGGAAAAACAGCTCGCCGGAATCGGGCTTGAGCAAGCCGACCATCATTTGTCCCAGCGTGGATTTGCCGCTGCCGCTCTGCCCAAGCAGACCGAGCGTTTTGCCCTTTTGCAGGGAAATCGACGCGCCGTCCACCGCGGTGAACCACGTCTTATCCGCGCTGCGGAAGTGCTTGGTCAGCGAAACAGCCTCCATGATGGTTTCACACATACTGCCAACACCTCACTTTGTGGCCGTCCACGTCCGCCATCGGCGGCATTTCGGCACATTTTTCGCTGCAATTCGGGCAGCGCATTCGATATTTGCAGCCGGTCACGCGCGTATCGTCGTGCGCGGGGGCATAGCCGGGGCGGAAATGCAGCCCGTTTTCCGGCATGGCGGCGAGCATATCGCGCGTATAGGGATGCAGCGGATGGGCGTACAGCTCGTCCGCGTCGGCGACCTCGATGAGATTCGCCGCATACATCACACCGATGCGATTGGCGACGTCACGCGCAAAGCTCAGGTCGTGCGTGACGCAGACCATCGTCTGCCCGTCCAGCTCGTTCAGCGTGTCAGCGACCAGACGGATGCGTGCTTCGTCCAGCCCTTTGGTCGGCTCGTCAAAGAGCAGAAGCTCCGCGTCGGCACTGATGCCCATCGCAATCAGCGCACGCTGGCGCATGCCGCCGCTCAGGGTGTAGGGGTACTGCCGCGCCAGTTCTTCTTCACGCCCCAGATGAAAGCGGCGCATCAGCTCCACCGCGCGGGCAATCGCCCGTTTTTTATTCATGCCGCGATGCGCTATCAGCGGTTCGCCAACCTGAAATCCAACGGAAAGCAGCGGGTTCATGCCGTTGCCGCTTCCCTGCGGCACATAGGAGATTTGACCGCCGCGAACGCCATCCATCTGCTTGGGCGAAAGGGCGAACAGGCTTTGCCCGTGAAAGCACACGTCGCCGCTGACGACAGCACTTGCCGGAAGCAGGCGCAGCACGGAGAGCAAAAGGATGCTCTTGCCGCTTCCCGTTTCGCCGATGATGCAGAGCTTATCGCTGGGAAAGACAGAGAGGGAGACCTGTTCAACCGCCTGTACGGCACTGCCGTTGGCAAAGCGGACGGAAACGTTTTGAATATCCAAAATCGCATTTTCCACAGTAATCACTCCCTTCTCTGCCGGCCATAGTAGCCCACGAGCATGAAGCCCATCACCGCGACGCTGATGCAGATGATCGGCGGCAGATACCACCAGATCTGTTTGCGCAGAATGCTGTTGCGGAAGAAGGCAAAATGCAGGATGTTGCCCCAGCTCTTTTGACCGTATGTTCCCAGACCGAGAAAGCTCAATCCGGATTCCGTCGTCATCGCGCCGGAGACGGAAAGCGCCATGCGCGTGAGCAGGATATCCTTGAGGTTGGGCAAAATGTGGCGCACCATGATGGCCGGCGCGGAAACGCCCATCGCCTTTTCAATCTTGATATAGGGCAGTTCGCAGATCTGCTTGACGCGCGTGCGCAGGATGCGTGCCGTGCCCGTCCATGCGGTGATGCTGATCGCCAGAATCAGGCTGAACATGCCGCTCTTGAGGTAGGCAATCAGCAGCATCGTCAGCGGCAGGGACGGAACTGCCATCGCAACGTCGATCACAGCGCAGATGGTTTTATCCGCCGTACCGCCGAAGTATCCGGCGATAAGTGCCAAAGCTGTGCCGATCAGCGAAACCAGCAGTGCGGAAAACACGCCGAGCAGCAGCGACACGCGTGTGCCGTAAACCATCTCGCTGAAAATATCCTGCCCCAAATCGTTCGTCCCCAGCAGATGCTCCGCGCTGGGCTTGAGATACGCCGTGCCCAGTTCAGAGGGGTCATACGGCGCGATGAAATCCGCGAAAATCGCAATCAGGCAGAACGCCAAAATGATGCACCAGCCTGCGATAGCGGCGGGGTTATGCTTTTTACGCACGCTCTGCCGCCTCCTCCCGAATGCGCGGGTCGATCGTCGCGGCGACGATATCGCCCAGCAGGTTGCTGAGCACGACGCAGAGCGCCGAAAGCAGGAAGCAGAACTGCGCGGTCGCAAAGTCGCGGCAGGATACGGCGTTGTACATCATCTGTCCCATGCCCTTCCAGCCGAAGACGACCTCGACCACCATCGCGCCGGAGAGCAGCCCGCCCAGCTGCATGCACAGCGATGTGGAATACGGCACGAGCGCGTTTTTAAGCACATGGCGAAAGAGCACCTTGTTTTGACCGATGCCCTTGGCGCGTGCGGTGAGGATGTATTCCTCCTGCCGAATCTGGGAGACGGTGCTTTTCATCAGCATGAAATCACCCGACGTGCGGAACAGAATCAAAATGCACAGCGGCAGAATCATGTGCTGGACGATGCTCGCCGTCCGCGCCGCGCCGGAAAGACCGGGCGAAACCATGCCGTTGATCGGCACCCACTTGAGCTTGTAGGCGAACGCGATGAGCAGCAGCAGACTCAGGCAGTTTGAAGGAATGGTATTCAGAAACAGGAAAAACGGCGTGGCGATGCGGTCAAACAGACCGCCGGGGCGGATGCCCGCGTGAATGCCGAGCACCGCGCCGAGAATGCAGGAGATGATGAGCGTCGGAACGGAGAGCAGCAGCGTCCAATACGCGGCGGAACGGAAATTTTCGATGACGGGCTTCTGGTTGGTATAGGAAAGACCGAAATCCAGCGTCAGCACGCTTTTCATGTAGCGCGCGTACTGCGTCGGCAGATCGTCGTTCAGACCGAATTTCTCCGTGACCTGTTCCAGATAGGCAGGGTTGTTATCCAGCAGGTAATAGTATTCCTCTTCGCCAATCAGAAAGATGATCGGGTCGCCCGGCATGGTATGCACCAGCGTGAAGCTGATGGTGATAATCAGCCAGATCGTCGCAATGGCGATGAGGGTTTTCTTGAGGATGTGTTTGAACAAAAGGAAATCACTCCCGTTATAGCAGAAAAGGGCTGACAAGCCCCAAGATCAAGGATTTGTCAGTCCCCAAATTCAGATATGCTTACTTCGCCGTCAGGTCAAACCAGGTTCTGGCATTGATGACGCCCCAGCTCTGCCAGTTATCCCAGCCTTCAATCTTGTCGGTGCGATACGGGAAGAAGCCCGTCTGCCACGCGAAGGTCAGACCGAACATCTCCTCGTCGGCGAGGTGCTGGAGGTTGCGGCTGTTTTCGATATACTGCTCGTCGTTGATGGCCTCGGTCATCGCGTAGTAGTATTCCTTCAGACGCGGATCATGGCAGCTGCCCCAGTGCCAGCCGGAATCGCCGTCGCGCAGCTCGGCGAGCATGTAGCGGAACGGCGTGGAATAGAGCATGCCAGAGGTGGTAAAGGTGATGGAGATGTCGTATTCCTCCTTGGTCACCTTATCTTCCCAAATCTCGCTGTTAGCGATGGCTTCCTCGTCGATGTGGCAGTTCACGCCAACATTCTGGAGGGACTTGCAGACGATTTCGCCCAGACGGGAGCGGACTTCCATGCTGCGGGAATACTGCGGAATGACGGACAGATCCATCTTGCCGCCGTCCGGCAGTTCGCGCCAGCCGTCGCCGTCCGCATCGACATAGCCCGCCGCATCCAGCATGGATTTCGCGGTCTCCGCGTTGTACTCCAGCATCGCGATGGAATCGTCAAAGCCCTTGAAGGACGGACCAAGCACGCCGCGGTTGGCAGGCTTGCCGTATTCGCCGTTGATGGCGGTCGCCGCGGTCGGGTAGTCGATGGCGTAGGCAATCGCCTGACGGAAATTCACGTCGTCGCCCGGTGTGCGGCTGCATCCGAACAGCATCTGATAGCTGCCAGCGAACGGGCTTTCGCCCATGTCGAGTCCGTCCATACCGGTGAAGCTGTCGATCAGTGTCGCTTCAATCGGGTTGGCGTAGTTGTAATACGCGTCGCACTCGCCGCTTGCCAACGCCATCATCAGGCTCGCCTGATCCGCGTAGGTCTGCACGGTCACCTTGTCCACGGTGATTTCGCCGAGGAACGCGTTCTCCGGCACGGCCTCATAGTAAGAGGTCTGGGAATCCACATCGTAGCCCACCAGCTTGTACGGGCCGCAGCCAATGGCAGCGTCCTCGCCGGTGTAGTGGGAATAATCCTCGATGCCTTCCCAGATGTGCTTGGCATAGATGCATGCCGTGTTCATGCAGGAGGTGTTGAGGTAATAATACACGTCCGGCTGGGAGAAGGTCAGGCGCGCCGCGTTTTCGCCGGTGATCTCCACGCTGACCAGATTGGACAGACCGCCGACCTTCTTCACGTCGCGCTGGAACTCGAAGGTGAAGATGATATCCTCGTCGGTCACGGGCTGACCATCATGCCAGATCGCGCCCTTATGCCAGGTGAAATCCAGCACCTTACCGTCTTCCGAAATCTCGTAGCTGGTGAAAAAATAGGGCTGCAAATCGCCGTTCGCGTCGCGATAGACGTAGTTGCCCTGCGTCAGACCGTTGTAATTCATGCGACCGAATGCGTCGCTTTGGGTGGTCATGTTGAAGGTGTTGTTGGCTGCCGTCGTGCCGACGATGAGGTTTTCGACGTGCTTTTTGCCCTCGGCCATGGCGCAGGAGAGCGAGAACACAAACACCAGCATAAGCAGCAGGGAGACAAGTTTCTTCATTCGGATTATTCCTCCTTTTATTTGGTGCGCAAGACGACAAAAAGCACTGCATCGACAATCTTTTTCGGTCGGCACAGTGCTTTGAACGCGCCAAACAAACCCGCCGCCGTCAGGAGAAACGGGATATTTGGGTACAGAAAAAACAGCTCTTCCGAGATCGGGAAGACCCTTGATTGTCGCAAAAAGTATGTATTCTGACTCAGGCTTCATAGCAGACGCTCTCGCCTTCCCAGAGCTTACACCCCAGTGACTGACCCAAAGGGTCGTGAGAGCCGCTCAGCCAATACAGCAGCGGTCCTGTGCGGGATTCTCACCCGGCTTCCCATGCGCAAAGGCATGATGCTTTTCGCTACGCTATGCAGTTTGAGGCTTACGCCATAAGGAATTATAGGGGGATTTGAGGCGGTTGTCAAGGCGATATGCTCGATGAATATAAATATATACTATAAATGAGCAAAATTGGTCAGATCGGAAGAGCACACGTCTGAACTCCA
>ENA-OUNS01001836-OUNS01001836.1-human-gut-metagenome-genome-assembly--contig:-NODE-1836-length-14570-cov-5.917671_pt1 | contig 14570 bp, 13 predicted proteins | sample MGYA00243237_ERZ505104 | MGnify/ENA primary metagenome ERZ505104 (study PRJEB26097, sample SAMN02711295) | human gut metagenome | biome: Gut microbiome | host: Homo sapiens | place: Denmark...
CAATGCCTTTGTTTAAAAGAGATGCGGCCATAATCGGTAGTGCGGCATTTTTTGCCCCCTGTATATCAACCTCTCCATTCAGGCAGTAACCGCCCCGGATACATATCGATGACATTTCTTTCCTCCAGACCCGGTACCATTATAGTTTATGATATGCCGCCTTTTCCCTGCCGTGCCACATTCTGTACAATTCCAATCTCACACATGAGAAAAACAAGAGATGTTCCGCCATAGCTGATAAAGGGCAGAGGGACACCTGTGTTTGGGATACTGTTGGTTACAACAGCAATGTTGATCATCATCTGCAGACCGATATGCGCCATTACACCCGTTACAAATAAAGCCCCCTGCAGATCCGGTGCTGCCATTGCAATGACGGCACACCGCCAGATCAGCAGAATAAACAGTAAAATACTAATGATGGCACCGAACAATCCCCATTCTTCACAGATAATAGCAAATATCATATCATTGTGAGCTTCCGGAACATAAGCCAGTTTCTGAATACTTTTCCCGTAGCCGCAGCCAAAAAGCCCGCCGCGCGCAAGACGACTGTGAGGAAAAAAGCATGACACAGGCGAAGATCACCATCACCCGCACGCGCCGCGGTCTGGGATTTCCGGACACGCAGCGCTATGTTAAGCGCGCGGCCGCCGCTGCGCTCAAGGCCGAGGGCGTGACCGTCCCGTGCGAGCTCGACGTGACGCTCACGGACGATGCCGTCATCCACACCATCAACCGCGAGCAGCGCGGCGTCGACCGCGCGACGGACGTGCTGTCGTTTCCCATGAACGAGCTCACGCCCGGCGCGTTCGACCCCGATGCCTGCGAGTGGGACTATGAGACCGACCGCGCCATGCTCGGCGACATGGTCATCTCCATGGAGCGCTGCGCCGAACAGGCCGAGACCTACGGCCACAGCTTCGCGCACGAGGTCAGCTATCTGACCGTGCACTCCGTGCTGCACCTGCTCGGCTACGACCATGTGGACGAGGGCGAGGACAAGCGCCGGATGCGCGCGCGCGAAAAAGAGATCATGCGTCTGCTGGACGTATAAGGAGAAACGAATGATTACCAAAACCGCTATGATTACCATCTGCGGACGGCCGAACGTCGGCAAGTCCACACTCACCAACGCCCTCGTGGGCGAGAAGATCGCCATCGTCTCGAACAAGCCCCAGACGACGCGCAACCGCATCAGCGCCGTCGTCAACCGCGGCGACACGCAGCTGATCCTGATGGACACGCCGGGCTTTCACAAGCCGCGCAACCGCCTGGGCGACTATATGGTGCAGGTCGTGCGCGAGAGCGTGGCGGACGTTGACGGTGTGATGCTCGTTGTCGAGCCCATCGCCTCCGTCGGCGAGCAGGAGCGCGCCCTCATCGAGCGCATCCGGTCGACGGGCGCTCCGGCAGTGCTCGTCATCAACAAGATCGACACGGTCGAAAAGCAGGAGCTGCTGGCTGTCATCGCCGCCTATTCCGAGGCGCTGCCGTGGCGCGCGATCGTGCCGGTGTCTGCCCAGAACGGCGACGGGCTCGACGAGCTCTTAAACGAGCTGACGGCGCTGGCCGTGCCCGGACCGCAGCTGTTCCCGGACGATATGATCTCCGATATGCCCGAAAAGCAGATCTGCGCCGAGCTCGTGCGCGAAAAGCTGCTGCTGTGTCTCGATAAGGAGATCCCGCACGGCACGGCCGTCGAGGTCACGAAGTTTTCCGAGCGCGATAACGGCATCATCGACATGGACGTGACCATTTACTGCGAAAAAGAGAGCCACAAGGGCATCATCATCGGCAAGCGCGGCGCCATGCTCAAAAAGATCGGCGAGCTCGCGCGGCAGGATATCGAGCGCTTCATGGGCACGAAGGTGTACCTGCAGACGTGGGTCAAGGTCAAGGAAAACTGGCGCGACTCGGCCGCCCAGCTGCGCAATTTTGGCTTTACCGACCAGTGACCCTTTATTACCAGCCATAAATCCACCCCGCTGTGCAGACACTATGCCCAGCGAGGTGGTTCATTGTGAAAGACGATCTTTTCTGGCAGCTGTTCACGGATACCGGTGATCCGCTCGGCTACCTTTACTACCGCGCCGCGCGCAGCGCGCTGGCGCAGACGACCGATGAGCCTGCGGCGGATGCGACCGTCCGCCGCCCGGCCTGATGAGGTACATACGATGTTTCTTACGACCCGCGGGCTCGTCCTGCGCGAGGTGCGCTACAAAGAGTCGGACAAGATCCTCACCGTGCTCACGCAGCACGAGGGGAAGGTGACCGTCCGCGCGCGCGGCGCGCTGCGCAAGGGCAGCCGCATCACGGCGGCGACGCAGCTGCTGACGTATTCGGACATGACGATTTTTGAAAACCGCGGCCGCCGCACGCTCAACGAGGCGTCCACGGTCGAGGAGTTTCTCGGCCTGCGCGCCGACCTCGGCGCGTTCGCGCTCGGGAGCTATTTTGCCGAGCTGCTCGAGACCGTCTCCGCCGAGGAATACCCCGATCCGCCGGTGCTGCAGCTCGGGCTTAACAGTCTGTATGCGCTCAGCCGTGTGCTCTGCCCGCCGGAGCAGATCAAGGCCGTGTTCGAGCTGCGGCTCATGTGCCTCGCGGGCTACGAGCCGGACCTGTCCTGCTGCGCGCAGTGCGGCGCAGCGGAGCCGGACGAGCCATGGTTTTCCCCGCGCGGCGGCGCGGTGTACTGCGCGCACTGCCGGGGCGCAAGCTCCTCGGCCGTCACGCCGCTGCTGCCGGAGACGCTGGCCGCCATGCGGCACATTGTAAACGCCGACCCCAAAAAGATCTTTTCCTTCACGCTCGGCGACGCGGGCCGCAAACAGCTTGCGCACGTGTGCGAGGATTATACGGCGACGCAGCTCGAGCGGGGCTTTGCGTCGCTCAATTACTGGAAGAAAGTGAAAGACTGACATGAAGCACATCCTCATGATCGCCACCGGCGGCACCATCGCGTCCAAGGAGACGGCCGACGGGCTCACGCCGCAGCTCACCTCCGAGGAGCTCCTTGCCGAGGTGCCGGAGCTCGAGCAGCTGTGCCGGATCGACACCGTGCAGCTCATGAACCGCGACAGCACGAACATCAACAGCCGCGACTGGCTGCAGATGGCGGCCTGCGTGCGCGAGCACTACGACGGCTACGACGGCTTTGTCCTCACGCACGGCACGGACACGATGGCCTACACGGCGGCGGCCCTGTCGTACCTGATTCAGAATAACGCCAAGCCCGTCGTCATCACCGGCTCGCAGAAGTCGATCTTCAACCAGGACACCGACGCGCGCGAGAACCTGCGCGATGCCTTCCTCTATGCCTGCGACGACGGCGCCTGCGGCGTGCACATCGTCTTTGACCACAAGGTCATTCTCGGCACGCGCGCACGCAAGATGCGCACGAAGAGCTACAATGCCTTTTCCAGCATCGACTACCCCGAGACGGCCATCCTGCGCGGCCGGCAGGTCGTGTATTACATCCCGGAGCACGTCACAGGCGCGCCGGAGTTTTATGACCGGCTCGACCCCGGCGTGTTCGTGCTCAAGCTCATCCCCGGCATCGACGCCGGCATTTTCGACTACCTCAAGGCCCATTACCGCGCGCTCGTGATCGAGAGCTTCGGCGTCGGCGGCCTGCCGTGTTATGGCGACGAGAGCTTTTATCACGCCGTGCGCGACTGGGTGCAGTCCGGCCGCGTCATCGTCATGACGACGCAGGTGCCGCACGAGGGCAGCGACATGGAAGTGTATCAGGTCGGCCACCGCGCCAAGCGCGAGCTGGGCCTCATCGAGGCCTACAGCATGACGAGCGAGGCCGTGGTCACAAAGCTCATGTGGATCCTCGGCCAGACGGACGACTACGCGGAGATCTGCCGCATGTTCCAGACGCCGGTGCAGAAGGATCAGATCTACTGAGGAGGAAGCGCCATGGATTTTCAGGCAGAATACCGCAGCAAGCTGCGCACCCCCGCCGAGGCGGTGCGCGCGGTGAAGGACGGCGACTGGGTGGACTATACGTCGGGGCTTGGCTTCCCGCCGCTGCTCGATGCGGCGCTTGCCGCCCGGCGCGACGAGCTGCACGATGTGAAGGTGCGCGGCAATCTCTGCATGGGTCCGCTGCAGATCGTTGAGTGCGACCCGGAGCAGACGCATTTTCTCTACCACACATGGCATTGCTCGGCGTATGAGCGCAAGCTCTGCGACCGCGGTCTGTGCTACTTCACGCCGATGATCTTCCGCAACCTCGCGTGGTACTACCGCGCATTTCTGACGGTCAACGTTGCCATGGCGTCCGTCGCGCCGATGGACCGCCACGGGTACTTTAATCTTTCGGCCGCGACCGGCGTGTCCCGCGCCATTCTCGACCGGGCGGACATCGTCATTCTCGAGGTCAACGAGCACCTGCCGCGTCTGCGCGGCGGGTTCGACGAGGTCATCCACATTTCCGACGTGGACATGGTCGTCGAGGGGGCGCACGCGCCGTTCGGCGACCTGCCCGCGCACCCGGCGACGGCGGAGGACACCGCCATTGCGAACCTCCTCCTACCGCACATCTGCGACGGGGCGACCGTCCAGCTCGGCATCGGCGGCATGCCCACCGTGCTCGGAAAGCTGCTGGCCCAGTCCGGCCTGCACGACCTCGGCATGCACACGGAGCTGTGCTCGGATGCCTACCTTGACCTGTACGAGGCCGGTGTGCTCACGAACCGCCGCTGCACGCTCCACCGCGGGCAGGGCATGCTCGGCATCGTGCTCGGGTCAAAGCGGCTGTATGACTGGGTCGACGATAACCCCGGCGTCATCGCGGCGCCGCTGTCGTATGTCAACGCGCCGGAGGTCATCGCGCAGCTCGACAACATGGTGTCCATCAACAGCTGCATCGCGGCCGATCTCTACGGGCAGGTCGCGTCCGAAAGCTCCGGCCTGCGCCAGATCAGCGGCACGGGCGGCCAGCTCGACTTTCTCACGGGCGCGGCCATGGCCCGCGGCGGCAAGGCGTTCATCTGCATGACGTCCACGTTCACGGACAAGCAGGGCACGCGCCGTTCGCGCATCCTGCCGCACTTCGGCGGCGACATCGTCACGTCCCCGCGCTCACAGGCGTATTACCTTGCGACGGAGTACGGCGTGGTCAACCTCGCCGGGTGCAGCACGTGGGAGCGCGCCGAGGCGCTCGTGTCCATCGCGCACCCGGACTTTCGCGAGCAGCTCATTGCGGCGGCCGAGGCGCAGAAGATCTGGCGCCGGAGCGCGAAACGTTAAGTACGCGCTAAGATGCGGCGCTGTGCGCAGATTTCGCTTGTTTTCCCGCGCGACATCGCATACAATGGAGACCGATAAGGGAGTAATTGGCGCGAACCTTCGCGCGGCCCAGCCAACAACCGATCCGCAGGATCTGGCCCGGTCTGAAATGATGAGACTTATCTGCCGAGAGGCAGATAAGTCTTTTTTTCATTTCCGGGAAAACTGTATCTGACACCTGAAGGAGGACGAAACTGTGGACTATTACCGGCAGCCACCATCGGACACCCTGCACGCACTCGACAGCACGCCCGACGGTCTCACACCAGAGCAAGCCGCCGCGCGCCTTGCGCGCGACGGGCGCAATGTGCTCACCGAACCGCCGAAACCATCGCTCGTGAAACGATTTTTCCAGCAGCTGGCCGACCCCATGATCCTCGTGCTGCTTGCGGCGGCGCTGATCTCAGCCGTCACGAGCGCGTATGCGCACGAGAGCTTTGCCGATGTCATCATCATTCTCATCGTCGTCATCATCAACGCGGTGCTCGGCGTGTACCAGGAGAGCAAGGCCGAGCAGGCCATTGCCGCCCTGAAGGAACTGAGCGCCGCGCACAGCCGCGTCCTGCGCGGCGGGAAGCTCGTCACCGTCCCCAGTGAGGAGCTGGTCGCGGGCGATGTGCTCGTGCTTGAGGCGGGCGACGCCGTGCCGGCCGACGCACGCGTGCTCGAGAGTGCGAGCCTGCGCGCCGAGGAGGCCGCCCTGACCGGCGAGAGTGTGCCGGTGGCAAAAGCCCCTGATGCGCTCACGGCCGCCGGGGACATCGGCCTCGGCGACCGCAGCAACATGCTCTATCTCGGCAGCAGCATCGTCTACGGCCGCGGCCGCGCCGTCGTCACAGAGACCGGCATGCAGACGCAGATGGGCCACATCGCCGACGCGCTCACGCAGACAAAGGAGAATAAGACGCCCCTGCAGCTGCGCCTGTCGCAGCTGAGCCGCATCCTGACGTGGCTCGTGCTGGGCATCTGCGTGGTGGTGTTCGCGGTCGGCGTGCTGCGCGCCGGGACGATCAACGGCCGCGTCGTGCTCGATACGTTCCTGATCGCCGTCAGCCTCGCGGTCGCGGCCATTCCGGAGGGACTGGCCGCGGTCGTGACGATCGTGCTGTCCATCGGCGTGACGAATATGAGCCGCCGCAGCGCGGTCATCCGCCGCCTCACGGCCGTGGAGACGCTCGGCTGCGCGCAGGTCATCTGCTCGGATAAGACCGGCACGCTCACGCAAAACCGCATGACCGTGACGGAGTGCGCGGGCAGTGACGCGCGCCTGCTCGCCACGGCCATGGCCCTGTGCGTCGACGCGGTGCACGACCCGGAGACGGACACCGTGACCGGCGAGCCGACCGAGGCCGCGCTCGTGCGCTGGGCGGTCGCGCAGGGCCTGGCGCCGAGCGCGCTGCGCGCGCAGTATCCGCGCGTGGCCGAGGCGCCGTTTGACAGCGAACGCAAGATGATGAGCACCCTGCACGCCGACGGCAGCTCCGTCGTGCAGTATACCAAGGGCGCACCCGACGTGCTGCTGCCGCTGTGCGACCGGATCTGGATTGACGGCCGTGCCGAGCCCATGACGGATGCGCACCGCGCCGAGATCGCGGCGCGCAATCATGCCATGACCGGCAACGCCCTGCGCGTGCTGGCGGCGGCCATGCGCACGTATGACGCGCTGCCGGACGACACGTCCCCCGCGGCGCTCGAGCAGCACCTGTGCTTTCTCGGCCTCACGGGCATGATCGACCCGGTGCGCCCGGAGGTCGTGGACGCCGTCCGCGCCTGCCGCAGCGCCGGCATCCGGCCTGTCATGATCACCGGCGACCACGTGGACACCGCCGCCGCGATCGCCAAAGAGCTCGGCCTGCTCGGCCCCGGCGACGAGGCCGTCACCGGCACGGAGCTCAGCGCCATGGACGACGCCGCGTTTGCCCGCCGTCTGCAGCACATCAGCGTTTATGCCCGTGTGCAGCCGGAGCACAAGACCCGCATCGTCAAGGCCTGGCGGGATGCCGGCTTCGTCACCGCCATGACCGGCGACGGCGTCAACGACGCGCCGAGCATCCGCGCGGCGGACATCGGCATCGGCATGGGGATCACCGGTACGGACGTGACGAAAAACGTGGCCGACATGGTGCTTGCCGACGATAACTTCGCCACCATCGTCGGCGCGGTCGAAGAGGGCCGCCGCATTTATGACAACATCCAGCGTGCGATCAAGTTCCTGCTCGGCTCGAACATGAGCGAGGTGCTGAGCATTTTCGTTGCGACGATGCTCGGCTTCACGATCCTCGAGCCGGTGCACTTGCTGTGGATCAACCTCCTGACCGACTGCTTTCCGGCGCTCGCGCTCGGCATGGAGCGCGCGGAGCCGGACGTCATGTCCCGCCCGCCGCGCAGCGCGCGCGAGAGCATTTTCGCCCACGGCGTCGGCTTCGACTGCGTGTATCAGGGCGTCATGTGTGCGATCCTGACGCTGGCGGCGTTTTTCATCGGCCATTACATGGAGTACGGCGTCTGGACGCTCACAAATTCGCCCGACGGCACGACCATGGCGTTTCTGACCCTGAGCATGGCGGAGATTTTCCACAGCTTCAATATGCGCGCGCACCGGGCGAGCATCTTCACGCTGCGCACGCCCAACTGGACGCTCGTCGGCGCGGCCGCGGCGAGTCTTGCGCTCACGACGCTGTGCATCTATGTGCCGTTTCTGGCCGATGCGTTTGATTTCACGGCCATCTCCGTCGCCGAGTACGCCGTGGCCATGGGGCTCGCGGTTTTGGTCATCCCGGTCGTCGAACTCGTCAAATGTGTGCAGCGCGCGGTGGAAAAACGCGCGGCGCACGCATGATTTCCGGCGTATTGGTGCACACTAACTCCGATTCCAACGAGAGGAGATGGATGCCGTGCGCCAGGCGCTGCCGGTTCCCCAGCGCGTGATGGCCGTGGTGCTGTCGGTGCTGTTCGTGTTCTGCCCATTCGCGGCCTATGCCGCCGGGGAGACCGATGCTGCGGCCGATCCCGTGCTGCTGCCGATCATCATGTATCACGAGGTGAAGCCCAACAAATCCGGCAAGGACGCCATCCAGCCGTGGGAGTTTGAGACGGACCTGAAATGGCTGGCCGACAACGGCTACACGACGATCGTCATGGCCGACCTCATCGCCTACGTGCGCGACGGCACGCCGCTGCCGGAAAAGCCCATCATTCTCAGCTTTGACGATGGATACTATAATAATTACGTCTATGTCCTGCCGCTGCTGCAGCAGTATTCGGCACGGATCGTCCTCTCGCTCCTGGGACGCAATACGGACGATTTCACCGAGTGGCCGAGCAAGAGCATCGACTATGCACACGTCACGTGGGACCAGCTCAATGAGATGCTCGACACCGGCCTCGTCGAGGTGCAGAACCACTCGTATAACCTGCACGCCTACACGTCCGAGCGGCATGGCTGTATGCAGAACCGGGGCGAGTCGGACGCGGCCTATACGGAGCTGCTGCGCGCAGACCTCCAGCGCCTGCAGGATGAGCTCGCGGAGCACACCGGCCGCACGCCGGACACCTTTGCCTATCCCTACGGCAAGTACGGCGACCTGACGGACACCGTCCTGCGCGACATGGGCTTTCAGGCCACGCTGACGTGCGACTGGGGCGTGAACCACATCACGCGTGACCCGGCCTGCCTCTACCGGCTCGGGCGCATCTGCCGGTCGCACAATCAGTCGCTGCAGTCTGTGCTCCAGCGCGCGATGAAGGCGACGGCGTAAGCGGATGAAAACAGAAGACAGAAAGGGCACGCATCTTGCGGATGCGTGCTTTTTCGTGCTTTGCACGCACCATGCGCCTTGGGCATACACTGAGGAGAAAGCGATTTTGCGCAAGCAAAGGGGGAGACGCCATGAAAATCGAGCTGCGCCGGGCCGCCATGACCTATCAGGCGCCGGACGGGGAAGTGGCGGCGCTGCGGGATGTGACCTTCGGCGTGGCCGACGGGGAGTTTGTGAGCATCGTTGGGCCGTCCGGCTGCGGCAAATCCACGCTGCTGGCGCTCATCGCCGGCATCGAGCATCCGTCGGGCGGGGAGGTGCTGGTCGACGGGGAGCCCGTGCGCGCGCCGACGGGCAAGGCGGGGCTCATGCCCCAGCGCGACCAGCTCTTTGACTGGCGCACCATCTGGGGCAACGTGACGCTCGGGCTGGAGGTCCGGCACGAGAACACGCCCGCGCGCCGCGGCGGTGTGCACGATCTGCTCGAGCAGTATCAGCTCGCGGGCTTCGCGCGCAAGCTGCCCAATCAGCTCTCCGGCGGGATGCGCCAGCGCTGTGCGCTCATCCGCACGCTGGCCACGTCGCCGGATGTGCTGCTGCTCGACGAGCCGTTTTCCGCGCTGGATTATCAGACGCGGCTGGCCGTCTCGGGCGACATTTCGCAGATCATCCGCCGCGAACATAAGACGGCCCTGCTCGTCACGCACGATATTTCCGAGGCCATCAGCCTCTCGGACCGCATCGTCGTCCTGTCGCACCGGCCCGCGACCGTCAAGGCCATCCATGACCTCGGCGCGCTGCGCTCCGTGCCGCCGCTCGAGCGGCGCAGCCGGCCGGAATTTCAGACGCTGTTCAATCAAATATGGGAGGAGCTGGATGTCAATGTCTGAACGATCGCCCTCCCCGCAGCGCGCGGCCTATCTGCGCGCGCAGCGCCGCCGTCGTCGGCTCGTACTGGCGCTGCAGATCTTGCTGCTGGCCGCGTTTCTCGGCCTGTGGGAGCTCACGGCCCGGCTCGGCTGGGTGGATGCCTTCATCGTCAGCAGTCCGTCGCGCGTGGTGCACACGCTCGTGGGCCTGCAAAATTCCGGGGAGCTGTGGCTGCACATCGGCACGTCGTGCCTCGAGGTCGTGGTCGGTTTCGTGCTCGGGACGCTGCTCGGCACGCTCATCGCCATCGGCCTGTGGTGGAGCGAGCTGCTCTCGCGCGTGCTCGACCCGTATCTGGTCGTGCTCAATGCGCTGCCGAAAACGGCGCTCGGCCCGGTGTTCATCGTCTGGATCGGCGCGGGCACCGAGTCGATCATCGCCATGACGATCGCGATCTCGATCTTTGTCACGATCCTGAATATGCATGTCGGCTTCCTGTCCACGGACCGGGAGAAGATCCGCCTGATGCAGACGCTCGGCGCGACCCGGCATCAGATCCTGTGGCGGCTGGTCATCCCGGCCAACTACGCCACGCTCTTCAATACGCTGCGCGTGAACGTCGGCCTGTCGTGGGTCGGCGTCATCATGGGCGAATTTCTGGTCTCCAAAGCCGGTCTCGGCTATCTGATCGTCTACGGGTCGCAGGTGTTCAACATGGACCTTGTGATGGCGACCGTCCTCGTGCTCGCGGTAGCGGCCGTCGTGATGTATCAGCTGGTGCTGTGGCTGGAGAAATTTTTCAAAAATCGGTTGGGAGTGACGCAATGAAACGGTTTCTTTGTGGGGTTCTGGCGGCGCTGATGCTGGTGGCTTTGTGCGCCTGCGGCAAGCAGGAGACGGCCACCGTCTGCCTGAGCGAAGTGACACATTCGGTGTTCTACGCGCCGCAGTACGTGGCGCTGGAGCAGGGCTTTTTCGCCGATGAAGGGCTGAATATCGAGCTGACCAACGGCGGCGGCGCCGACAAGGTCATGACGGCGGTGCTCACCGGGCAGGCGGACATCGGTCTCGCCGGGCCGGAGGCGTGCATCTACGTCTACAATCAGGGCAAGGACGATTACCCGGTCGTGTTCGGCCAGCTCACGAAGCGCGACGGGTCGTTTCTCGTCGGGCGCGAGGATGTGCCCTTCAGCTGGGAGCTGCTGCGCGGCAAGACCGTCATCGGCGGCCGCGCGGGCGGCGTGCCGGAGATGACGCTCGAATACGTCATGCGGCAAAACGGTGTCGTCCCCGGCACGGATGCGACCGTGGACACGACCGTGCAGTTCAACATGATGGCCGGGGCCTTCACCGGCGGCAACGGCGACTTTGTCACGCTCTTCGAGCCGACGGCCACCGAGGTCGCGCAGGCGGGCAAGGGGTACATCCTTGCGTCCGTCGGGCAGGAGAGCGGCGAGATCCCGTATACGGCCTACTTTGCCTCGCAGGCGTACATGAAGGACCACGCGGACATTGTGCAGCGCTTCACCAATGCCGTCGCCCGCGCGCAGAAATGGATCGCGGAGCACGACGCGGCGGAGACCGCCGAGATCATCGCCCCGCAGTTCCCGGACACGAGCGTGCCCGTGCTCACGCAGGTCGTGCAGCGCTACAAGGACATCGACGCCTGGAACGCCACGCCGGTCATGACGCGCTCGTCTCTTGAGCGGCTTGAGACCGTCATGGAGACGGCCGGCGTGCTCGAACACGCCGACTGGGTGGACTTTGACCGCCTCGTCGACAACAGCTATGCCCATAACGCCTCCTGACAGGCGCAAAAATCCCCCGGCGGCAGCCGGGGGATTCGTGCGTTTTTCAAAAGAGAGGGGGATGCTTAGAAGCTCGCGACGACAGCGCCGTTGTAGGTCTCGGCGATGTACTGCTTCACGGCGTCGGTCTTGAGGGCCTTGAGCAGGGCCTGGGTCTTCGGGCTGTTCTCGTCGCCGGCGCGCACGGCGATGATGTTGGCGTAGGTCTGGGCAGCGGCACCGTTGGCGTCCTCGGAGGCGAGCGCGTCGCTGATCTTCAGGCCGGCGGCCAGAGCGTAGTTGCCGTTGATGACGGCGATGGAGCCGGCAGCGGCGTTCTTGAGCTGGGCCGGGACGGTGTCGGCCTGCACGGTGACGATGTTGTAGCCGCCGTCGTCAACGATGTCGAGCGTGCTCACGCCCTTGGCGGCGTCCGCGTCATCGGGGAGCTTGATCAGGCCCTCCTGCTGGAGCAGGAACAGGGCGCGGGTCTCGTTGCTGTCGTCGGCCGGGATGATGATGGTCGCGCCCTTGGCGAGATCCTTCAGGTCGGTGACGCCGTTGCCGTAGATGCCGAACGGCTCATAGTGGATGGTGCCGACAGAGACGAGGTTGGTGCCGTTCTTGGCGTTGAAGCTGTCGAGGTAGGGCTTGTGCTGGAAGTAGTTCGCGTCGAGCGTGCCGTCGGCGAGGGCCTGGTTCGGCAGAACGTAGTCGTCATAGGTGACGATCTTGAGCTCGTAGCCTTCGTCGGCGAGGGCCTGCTTGACCTGCTCGAGAATCTCGGCGTGCGGGGTGGCGCTGGCGCCGACGGTGATGACTTTGTCATCGGCAGAGGCGGTGTCCTTGTCGTCGGTGGTCTTGCCGCCGCAGGCGCTCAGAGCGACGAGCGAGAACGTCAGCACGAGGGCGAGGATGAGGGACGTGATCTTTTTCATGATGGTTTCTCCTTTATATTTTGATTTTAGAATTTGTGTGGTTTCGGATGATAGGATGTGCGGTTTGGCAGCGGCACATTCGTCCGCGCCGGATGTTTACGCGCAGCAGCGCGGGATAATGTAGATGCATGAGCGGTGCCTCCTGTCAGGTGTGGGCGCGCCGGTCGGTGCGGCGGGCGATGTACATGCCGAACTCCTGCAGGATCTGCACGATGATGATCGTCAGCGCCACGCACAGCCAGACGATCTGATCGTCGTACTTCTGGTAGCCGTAGGTGATGGCGATCTGGCCGAGGCCGCCGCCGCCGATCGTACCGGCCATGGCGGAGTAGCCAAGGATGGTCACGGTGGAGATGACGGCACCGGTGATGAGCGCGGGCTTGGCCTCCGGGATGATGACCTTCCAGATGATGCGCAGCGTGGACGCGCCCATGGACTGCGCGGCCTCGATGACGCCGGCGTCCACCTCCTTGGCGGCGGACTCGACCATGCGCGCCACATACGGTGCGGCGGCGATGATGAGCGTCACGATCACGGCGCGGTTGCCGAGGCTGGTGCCGACGACGAACTTTGCCACCGGCAGCATGGCGACCATGAGAATGATGAACGGGATGCTGCGCAGGGCGTTGACGATGATGCCGAGCGTGCGGTTGAGCCAGCCGATGGGGTGAATGCCGTCGCGGTCGGTCATGCGCAGGATGAGGCCGACCGGCAGGCCGATGAGATAGGCAAAGAACGTGGAGATGAGCGTCATGTAAATGGTCTCCCAGATACCGAGCTGCAGGATGCCGTTTTGCCAGAGCTTAATGAGCAGATCAGACATGACTTCAATCCTCCTGTAGATAAGAGATATGGTTGTGGTCGAGCCAGCGCAGCACATCGTGGAACTGCTGCGGATCGTCGGGCAGGTCGATGACCATGTGGCCGTAGATGCTGCCCTCGACGATGCGGGTGTCGGCGAAGAGAATGTTCACCGGCACGTGGCACTCGAGCGTGATGCGCGAGATGACCGGCTCGTTGGAGCAGCTGCCGTCGAAGACGAGGCGCAGGCGCTTTCCCGTGCACGGCGGGAGATTTTCTGCCGGGCTCTTCGGAAGGATGAGCGCCTTGGCGATGTCGGACTTCGGGTGCGTGAACACGTCACTGACGTTGCCCATCTCGGCGATGCAGCTCTGGTCGATGACGGCCACGCGCTGGCAGATCTGCTCGATGACGCGCATCTCGTGCGTGATGACGACGATTGTCACGCCGAGCGTCTGGTTGATCTCCTTGAGCAGCCGGAGGATCGACTGCGTGGTGTTCGGGTCGAGGGCGCTGGTGGCCTCGTCGCACAGGAGGTATTTCGGCCGCGTGGCGAGGGCACGGGCGATGGCCACGCGCTGCTTCTGGCCGCCGGAAAGCTGCGAGGGATAGGCTTTCGCGCGGTCGGACAGGCCGACGAGTTCGAGCAGCTCGGCGGCGCGGGCCTGCGCCTCGTCGCGCTTGACGCCGGCGATCTCGAGCGGGAAGCAGATATTGCGCAGCACCGTGCGCTGCTCGAGCAGGTTGAAGCTCTGAAAGATCATGCCGATGTCCTGCCGGGCCTTGAGCAGGTCGCGGCGGCTGAGCTGCGTCATGTCGCGCCCGTCGATGCGCACCGTGCCGGAGGTCGGCCGCTCGAGGAGGTTGATACAGCGCACGAGCGTGCTCTTGCCGGCGCCGCTCAGGCCGATGATGCCGAAGATCTCGCCGTCCTCGATGCGGAGGTTGACGTCCCGCAGTGCGTGGATGTCGCCGCTCGGGGAGGGGTAGGTCTTGTTGAGATGTTCGATTTCGATCATGGTGGATTCTCCCTCGCAGAATGAATTTTTCGGAACAAAAAAGCAGAGGCCGGAAGACTCGTTGTCTTCCAGATCGGAAGAGCACACGTCTGA
>ENA-OUNS01001861-OUNS01001861.1-human-gut-metagenome-genome-assembly--contig:-NODE-1861-length-14349-cov-4.616203_pt1 | contig 14349 bp, 18 predicted proteins | sample MGYA00243237_ERZ505104 | MGnify/ENA primary metagenome ERZ505104 (study PRJEB26097, sample SAMN02711295) | human gut metagenome | biome: Gut microbiome | host: Homo sapiens | place: Denmark...
TGAAATTGCAAATATTTTTGATTCAAAAGCAAACATCATATTTTATCAGGAGGTTTTTATGGATAGCAGAGAATATTTAATTGAATTGAGAACAAGTACCGGCATGACACGCAGAGAATTTTGCGAATATTTTGAGATTCCTTACCGGACACTTCAGGACTGGGAACTTGGAAACCGCAAAATGCCTGATTATCTGTTGCGACTTATGGCTTATAAGGCTAAGATGGAAAAACTTGCAGAGGAAAAAAACTGATATCTTGACAATATGTCGTTTACAACATACTATAATATTAACGGAAAGAGGAATGCTATTGTACGAAATCATTTTTTATGATACGGCGGATGGTAAATGTCCTGTTCAGGATTTTTTAGACTCTCTGGAACCTAAATTCCTTGCAAAAACATTACGGACAATTGATTTATTAGAAACAAATGGTCCATTATTAAGAGAACCTTATTCTAAACTACTTGAAAATGGAATATTCGAGCTTCGCACCAAACATGGTTCTGATATTAACAGAGTATTTTATTTTTTTATTATAGGTCAAAAAATTATTCTGACAAATGGGATTATAAAAAAGACAGCCAAAACTCCTAAATCCGCTATTGATCTCGCCAAAAAATATAAAACCGATTATGAATGGAGGCACCGTAATGAGCAATTATAAAGATTACAAAAAGAAAGTCCTGCAAAATCCTGAAATCAAATCAGAATATGATGCTTTGCAACCTGAATATGATATTATTCAGGCAATGATTGATGCCCGATTACAGCAAAACCTCACTCAAAAGGATTTATCTGCCAGAACCGGAATTACGCAAGCTGATATCAGCCGCATCGAAAATGGTACACGAAATCCAAGCTTAAGTATGGTCAAAAAACTTGCACATGGGCTTGGTATGCAATTAAAACTTGAATTTATACAGACTCCTGCTAAGTAATAATTTAACTGTTACATTTCAAAATAATCTACAAATTTAAAGATTTTTCTAAGATTTCTATGCTATACTCATCCTTATAAATCTCAGGAGACATTATTATGCGTATTTTATTGATCGAAGATGATCTGAATTTTTGTGAAACCCTGCGTTTTCAGTTGGAGCAGGAAGCTTATGAGGTGGATGTATGCCACGACGGAAGAGACGGTCTTGACCTCTTCTTACAGGACGCGCACGACATTGTCCTGCTCGACCGCATGCTCCCGACCATGAACGGTCTGCTTGTATTGCAAAAAGCGAGACAGGCCGGAATTTCTACGCCTGTCATACTGATCACCGCCCTCGGCGAACTTTATGACCGGATCGAAGGGCTGGATGCCGGTGCAGACGATTACATTGTAAAACCATTCGCCTTCGAAGAACTGACCGCCCGCATCCGCTCCCTCGGCAGACGCAGCGGCAAATGGGAAGATGACAATTTACTTACCATCTGCGACATCAGTTATGACTGCAACGCGAGACTGCTAAGTGGACCTACTGGCTCCATCCGGCTCTCCGGCCGTGAGGGCAGATTGCTGGAAGTTCTTCTGCGGAGTTTTGAGCTCGTCATCCGCCGTGAAGTTCTTCTTGTCCGTGTCTGGGGTGTGGACGCAGAAGTGGAGGATTGTAATCTCGATACTTACATCCATTATCTGCGCAAACGGCTCTCCTACGTTGGAAGCACGCTTGCCTTAAAAACCATCCGCAGTGTCGGATATACGCTGGCTTCCTCCTGATTCCAGATTTTCCATATAAGATCATGAAGCTTCTGTATAGCTGCCGTTACTTTTCAATTATTTTATCCTTATTGCAATTTACAGATACCTTTTTTCACTATCCTATCTGCTTTATGTACATTATCAGGAGGTTTCTCATGTTTCCACACTTCACCTTTTCCGGCACAACCTATCAGGCTTTGCATCGCAAACTCACCTTATTTTGTACCTGCGTCACACAGATCATTCTCCTTGCCTTAAGTGCTCTGTGTGTTTTTGTTGCAAAAAAAAATATAAAGCAGGGAAACGAAACCGCTTTTCTCACAGAGACAAGTTCTGTCATTTCCCATTTGCAGGAGCAGGATGTCATCTCACACCAGTGGTTAAACCAGTTACAGGAAAACAGTTCTATCCAGATTTATCTTTATGAGAATGGGACTCCACTCTTTTATGACCAGTATCATCAGACAACTGCAGACGAGCAATTATGTGAAAATGCACTTCTCGCCGCAGAAGAGCTTACCGGGAACCCTCCTTTTTTCACGAAAAATAAAAGGCTTTCCTCGCATACGGAATATCAGTTCAACTCCGGCGATAACATTCCCTACATTGCATCCGTCGGCAGTATCCCAAAAGGCGACAGCTACTTAAACTTTCTGATCCTGCGCTCGCTCGCCGAACAGTCTCACCAGATGCTGTCGTTAAGAATTATCGTGATCATTGCAAATATTGCCGCATTTTTACTGCTGTTTCTCTTTTTCCACTTCTTCATCCGAAAAATGTTAGAACCAGTCGAAACTGCACAGAAAAAGCAGACACAATTCATCGCCTCCGCCTCCCACGAGCTACGCACCCCATTAGCGGTTGTCCGCTCCGGCTTGGAATCCGTTGAAAAATGTTCAAATGAAGAGGAACGAAACCACTTTCTCCATCTGATGTCCGAGGAGACCGTCCACATGAAACGTCTGATCGACGATATGCTGCTGCTCGCAAATTCGGATGCTGACACGCTCACCATCAAACCGGAAGCCTGTCAGCCGGATTTGCTGCTCTTAGACACTTATGAAAAGTTCGAACCACTGGCAAAGAAAAACGGGCTTCACCTTATCCTCACTCTGCCGGAAGAAATTCTCCCGGACTGCTTCTGTGATATCCACCGCACAGAACAGATTTTTTCCATTATCGTGGATAATGCACTCTGTTACACACCATCCGGTGGAAAAGTGACACTCTCCTGCCATGCTGAAAATGAAATGCTTTGTTTTCTATTCAAAGATACCGGATGTGGAATTTCAGAGGAAAAGAAATCCCATATTTTTGAACGTTTTTACCGCGCCGACGATGCCCATACCGACAGAGAACACTTTGGACTTGGACTCTGCATTGCGAAAGAGCTCACCGAAAAGCAAAATGGGAACATCCAGGTTGTGGATGCTCCCATTTCCGGCAGCTGCTTTATGGTACAATTGCCATGTGCACTTTAATTTTTATGTGATTTCTACGCTCTCCTGTCAGGTTATATTTTTCCTGTTATTCCACATTTTTCAGTGCCTGATCCATCGGAATACGCTTGATCCTTCTGAAATCCAATACCATGACAAGCAGATATCCAATCAGGATAAACAGGAACATTTTCACATAGCCCATCGTGCTTATGCGGAAAGCGTACCATCCACTGTAGGAAAAGAGCATGATCCTCCAGACAACCTTCATGATGACGACACCTAAAATCACGCTGACAACATCAATTACCACAAGAACGATGGTCGTGGACAACAGATACAAACTTGCAATCTCCCGGTTCTCATAGCCCAGGATTTTTGTCATGGAAATTGCATTTTCGTTCTTCTCGATGATCAGCTTCGTGAGCAGGTAAATCAATACTGCGGATAACAGGATGCACAGATACTGGAAGTAGGTCATATAAGAGCCCATGGAATGATCGAGCTGATCACACATTTTCGTAATGTCGTGTTCTGTGATGACAGTTGCGATCTCATCCTCATCAATATCTGTGATCTCTGAATCCGAGAGATAGCCTGTGAATGCATCACTGTCCATGTCAAAGATTTCACAATACTGCTCATTGGACAGAAATACTGCCAGCGCCTGACTGTGATCATAGATTCCTGCAACCTCAAACTTATACTGTTTGTTCTCATATTTTTCGTCCAAAACCACTGTGTCGCCCACGCTCAGGCTGTATTTATCTGCATAGGAAGCAGAAATATATGCCTCGTTTCCTTTCAGGGCAGACTGGTCACTGATTTTCACATACCGGCTGTCATCCTCGATTCCGTAGACAGAAATCTCCTCATCTAACGTATCACTCTTATGCTGCAGAGATGTCATATTGAATTTCTCTGCATCCTTATTGTTCGTTGTGATAATGTCTCCATCCTCATTCTCATAAGACTTTAACACATACTGGTAGTTCGTGAACATCATATCTGAAACATTGGACTTGTAATAGTCGAGCGTCTCCGGCATACCGACCGCCATTGCAAGCATAATGCCGATAAACCAGATACCCACAAATAAAATCAGGTAATTCGTCACGTTCTGGAACATGATACGCAGGCGGAAACGGCTTAAAAAGCTCCATTTTGGCAGGCGCATTGCTTTTTTACGCTTTGTTTTTTTCAGATCATGACGCAAAAACTGTAATGGTGTATGCCTCATCATTTTTATAATGACGACAAGATTGACCGCAAGCATTAAAACAACCGGAATGATCGTTGTCTTGAAAAAGGCATCCGGGTTCCAGACTGTCTGATAAGTCGGAAGACTGTAGCTGTTATAATACATGCCGACAACCACATTTTTAAATACGGTATAGCCGAGGATATTTCCAATGCACGCTGCGAGAAGTGTCACGATCACCGGCATGGAAATATAATGTCTGACCAGTTCACCTCTCGTATAACCGGAAGCTCTCAGTGTTCCGATCGTAGAAGCCTCCTTCACGATCGTGTTGCTGATGGTCACTGCAAAAATAAATGCAATGATCACGATCAAAATATCCAGTAAAACACCACCCATAGCTTTGTCTGAACCCATATCATCCGTTGCAAAATTAATAGCCGGATTTGCATAGCGCGGCATATAGTCCTCTAACTCTATGTCATCACACACTACCTGTGTGAGCAGTGCTTTCATGAAATCATCGGATTTTGCTTTCTGCTCCACTTCATCTGCAGGAGTATCCACATAATTCCATGTGTAAGCATAGTGAACAGTTTTATGTAAACTATCAAATCCTTCCTGTGTGACCATAGCCACATCGAATTTGATCGCATCAAACATCATATCCGTTGACTTCTCATGCAGTGTCGCATAATTGACATAGGCGATCAGTCCGACAACTTTGAACCTCTGCCCGCTGACAGAAATCTCATCTCCCACTTTGACGCCGACATTGTCTGCATGCATACGGTCAGTTGCGATCTCATCCGCTTTTTCCGGAAATGCTCCGTCAAGCAGGCAGGCAAGATCCACGTTATCATTTTTTGCATAGACACGGATGTTTCCTTCTGCCTCGCCGTCGTTGTTGTAATCTTCCTCCTCATTTCGGAAGAAGTTCTCATATACTTTTACCGGAACTTCTGTAAAATCAGGATCGTTTAACTCGTATTTTTCTTCTGCGTCAGCATATTTATCATCGATTTCCTCTACGATTTTATCCCATGCCTCGTCGTAGGCTTCCGGATAAGCTTTTTCATCCAACTTTTCGTCCAGCTCTTTTTTTGCTTTGTCAAGATAATACCGTCTGACGTCCGCTTTTGTTCCTGTCTCGATAGCAGAAAGTAACGTCTCATCTGCCTTTTTGTCCAGCTCAAAATGTCCATCCTCTAACTTGTATTTTGTCACACCCTCATTTGCTGCAATAAGCATACTCTCATTTGCAACATACATACCGGAAACAAAACCAATTGTAAGAATGAGGAATAATGCCACCACAAGATATTTTTTCCAGTCACCGAGCAATTCACGCGGAATGCGCTTGATGAGCGGATTTTTAATTTTTTTCTTTTTCATGACTGCCACACTCCTTACCACTCAAGATCTGCTGCTGAAATCTTGTGCTCATTCCTCTCGTTGTGGCGGACGGCTCCGTCACGAAGCTTGATGACATGGTCTGCCATGTTTTTGATCGCCTCGTTGTGCGTTACCATGATGATCGTGTTTCCATATTTTTTGTTTACATCTTCGATCAGTTTTAGAATCTCTTTGGAGGTGTTATAGTCCAACGCTCCGGTCGGCTCATCGCAGAGCAGGATATCCGGGTTCTTCACAATCGCACGACCGATGGAAACACGCTGCTGCTGACCGCCGGACAACTGGTTCAGCAGCTTGTATCGGTGCTCGTAAAGTCCAAGTGTATGTAACAGGTCGTCGATATCCAACGCATTGTCAGAAAGGTACGCTCCGACCTCAATGTTTTCCTTCACGTTCAGATTAGCAATCAGATTGTACATCTGAAATACATAGCCGAGATGTTTTCTGCGGTATTGGGTTAGTTTCTTCTCACTCATATCTTCGAGCTTATCGCCGTTGATCGAGATGTAACCGGAATCGGCACTGTCGATTCCTCCGATAATATTTAATAAAGTTGATTTTCCCGAACCGGACGGTCCAAGCAGAACGCAGAATTCTCCTTTTGCCACGGAAAAGTTCATTCCGCGCAATACTTCCTGACGTGTTTCTCCACTTCCAAAACCTTTTTTCAGGTCAACGATTTCCAAAAATTTTTTCTCTTCCTCTGACATATGCTCCCCTTTTCAAAAAACGTATTTGGCAACTGCCATTTTTGGTGTTTTAGTTAGTCATAACTAATCTCAAGGGGATTATAGCACATGATATTGGGGATACAAGGAAGAGATATTGTTGTTGAGAAATTTTTTCAGTTAAATTAACTATTTGATTACATATTGACCTTTGATACTATTCGATATAATATATGTATATACAGTTAATACTATATAACAAAGACCGTCGCATGAAGTGCGTGTAGATATCGATTATGAAACTAAGCTTCATGATCAACAATATCTTTTTTAAAGGAGTGAACATTTATGAGCGATCAGGTTGCCATCAAAACATGGGGAAATAGTCAGGGAATACGTATTCCAAAGAATATTCTTGAAAAACTTGGACTCCATGTCTCAGATACTTTACAAATTGAAGTAATTGATGATTCGATTGTTTTGAAAAAAGCATTTAAACACAAAACATTTGAGGAACGCGTTGCTGAATACAATGGGGAAATTTCAATTTGTGATTATGATTGGGGAGAACCTGTCGGAAAGGAAATTTTATGATGAATTTTTCACAGGGAGATATTATCAAAATTTCTAATTTAAAAGATGCAATGCTTGTTGTAAGTAAAAATGAATTTATTAAAAAAACAGGTGTTTTTCACGTCTGCCCACTTTTAGAGAATTATGCAGAAGGTCCTCTTCACATAAAAGTACGCGGTGTCAAAGACACCTCAGGAACTGCTATATGTGAGCAATTGAAGCTAATTGACCCTTCCGCCAGAAGCTGTAAACGTATCGACCGCGTCCCTTATCATATGATTATGAATGTTTCAGACGCAATACAGGGTATTTTTGAATATGACTAATATGAGAAACAAGGAGACTTTCATGACCGAAACCCTATCAAAAGCCTGGTCATTATTTGACGCAGGCAATTACACTGATGCAGAAACGCTTTATAAAGAATGTTATGCAAAGATTCCTTCCACCGACCATGACAATTATTTTTCCCGGATGACGCACTTGCCAGCTCCGCAAATCTCTACGAGCAGGGCTATGTTTCCATGAAGCTTCTTGATCTTCCTCTCGCAGAAAAAAACATGCTTTCAGCCTTAGATTTTGCTGAAAAGTCGAACGATCTTATCTCCATCGGCTGTGCTTACCGCGGTCTTGGCGAGATTCTGAAATCATCAGATAAAGCAGAGGATGCGGCTGTCTATTTTGAAAAAGCTATCATCGCTTTCCAGAAAGCCGGAGATACCTACGGTGTAGAAGAAGTAAAAGAACTCATGTCAAAATAACATCCTACTTTTCAAAAAATGTGCATGTTTCATTTGACTCTCTGTTACGGTTCACTTGTACCTTGTTCCAGTAACGGCTCACTCTCTTCGCTTCCTGCGATGTTTAGATGGGTATTTCCCCACTGCTGCATTGCTTCAATGATCGGCGACAGAGTCCTGCCAAAATCCGTCAGACTATACTCTGTCTTTGGCGGCAAAGACGATACCCGTCCTGTCTCCGGCTCTTTTTATGTAACTACTTCGTTTTCCCCTCTCCCTCGAAATACTCCTTCACCAGCTTCACAACCACACCTGATAATAAGAATACTGCGATCAGGTTTGGGATTACCATAAGTCCGTTGAATGTCTCTGCGATGTTCCACATCAGTCCGAGGTTCATGGTCGCACCAACGATCGCCACCAGCGCATATAAAATCATGAACGGCTTATTAGCCCACGTTCCAAATAAAAATTCAATACATCTTGTTCCGTAAAGTCCCCAGCCAATGATCGTGGAGAATGCAAAACAGCACATTGCAACCGCAGTAAAAATAGATACCCAGCCACCATATACGGAGGTGAATCCGCTGATGGTAAGCTCTGCACCTGCTGCCTCGCCATATCCAACCGGAACGCCGCTGCATAAAATGACCAGTGCGGTCAGTGTACAGATCACGATCGTGTCCACAAACACTTCGAAAATACCGAAAAATCCCTGTTTTACCGGTTTTCTCGTATCGGCACAGGCATGTGCGATCGAACCGGTTCCAAGTCCTGCCTCATTGGAAAAAATACCTCTGGAAACACCCTTTTTCATACTCATGAAAAAGCTTCCCACTGCTCCGCCTGTCACGGCTGCCGGGTTAAATGCACCCTCAAAAATAGAACCGAATACCGCTGGAATGGATCTGAAATTGATCAGTACAACACCAATCGCCAATAAAATATAAATGATCGCCATAAATGGCACCAATTTCTCTGTCACCTGTCCAATTCTTTTAATTCCACCAATCAAAATTAATGCGATCAGTGCGGCTAAAACTATTCCGATGACCAGGTTTAAGGTCGGTGCGGATTCCTCGGAGAGCAGGTTAAAATTATAAAGTGCTGAGTCGATCGCCGTAGTGATCGTGTTGACCTGCGTTGCATTTCCGGTTCCGAATACGGTCAGAACTCCGAAAGCAGAAAACAGGTACGCAAGCCAAAGCCAGTGTTTTTTCAAACCGTTTTTGATGTAATACATCGGTCCGCCGACCAACTCTCCGTTGGCATTTGTCTCGCGGAAATGTACGGCAAGTGTCACCTCGGAAAACTTGGTGCACATGCCAAGGATTGCGGATATCCACATCCAGAAAACTGCACCCGGTCCGCCGATTGCGATTGCGCCTGCCACACCTGCCACATTTCCGGTTCCAACTGTCGCCGCGAGTGCGGTACAGACCGCCTGAAACGGAGTCAGTGCTCCATCCGATGCCTCTCTCTTTTTCAGCATACGTCCAATGGTCACTTTCATTGCATACGGAAATTTGCGGATCTGCAAAAACCGGGTTCGGACACTCAAAAACAGGCCGACACCGATAATGCAGATCATTGCGGGCACACCCCAGATAAAGTTATTTACTACATTGTTGATTTGTTCTATCGTCTGTAACATTTTCTTTGCATTCCTCTCCATCTCATAGCACATACACATTACTCTGTCATAGTGTAAGTGCAATGCACAAATTATAACATATTGTTTCCGAGTATGCAAAAAAAACTGAGTAAAAACCGCTTATTTTATGGTCTTTACTCAATTTCTACAACGACTTATACATTTTTCATAATTTTCACCAGCCGACTCGTGCCAAGCCGGTCTGCGCCAAGTTCAATAAATTTTTCTGCATCCGCAAAAGAAGAAATTCCTCCGGCTGCCTTTACTTTCACGTTTGTGCCAACGTATTGTCTCATCAGTTCCACATCCGAAAAAGTAGCTCCTGCGGTGGAAAATCCGGTGGAGGTCTTAATGAACTCTGCGTCTGCATTCGTCACGATCTCACACATCTTGATCTTCTCCTCATCTGTCAGAAGGCATGTCTCAATGATCACTTTTAAGGTTTTTCCGCTGCATGCCTCATGGATTTTTCGGATTTCCTGCTCGATGTCATCATACCGTTTGTCTTTCAAAAATCCGATATTAATGACCATATCGATCTCGTCGGCTCCGTTTGCGACCGCATCCCTTGTCTCGAAAATTTTCGTCGCCGTTGTGTGGTATCCGTTTGGAAATCCGATCACCGTACAGATCGGCAGTTTCCCATCGGCATACTCTGCCGCCTGTTTCACATAACAAGCCGGGATACAGGCAGAAGCGCATCCATATTTTATTCCATCGTCTAAAATCTGCCGGATTTCCTCCCATGTTGCAGTCTGTGAAAGCAGTGTGTGATCTACTCTGCTTAAAATATCTTTTTTATCCATGTTTTTCCTTTCTACTGCCGGCTGTTCAGGCATCGTATTGCTTACTCATCATGCAAAGATGTATTTCTTGATTTTCTGCTATGTTTTGCTTTCTCAATCTGCTGTCACTTCTGCATTTCGCATTCTTATGTCACTTCAACTCTGCAAGCAATGACGTACCAATCGTGCCTTCCGGCATCTGCACACCAAAATTATCTGCGATCGTTGCCCCGATCACTGCAAATGTATCCTGATCTTCAAGCTTTCCTGACTCCTTCATGGAAGGCGAATATGCAACAAACATCACCTGTTCCCTGGTGTGGTCAGTACCCTTATAGGTTGGATCATTTCCGTGATCTGCCGTGATGATAAGAAGATCATCTTCCCGAAGTACCTTAAGAAGTTCGCCGAGTTTCACGTCAAAGCGTTCCAGTTCCTCTGCGTATCCTTTTACGTTTCTTCTGTGTCCCCAAAGTGCATCAAAATCTACCAGATTCACAAAACAAAGTCCGGTAAAATCGCGCTCTGCGATCTCGATCGTCTGCTCCATTCCATGTACCGAGCTTTTGGACTTATTGGATTCCGTGATTCCTTCCCCGTCAAAAATATCCCGGATTTTTCCGACAGAGATCACATCATATCCGGCGTCTTTTAACGCATTTAATGCGGTTCTTCCATATGGCTTTAAGGCATAATCATGACGGTTGCTGGTGCGGACAAACTCACCTTTTTTCTTTCCAACATAAGGTCTTGCAATGACACGCCCAACTTTCCATTCATCTTTCATGGTAATCTCTCTGGCGATCTCACAGCAGCGGTAAAGCTCCTTTAGCCCAAACGTTTCCTCGTTTCCGCAGATCTGAAGAACCGAATCCGCAGATGTATACACGATCATGTGTCCGGTTGCGATCTCTTCCTCGCCCAGTTCCTCTAAGATTTCGGTTCCACTCGCACTCTTGTTTCCAATCACTTTGTGACCGGTACGTTTTTCCAGTTCATCGATCAGTTCCTTTGGAAAACCGTGCTCGGTAAACGTCAAAAATGGCTTGGTAATATGAAGTCCCATCATTTCCCAGTGTCCGGTCATGGTATCTTTTCCGTTGCTCGCCTCAGAAAGTCTTGTAAAATATCCCATTGGTTTTTCCACCGGTGCGATATTCTTCAGCTCTTTTAAATTGGCAATTCCAAGTTTCTGCATATTCGGAATTGAAAGATTGCCCACCGTCTCCGCAATATGTCCTAACGTGTCGGTTCCCGCATCGCCGAAACGTTCTGCATCTTTTGCTCCACCGATTCCACAGGAATCAACTACAATCGTAAAAATTCTACGGTACTTTTTTGCTTCCATGATTCTCACACCCCATTTTCTGTTCTCCATTGAAATCTGCTTTTCAGGTAAAACTTTTCCCGCTCACGCATTATTTTTCACGGTCTGCCCTGATCAGTCTGCGGATCGCCTCCACGCCGACCATCACTGCTGCCTCCGTGTCATGAACGATCGGATTATCCATGCCGAGGGCATTGCGCTCCTGATTTCCCATAACAAGAAAATCAGAACCACAGCGGACTTTCAGATGCGCAGCCACAATAAACAATGCCGCTGATTCCATCTCAGACGCCTTGCAGCCCAGACGTTTCCATGCCTCCCACTTATTCAAAAGTTCATAGCTTACGGGCATGCGCTCCGGCTCATGCTGTCCGTAAAATGCATCTTTGCACTGGACTACTCCGGTATGATAAGTAAACCCCAGTTCCTTTGCTGCCGCAACAAGTGCATTTGCCACCTCAAGATCTGCCACTGCCGGATACTCGATCGGTGCATATTCCCTGCTGGTTCCTTCCATGCGGACTGCTCCGGTAGCGATCACAATATCACCGCCCTTGACATCCAGATCGATTCCGCCACATGTTCCAACACGCACAAATGTATCTGCACCGCACTGCACCAGTTCCTCCATCGCAATTGATGCGGACGGTCCGCCAATCCCGGTGGATGTCACGCTGACCTTCTCACCTTCCAGATAACCTGTGTAGGTGACAAACTCCCTGTTGTCCGCCACAAGTTTTGCATCCTCAAAATGTTTTGCGATCTTCTCACACCGCTTTGGATCTCCCGGCAGGATCACATAACGCCCCACATCCCCCGGTCTGATCTGTAAATGATACTGTAACCCAGCTTCTCCTGAATAGTTCTGCATACCCCCACACCTTTCTTTTTATCTGTCGTTTTCCATTCTCCAGCTGATACATCTCTGAAGATATTCCACATATTCCGGATTTTTGCACATGCCTTTTCCTGGAGTATCCGAAATCTTGGCAACATCCATTCCATTACACTTGGTTGTCTTCATGACAATATTCAACGCCGGAACATCCGTGTCATTTGAAATATAAGTTCCGATTCCAAATGCAATTTTTACTTTTCCTGCAAAATAAGATGCGATCTTATCTGCCCGCTCAAAATCGAGACTGTCGCTAAATAACAGTGTTTTCGTTTTTGGATCGATTCCAAGGCTCTCGTAATGGCGGATCATTTTCTCTCCCCACTCAAACGGATCGCCGCTGTCATGACGCACACCGGAAAACAGTGTTGCGTAAGTCAACTGGAAATCTCTTAAGAAGCAGTCTGTTGTAATAGCATCGGTCAATGCCGTTCCATTTAAAATACCGTATTCTTTTACCCACCAATCCAGCGCATACCAGTTTGAATATGCCGGATTGTGCTTATGATTTCCCTGTCCGACACACATGATCCATTCATGCGCCATCGTTCCTACCGGAGTGATGCCATATTTTTTTGCAAGGAAAACATTGGATGTTCCTACAAACGTAGAACCAGGATATTTATTCTCGTTTAATTTTTTCACTGCCAGTTCCTGTGCCCCGGCAGAGAGTCTTCTTCTGAGTCCAAATTCGCTGAACAGTCCAAGGTTATACGTACCGTTTTTCAATAAAGTTATTTTTTCATCCAGCTTTTTCTCAAAACTTGCAAGCAGATCGTCATAATGATATGCCATGCGGAAATAAACTTCATTTACAATGGCAAGTGTCGGAATCTCATAAAGGGAAGTGTTCAGCCATGTTCCGAATGTTTCGATCGTCAGTCCACATTCTGCGTCCTCCGTAATCTCATAATCTTCATATCGAGGCTGCCACAGTCTTAAGAAATCCACATAGCTTCCCTTCATCCATTTGATCTTATGCAGATATTCCAGCTCCTCTTCTGTGAAACGCAATCCACAGTATGCCTTGATCTGCTCCTTGATCTCCTCCACCATCTCATGGGTAAAGTGAACGTCGGTGTTTCTGCATTTAAAAGACCAGGTTGTCTTATAATCTGAAAACTGATGGTAAATACACTGTCCCATCGAAAACTTGTACATGTCTGTCTCTAATAAACTTGTGATAATTGGTTCTAATAACATCTTTTTCTCCTCTATTTTCCGTAACGATCACTTCTATGCATCAACCAGACCTGCCTGTTACTTTTCTTTTCACGGACTGCTTTGCGCACGTCTTTTTACTATATTATAACTCTGTGGCGGTTTTGACAACAATTTTGTGGAAGAATGGGGCTTGTGGTATGAAATACGCTTTTTGCTATAAAGAAAAGAGACTCCGTTTTTTGAAGTCTCTTCCTGCGTAATACTTTATTATTTTTGCAACTGCTGGGTGATAAGTGTTCTTTCCTTCCCCTTAATTCCAAGAACGTCAAGTGCCTGGTCTAACGTCCATTTCATGTTGTTCATGAGATTTTGAACCGAAATTGTCTTTTCTTTTTCTACACGTTCTTTCACACGTTCTTCGACACGTTCTTCGACGCGTTCATTAATATATCTCTCTACAATCTCACTCATTTCTTCACGCCCTCCTTCTTTCTCTTTAAAATGTTTCACACTTTCTGCCAGTTCCGTGTAGTGCATGCACTCCGGATTTTTACTGCAGTGCCCTGATTTTCTCCTCCAATGCATCTACCTCAGCACCGTATTTTAAGCCCCAGTCCTCACGTAAAAGTTCCAGTTCTTTCTTATAATATTCTACTGCACTCTCGTGATCACCCATTCTGACACAGCACTGTGCCATCGCTTCAAATGAATCTGTATATCGTGGTTTTGGCATGCAGTCGAATGTCTTTTGCCACATCTGGATTGCCTCTTTAAAGTATTCATTGTATGA
>ENA-OUNS01001868-OUNS01001868.1-human-gut-metagenome-genome-assembly--contig:-NODE-1868-length-14296-cov-6.499895_pt1 | contig 14296 bp, 9 predicted proteins | sample MGYA00243237_ERZ505104 | MGnify/ENA primary metagenome ERZ505104 (study PRJEB26097, sample SAMN02711295) | human gut metagenome | biome: Gut microbiome | host: Homo sapiens | place: Denmark: Copenhagen...
CTGTGATGACCAGGTCGCTGCAGTCAAATCTGTGGTCTTCTGCCGGAAGGACGATTTTTCCTGCCACCCGGTTATTTCCTGCGGCAGTTCCTGCGTCATACGATATATCTTCACCATCTACTAAAACACTGTCATCATCACTTCTCTTTACAGAGTAGGTGATGCGTCTTATTCCACTTGTTTCATCCTGAGCTGTCACGGTATATACCTTGTCCTCTGTAGTCCATGACTTATCTGACATGTCCTTTACTTCCCCGTCCGGGGCTTTTGAATCAAGGTTTACCGGAATACTCTTTATCTCAGATACGTTTCCTGACATATCCTCCGCAGTCACATTTACAGTAATTCTTCCATCATTTATAAAATCATCTCCTGATGGAATTGTAAACTGACCGGATACATCACATGGATTTCCATCATTTAATGAGAAACTGCACTCGTCTTTTATAAGCGTTTTCTTTCCACATGTAACTGTATAACGTACTTTTTTTATTCCTGAAAGATTATCCGAAGCTGAAACGTTTATATCTACATCTTTTCTGTTCCATGAATCATCGTTTGGCTTTGTCTCATCAGATATGCTTACATTTTCCACTACAGGTATAGTCTCATCGTACACAACCCCGTCCGAACTTATATACCTTGTATTGTCACAGTTATCTGTTATCTTTACATAAATAATGAACTTTCTGTCCACTGCAGGTATCTGGTTTTTAAACTCATAATCTCCGCCAAGTTCCAGCTCATTCCACTTCAGATCAGCCGACATAAGCTGCGTATCGCTCAAAACGGCATCTGAATAAATATATCCTGCATATTTTACCCTGCTTAAAGAATCACACACATTTCCTTCCATATATGTGACCATATTTGAATAAACATTATATGAAAGCTCACCTCTGTTAAGAACACGGTCAGCCCAGTTTCCGAAATCCGTTTTTTTCGAACCATCCCTGTATCCTATAAGGGAAAAATTACCGGAAGGGATCTCATTATCAAGAAGGAATGAAAGACTTCTATCACCGGAAACTTTGATATCGGAAACGGTGTTGCTGTTTCCTGCCTTATCTGTTGCGATAACATAGAGACTGTATGTATGTCCGCAGGCAAAATTTACATTTATTGAATTGTTATTCCAGTCTCCTATTGTGACACCTTCCACTGCATCCTTTTTCTTTGCAATGTCAGCTTCTTTTCCGTCATCTGACTGTACCATTATCTTTACACTGTCAGCATCAAAGTTTCTGTCGTCGACAGTTATGACAGCTGTCTTTGCCTTGTTGTAATAGTCTATCGTTCCGGCTCTTGTGACAGGAGCCGAATCCGATTTGTCATCATCTTTGTCGCAGAACCTGACTCCGACATTTGGAGCTGTTATATCGATAGTAAACTTCTCATCATCATTAAGACATGCCGACTTGACATTTCCCGCCATGTCGGTCACCATCACATAAACGTTAAGCTTTTTAGCAAAGCCTATGCCTTTATCTATGGTTATAGACTTTTCAAAACTCTTATCCCCGGCTATTCCATCGAAGATATCTTCCCCCTTGCTCCAGTCAAGGGTATCTCCATCCTGAAGAACAACATATTTTACAGAAGCAATGCCCGAAAGATCATCACCTGCCGATATATTAACATCTACATTTTTATTAAAGAAGCGGATTTTACTGTTAAGATTAACCGCCGGCTCATTGATAACGCTGTCATTTTTTATCTTAAGCTCCTTTGTCTGGCATTCATGCCCTGTATTATCATAAACCCATGCTTTTAATACAAGGTTATCCCCCTGATAATTATATGGAATTTTTATGCTTCCACTTGCAAGACCATTATTAGTCTCAAACGAAATATCCGACTTATCTACTAAAACTTTTCCATCAGCTCCTGTCAGCTGGTACTTTATCGCACCAACATCTGAACCTGTATCCTTCGCTGCGATATTTACTGTTATATCTCCATTATTCCATCCATTTTCATTCGGTCTGCATCCTGCGGAAAAATCAAACTCACTGACCTGTGGTGCCTCGCTGTCATAATTAAACGAAATCGTCGTCTCACCAGTCTCCACAACATCTTTAATCTCATCTCCTTCGAAGATGCCCTTTCCGATCGATACAGGGATATTATTAGTTCCCTGAATTAAAGACAGTCTGTCTGCAGCTATTCCATCTTTGCTCCACATAGAATCATCATCGCCCTGAAGCTTTATCACATATGTATTTCCGTCCGCACTGTCCGCTTTTGGAACGATACCAGAAAAATCGGTGTAAATGTCGGTATCTTTGTATTTAGTACCTGCGATATCCCAGTAGGCAGAGTAGCTGTTGTAATCTGCCGGGATAATACTGGTAGTATAGTAAAAATCATCTATTCCCTTATATCTGTCTGTCTCCGGAGCCACCACATGAACTTTTACAGTTCCATAAGTGCCTTTGGCTTTCCACTTACCATTTTTTTCAAAGTTCTCGTCGGTATAAGCCAGATCTGCACCATCAGCCTTATCAATGCTATACGTGATTTCTCCATTATATGAGTCGTCGCTTGACTTATATAAAGCAGAACCATCCTGCTTTGTATAGATCTCAGCCTTAGGCTCTTTTCCCTTTACAGGGATGAGTGAATGAGAAATTTTTTCCATTGTGACATTCTTTGTTATTTCTTTATAAATGATTCCTCCATCCGCTAGATTCTTGTATAAACGAGCAGTGAATTTAACATTACCAGCCTTTTTTATTGTCACTTTACCACTATTATCAATATCTGCTATGCTGCTGTCTCCTGACTCGAAAGTCTGTGTGAATCCATCCATTTTGTCTACGGAAATATTAGTAGAAATACAAGGATCTTTTGCATTTAATTGTAAACTATCATATTTGTCTTCAAATGCGTAATCTGTGAAGGTATCTTTATAGAGCGTAACATCATGATAGTTGTCATCTGCATTGTCTGCTATAAATGAATTTTTATAATCCAAGCATCCATCATAACTAATTATTACATTATATTTTTGAGCATTAGACACATTTGCCAACTCGATTACACTAGTTTTTTCTAGTTTGTTTATATGTACTTTATATTTATCATCACTTATCATTTTATTGTCTTGATCAAGTAATATTAATTTAAATTTTGTTGTTTCATACACAAGATCATCTTCATCTGAAATATTCAAAATAATTTTTGCTCCTATGTATTCAGCACCAGCCCTAGTACTATTACATGGCAATATAGTAAATACCATTAATATTGCCATAATAAACGATTTAACTCGCTTTTTCATTTCCATACTCCTAATCCTTTTTAAAATCTAACTATTCCCTTTACTACTTTGTACTTCTTACTATTGTAATTCATATATCCTGTGTAATTCCACGCGACTTTTCCTTTGCTTACTGCATACCAGTTTTTACCATATTTGCAAAGGGTTGTCTTACTGAAATTTACAACTCCATTATTAACATACCACCATGTTCCATTGTATTTACACAGTGTATTTTTAAACTTTACAGCCCCGTTTTCTACATAAAACCAGTTTCCATTATATTTACACAGTCCTGTATAATTGAAGTTCACTCTTCCTTTATTTACATACCACCATGTTCCATTGTATTTACAAAGTCCGGTTGCATCAAAATTTACTTTTCCCTTACTTACATACCACCAGCTTCCATTATATTTACACAATCCTGTTGCATTGAAATTTACTTTGCCGCTGCTTACATACCACCAACTTCCATTGTATTTACAGAGTCCGGTTGCATTGAAGTTTACTCGTCCTCCACTTACATACCACCAGCTTCCGTTGTATTTGCAGAGTCCGGTTGCATTGAAGTTTACTCGTCCTCCACTTACATACCACCAACTTCCATTGTATTTACACAGTCCAGTATATTTAAAGTTTACCTTGCCATTCTGAACATACCACCATGATCCATTGTACTTGCATAAGGTATTTGCATTGTAATCTACTTTTCCATTATGTATGTAATACCATTCGCCATTGTATTTACAGAGTGTTGTCTCGTTACTTGTCTTTCCGTTCTTTATATACACAAGCACACCATTGTCCATCGTAACAGACTCTGTTTTGTCTACCCTGCCATTTTTGATATTCCATGTTGAGCCATTATAGTCATATAGCATGTTCGCACTGTAATCTACAGTTCCATTTTTTACATAGTATGTATTTCCATCATAATCACATAATCCTGTATATGATGTATCTCTCAGACCATTTTTATAATATAATAAACTATCTTCTTTTTTGTCTAGTCCAGTAAAATTAAATACCATAGAATCAGGTAATGTATTATTGCAAACCAAATAAGTTCCATAATAATAAACATCTGCCGATTTCAACTCGACATAAGATCTTTCAGCCCCCTCATTGTTTTCCACCTTACTACATTTAAATTCTATTTCCGAATCCACTAAAACATATTTTTTCATCATTTCATCATAGTAATATAATTTTACATTATCATAATTAGTTATTTTCTTATATAAATCATTACTATCCAGTAATTGTTTCTGTTCAATAGTTCCCTTACCCAGCAAGTACATATTTTTTTTATCTGCATTAATTATTGTAAATGTATATCCTGAAATACCCTTATCCTCTATTTCACGTATTTTTTCTGCATCAGTATTATACTCAATATCGAAATCATGGTTTTCTGTCGTATCATTAATATTTTCAAAATAAATATCATAAAAATAGAATTTATTATAATAACGTGGAACAACTTTTAATTCCATATTTCTTTTTTTTAATATTTCTAATATTTCTCTTGGTATGTCAATATTTTTTCCTTTCGATGTTATTGCAACAACTGATTCAGATTCCATGTATCTAGAATTAAATACATTATTTAAAATCTCATTTATATTTTTATCCGTCTTATTCAACAAAATATATGCTACATACTTTTCTTTTCCATTAAGTACTTCCCTGCATATGAAATATCCATCCCCTTCTTCAAGTTTTTGGACATCATTCATGTCTGCACTATACAGTTCATCTTCCTGTGTCTCATCCACCTCTACACTTTCATCTGTCTGCTCCGCTGCATACGTCGTAACATTTCCGCTTGTCACAAGCATTGCTCCGGCAAGCAGCATTGCTCCCAGCTGTCTTACTATTTTGCTTTTCATAACATCCTCCTAAATTCATCTAATCTAATCGTTATGTCCGCTATTATAACATATTGTTTATAACGTTTATGGTTACTTTTTGAAATATTTATGTTTTCTACATTTTCGTATTTTTTTAAATTTTATTACATTATTCTTTGTGCATTTTTTCTGCTCCTTTTTGCCTATTTATGCTTTAAATCCGAACGTAAACGGAAAATTTTTATCTTTGGACTTTGTATCTCTATTTTTCCAATACAGTATATTCATTCGGCGGCTAGGGTATTTTGGCTGAGGGCATGTCTGCCGCAGATTTTCGATTTGTGAGAAAATCGTGCCGGAGTTAATGCCGCCTAAGACGCAGCTGCGATACAAAAAATCCCGTTCAAGCCTCTCAGCCTTCATTTATGCCAGCTTTTATATTTTGCCAGCCTATAACACTATGTGATAGCGGGTCGCGTCGCGTTTAATTTTTTGTATCTTAAATAGACAATGCGTTGTGGCGGCATTTACTCAGGCTAGATTGCCTAGATACATTCCTTTGTATGTATAAATCTTATTTCTTCTGTGACGATAAATTCCGCATCGCTCATCATCTGTTTCGGCAATTCTCCGCTATATCCCAGCACAATTGTCTCGTCTTCTCCATTATTTCCAAGTACTGTTGTCTTGTCTTCTCCGTTATTTCCAAGTACTGTTGTCTTGTCTTCTCCGTTATTTCCAAGTACTGTTGTCTCATCTGTTCCGTTATTTCCAAGTACTGTTATCTCGTCTTCTCCACTATATCCCAGCACTGTTGTCTCATCTGTTCCGTTATTTCCAAGTATTGTTGTCTCGTCTTCTCCGTTATATCCCAGTACTGTTGTCTCGCCAATATTATCCAGCCTTGCCGTACTGATTTTCTCAGTGATTTTCTTTTTGCCATTTAATGCATTTGCTTTGTCGCTATATGCATACGATTCATTCTGTCTTTTGATATCCTCTATCGCTTTTTTAGCATTCCTGCCTGTGAGATTACCGATGATATTAGGAATCTTGAAGACAAAAAATAATGTAACCGATACAAGAAACATTACACCACAGGCAATCGCCGCTCCGATAAAGATAAGTCTATATGTATCGTAACTCATTTACTTTTCCTCCTTTATCGTATCTATCTTATCAATCGTCTGCTCTATATTATGCTGAAGATTATCAATATCGTCTTTTATTATCGATTTATCTATATTCCCAGAGTTTTGAGACACTCTCTGCAGTAATTCGATCATATCCTGTTTTGAAGTAACCTCAAGAAGTGGAGAAATGTTGTTGTTTAATATATCATCTATCTCATTCCACACCTGAAGCTTTGAATCGACACTGTCAAATTCCTCTGATTCTTTTTCCAGATCCGATATCTTGCTCCACAGCTGTCCATACTCCTCATACATCTTTTCGGTCTGCTTTATCTTTGCTTCTCCATACTGGCTTATAAGATCAAGGCAGTCAGATATATCACAATATATCTTTGCAACAGGATATTTATTTACCGCCTCTTTGTACCATTTTGCGGCATTGGCGTATCTGTCCTTTTCTACATTTATATCATAGTAAAAAAGAAAACTTTCCCCAAACATGTAGCACACCTGTTCGTATCCATCCGGATTACTCTTTTTAAGCTGTGACATTACATCATATGTGTGCGAATATCCATCACTTCCTGTGTTATCTAATCCGACCTGGATTTTTGAAAGTATCTGCGCTTCATCCTTATCAAGAACAAAATCAGATATAAGCATATTATTCAGATCTTCATATGCCTCTGTCCTCGTCGGATCAGTAACTATCGCCTTATAATAATCCTCATATGAATCCGCAGCCTTTAAAATATTATCGTAATTTTCACTTTTCTTATTTTCAGCTGAAACATAACCCCATATCGAGGCAGCACCGAGTGCTAATGTAAGAATTGAAGATGTAATGAACAGCCCAAGTTTTTTCTTTTGCTTTCTCTTGAAAATATCATCTATCTCGTCATAATGTTCAAGTGCATACATAAGCTCTGCCGCATTCTGATAGCGGTTCATAGGGTTTGGCTGTGTACATTTTAAGATAATACTCTCAAGACCTCCTGAAAGTGCAGGATTTATCTGTCGTATAGGGCTTATCTCATATGGCGGCTCACACGGGCTCATTCCTGTGACCAGATGGTAAAGTGTTGCCCCCAGACAGTATATATCAGTCCTTGGATCAGTCTGTCCCATACCTCCGAACTGCTCCGGTGCTGCATACCCCATAGTTCCAAGACATGTAGTATCCGCAATATTTTTTTCTTTAAACTCCCTTGCCGTACCAAAATCAATGAGTGCTACATTTCCATCAGGCTTTAACATAATGTTAGCCGGTTTCATATCCCTGTAGATGATGGGTGGATTTTGTGAATGAAGGTATCCTAAAACATCGCACAGCTGCTTAGCCCACCTGATAACCTCATCCTGTGGCTGTGCTCCAAACTCATCCAACGCCTTGCTGAGAGAGTTTCCCTGTATGTAATCCATCACAATAAGAAAACGATCATCATCCTCTATAACATCCACAATGTCCGGCAGACATGGATGACTTAACTTTTTTAACATATCTGTCTCTGCAACAAGACTTTGTTTTACGACTTCAAAATCTTTTACTCCATCCTTACGGACTTCCTTTATCGCCCACTGTTTATTGGCTTTTTCATTCATGGCAAGATAGACGATACTCATGCCACCATGCCCAACCTCGTTTAGGATTTTGTATTTTCCGTCCACAAGGGAACCTATCTCAAGCATTATGTTCCTCCTATTGAACCTTAATAAGTGCAGCTGTTATATTATCTCTTTTCATATCTTTAAAAACTCCTTACTTCGTTAATGCTGTTAAAATCTGAACAAATACTATGAAAAATATCCATGGATAGAATATACAAAATGCTCTATACCAATATCCTATTGCATTACTATTTCCACTCCAAAAAGCTTTTTTTGGATTATCCAACCAATATACATTTATTTTTTCTCTGAGTGGAGAACCTGTGTGTTCCCTCGGGTCTGAGCTAAATGTTTTACAATATGTTTTTCCATTCACAACATATGTATACTTAGCGGAATAGTATTCTCCCATATTACCATGAACTCTTCTTGATCTGTTTCTTCTAAGTCTATACGCATCACCAGTATAAATAGTAGCCTGCGCCACGTTTCCTTTTTTTTGAGCCTTGTCAATTTTTTTCTTTAATCCAACCTTTTTATCATATAAAACTCTTATGGTAAAAATATATGATGGAATGATCGTCAGAAATCCTACGTTAAATTGCCACGGCTGCGATTTTATTTCTTCGATAAATAAATTTAAAGTCTCCATACTCGTAATCCCTTGTAACCTTATCCCTAATAAATCTTATCTCTATTGAACTTTAATAAGTGCAGCTGTTATATTATCTCTTTCATTACGCTGCATATTTAATGTGATTAACATTCTAAGACGGCTGTTTGCCTCATTTGAATCCAAAATTATATCCGGATTAAGATTTGCGTATATTTCCTCCGGTGTGATTTCATGCCGGAAACCATCCGAACAGAGTAAAAAGGCAGTGTTTGGCATAACATCACCATAAAACATATCCGGAATTACGTTTTCGGATGCACCGACACACTGAAGCAGAACACTGCGTCGTGGATCTACTTCTGCCTGTTCCCTTGTTATATTTCCTAGTTCAACTTCCCTCTCAACAAGAGTCTGATCTTTTGTCAATACCCTTATATCATCAGAAAGCAGATATGCGCGCGAATCGCCCACATTCATCAAATAATATCTGTTTTGTGTGACAAGTAATATTACCGCTGTAGTTCCGATATTTACACCGATGCTCATTCCATAATTTTTGATCTTGACATTTTGTTCGAGAATAATTCTCTCCCATTGATTTTTCAGGCTCATGTCATCTATATGACCATTTTGTCCTAAAATCGGAAGCTCGTTCTGTGCCCATTCGTCAAACGCACGTATCACGGTCGCACTCGCAAGCTCCCCCTTTGCCAGACCACCCATTCCGTCACAGAGAATGGCAAAAACCATCCCGCCGTAATCTGTTGTTATTTTTTTTACCAGCAGACTATCCTGATTTGTACTTTTCACAATTCCGACATCCGTCTGGCCAGCTATATAAAAATTCATAACCGCCTCCTATAATATCCACTAATACATGAAAAATTCAAACTCTTCGTTTGCCAGTCTGACTTTTGAACCATGCTCAAGCTTTGTCTCCACATTACTCTGAAGCATATTTCCATTCACATATGTATGGTTTGTTGAATTCGTATCAACGATATAAAATTCTGTTCCCTTTATCAAAATATTTGCGTGGCTCCTGCTGACTGCAGTATTGTCACTGATAAAATAATCTACGTAACTTCTTTCTTTTCCAATCCTGAACACAGGTTTTGACAGCTGTATCCTCTCATTGTTCTTCAGACGCAGAAGATACGGACTAACTATCTGTGCCTGCGCTGCACCCAAAACAGTTGTCTCACCGGCCGCCACTGCCGCACCTAAAACTGTAGTCTCGCCAAAATTTCCTGTGACAGGCATCTGCTGTAAAATGTTCTGTGGTACAGACGGATTTGACACCGGAGCTGATTTTGGAAATACCGGCTTAGGCTGTGTTGGGTTAGACTGAACCGACATCTGTGATGCCTTTGGCATTTGCTGTGATGGTGCTGGCTTTGGCATAAACTGCTGGTTCTGCTTTGATGGCACTGACTTTGACATAGACTGTGGTGCCTGACCCGGAATTGCAAATTCCTGATTTGGCATATTTATATTTGAATCCACTGGATTCTCCTTAGCCGCCTTCTTCTGTGCTTTCTGTCTGTTATATATTTCTTTATTTTCCTTACTATAATGTGTTAGAAGTCCAAACAAAGACATCTCTTTCTCATTTGGATCACCCTGTACAGGTGGAACTGAGATCTGACCTCTTCCTTCTGTTCCTGCCTGAGCAGACATCTGTGGTTTTACTGGCTGTGGCAGAACATTATGCTGCATCGGCTGCTGTGGCAATGGCTGTGGCTGCATTGGCTGTGGCTGCATAGCCGACTGCTGTGACATTCGTGTTTCCTGTGTCGAAAATTCCTGCGGCTGCACTGCCTCATTCATCTGTGCTGCTGCCTGTGCCGGAACATACGACTCTGTCTGTGACTGCAGTATCTCATCATTCATGGTTTCTGTCAAAAGCCTGTCAAAATCTGTAATAGAAAAAACAGGTGTACTGTTTAAGTAATTTATGAGTTTCGCAACATAATCACAATTTTCTGTCTGATCAAACTGTGTGCTGAACAGTATTTTCTTAAACATCATGCCAAAATCTACATTTTCATTATTTTTACTTATTACAGGAAGACATATAAGCGTAGTCTCACAGCTTGAAACATCCGTATAAATATAATCAAGATCTATAAGAAGATTTGAAACATCTATCATATACTCTTCTGCTGAAAGAATTGCCCTTGTTATTCCTGAGAAAACACCAAGCAGACGTTTTTTGTTAACAATCCCCGTGAGAAATTCCTTTGCTGTAATCCGCGAGGTCACATTATATTTAATAAATTTATCAGCATCAAGCTGGGTAAATACAGTCGGAACAATCCCTGCTATCTTGTTATTTGTTATCATTCCAAGACTCATTGTATCAATTTTATCGCTGCCTGCGATCTGATAGACCAGATATGTATTTGTTCCCTGATTTTCATAAGTAAAGTTCACTTTTTTTGCCTCCTGTAAATAAAATTAGTGATTCTGTGAATACAATAACAGATAATTCCATTTATCGTCTATTGCTACAAAGACGCATCCATGATCATTAAAATCTTTAGCATCATCAAATTTACATTCTATAACCACATCATTATCTTCATTTATGAATCCCCATCCTGTAGCACGTCTTACTGCTGCGAATCCATTTGAAAAACTTCTCGCCTCAACATATTCCGGTTTTATGATTACTTTGCCATCCTTGTCTATAAAGCCCCATTTTCCATCTATCCTTACAGCAGCATAACCTTCACCATTGAATGGTCTTGCATCCTCAAAGGTATCATCTGTAACCTTTTTGCCATTCTCATCAAGCAGATAATATTTTCCGGCTGCCTTGGCAAATATTCTGTCATTACGGTAAACAACACCTTTCTCATCCATAGCAATCTCATCGTACTCGTCATCTGTAACCTTTTTGCCTTTTTCATCTATAAGATGCCATTTATCCTTTTCCTTAACGGCGGCTATCCCATTTCCCATTGATGAAACATCATCAAAGCCTCCAGCAATTTTCTTTCCATCCAGATTATAGAAAGTCCAATCCTTACCATCATAAAGTGGGAATATATCATCATATATAAAGCCAAGCTTCTCTACATTATCTACAAAATCTATTACCTTCTTTTTATGACCTTCGGTATCGATATAGTACGCATTTCCATCCTTGTCCACTACCGGTGCAAGTTCTTCTGAAAAAGCTCCTGCCTCAACAAAATCCGTATTTGCCGTCTCATCGCCATTTATATTTACAAAACCATATGTATCATTATATTTTACACGGCAGTATCCACCCGAAAAAATAGATGCATCATCATAGCTGTGTTCCAGATAATACTCATACTGTATTTTTGAAATCATTTCATTTATTTCTTTAGAAGAAAGTTTAAGAGCATCCACCTTTTCTTTTGTCTCAAAACATGCAGCATAATCTTCATCTGTCAGATATGCATTTATCAGAAATTCATATCCTGACACTTCTTTTGGATACAGGTCTACTGTCTTCTCGCCCCATTTTACGGCTGTAGCCTTATTGCCTGCTGCCAGATACATCTCACCGAGTTCTACCCTTACATCAACGTTGTCCTTTATGTCTATGGCGTTTAAGTAATCCTCCTCGGCATTTACCCACACGCCTAATTTTCTATTCTCACGAGCGTCTTCGATTGCGCTTTCATAATTATCATTTAATGTTTTTCTGCTATCGTATGTCTTATATACAGATCCCCCAAGCAGGGCGACCATTCCTATCATAACTAAAAATCTGTAATTTTTCATTTTGTATCCTCTACATTCCTGTCAAAAATATAGCCAAGAAAGTTCCTATTGCAAGTGCCGGTCCAAATGCCATCTCATCTTTTTTTGATTTTTTCTTTGTGATAAGAAAAAATATTGCTGCAAAGAATGAAACAATGAGCGATAAAAACATCGCTCCCCATATTCCTCTTACTCCAAGCAAAAGCCCCATCACTACAAACAGTTTTATATCTCCTGCCCCGATAGAGCCTTTTATGCATATTTTGCACAGCGCCGCTGCCAGAAACAGAACACCAGCTGCTACAAGGCTTGATTTTATGTCTTCTAACACGTATTTATTATATTTAAATATTTCTAATGGAATAGTAAGCACCCAATATATTATTCCAAGCAGGACATACTCATTTGGTATCTTTAGTTCCTTGAAATCAATATATGCAACCGGAGCCAGAACCGACATGAGCGCCACCCTCTTTAGATTGTGGCAAAATGTATTGTCCTTATAAAGCAGTTCTAATGTAAGTGTTATACCAAGTATGACAATAAAAGCTATAACCATATATATTACGAAGCTTTTTTCGATTTTTTCTGTTTTTCTGGCTCTTAGGTAAAAGCCTATTCCGTACATTACAGCCATAATGGCCAACAATAGTATATTTTGTAAATTCATCTCATAACTCCAATTATCTATCTTTATTTTGAACTGACTCCATTGCCCCATACATCGGTGCTGGCACTCTGGCAGAATGTAAGTGCTATATCCGTGTCTAAAAGGTTTACAACTTCCACCTGATATGTACATGTAAGCCTTAAATTTTCACTTGACTCTCCATCTGTCGATACTAAAAACTCCGTACCATCAAAGTGCAGACCATCCATTCCACCCTTTACATGGTAATGATTTAAGAAGTCATCTGCACTGCCGCTTGATGAATCCTTTAAATTTTTCTTCATAAAAGCTTTTCCCATCGCCTGGGCGATAAGCGACTTTCCTGCAGATGATCCTTCGCTTAGCGCAAGCATTCCCATTCCTTTCGCAAAGCCCATCGGATCACTGGCAAGTGCGTCCGCATAGTCGCCTATATTTTTCTTCATATCCGCCGTAGCTGCATCTGTCTTATCAAGTGCTTCTTTTAATCTGTCAAAATCAACAGAATCTCCACCTGATCCAAAACTGCCTTCGACATCTCCTATTGCTGTCATGAGAGAATCAACTCCTGCTAATGTGTCATTCGCTCTGGCTCTGCTTTCAGCTGCCGCACCGCTTATCGCATCATCGACAGAATCTATTCCGAATTTATAATACAAATATGAATACTGTGACATATCTATTGCCGATTCATTTAGCGCTATTCCCATTTTTGCCTGTATGTAACATATATCCACGATTGAATATATTATAAAAATCAAAAATATAAATGCAGTAAATGCGATCGTTGCCTCCATTACAATCGCGCCATGCTCATTCTTAACTTTTCTTTTCATAACGTTTTTCCTTTTTATATTTACCTTTTTCATTATTCCTTAATTTGATTTCTCATGTATTCCATTTTCATAACTATTATTGGCTGTGTCTTGATAGTGGATGCATTTGTCTCCTTTTAATAACCTCTTGTTTTCTTTACTTTATATGTACACCAGTCTGTGCTGGTACTGTCATAAGCATCATTATATCCGCTAAATATCGGCAATGTGATCAATAATGGATCAACCCGATATTTTTTATTAGAGGCTATTATCTTAAGCTTACTCTACTTTATATGCCATACCAAGTTTATCAGCATATTCTTTAGCATAAGACTCAGCATAGGATCCAGATTTTACAATCAACGTTTTTGCTCCTCTAAATGTCATTTCTGTTACACTTTCAGGAATCGAAACATCTATTTTGCTTTTTAATCCAACTCCATACACATTAGACCCCAACTTTTCTAATCCATCATTAAATTCTATTTGTTCTATTTTACTTCCACCAAGTAAACCGTCATTAATAACTTTTACATTTTTTCCAAATACAATATATTTTAAATTATCACAGTTAGTAAACGCATTTTCCATTATGTCCTCTACATTATCTCCA
>ENA-OUNS01001873-OUNS01001873.1-human-gut-metagenome-genome-assembly--contig:-NODE-1873-length-14284-cov-9.882212_pt1 | contig 14284 bp, 9 predicted proteins | sample MGYA00243237_ERZ505104 | MGnify/ENA primary metagenome ERZ505104 (study PRJEB26097, sample SAMN02711295) | human gut metagenome | biome: Gut microbiome | host: Homo sapiens | place: Denmark: Copenhagen...
GCCGCCCGTTTTTCATGCCGGACGGCTTTTTGCGTAATGTGATAGATCAAATATTCTTTTTTCTGGTTTGTAGGCTTCGAAAAGCCTTGTATTTACAGTGTTCCTAATAGGAAGTAATCATATGCTTGGTGTAGTAAATGAAATCCGAATAATCAGTAACGCTCGAATCAGGAAGAATTGCAAATCAGAAGAACTGTGCATTGAACGGCAGAAAGAAGCTGAGAAGTTTCTCTCTGAAAAAGTGGCTGCCGGTTTAGACCAGTTGCTTTCAAATAAGAACCTACATTTGGACTTAAATACATCAAGGGAATTGTTCTCATTGACTGGTGGAGGGGTGCGGCTTAATGGTGAATACGTTCCGGTACAGGCAATTAAAATTGATGAGGCATTAAAAGCAATACCGATATCAGATTCATAAAGGCTGGAAATTATGAGCAACGGAAAGAAAGGAGGTCTGCCAATGTACGCACAAACAGCAGTAAAGCAGAATCCCCTACTCCGTAACGGTGCATACGGCATCGTTACGGAATAAAAATTACCCTCCGTTAAATTGTATCACAATAGACACGGCAACCGACCCTGCTTGTGGTAGTGGCAACTTCCTAACTGAAACCTATCTAAGTTTACGACGACTTGAAAACGATATAATTTCAGAAGAACGAAAAATAAGTCTTGGACAAACCGCTATGCGTGGTATGGACGCTGAGTCTGTCGGTATTCAAGTTTCTATCAGTCAATTCTATGGCATTGAAATAAATGATTTTGCCGTAACAGTTGCTAAGACAGCACTTTGGATTGCTGAAAGTCAAATGATGAAAGAGACTGAAAAGATTGTCTCCATTCCTCTTGAATTTCTGCCGCTGAAAACAAACGCCTTTATTGTAGAGGGCAACGCCCTGCGGGTGGATTGGGAGAGCGTGGTTCCCAAAAGTAAGCTGAATTATATTATGGGGAATCCGCCGTTTGTTGGGGCGCGGCTTATGGGCAAAGAGCAGAAAGCCGATGTAAATACCATTTTCCCCGGGTGGAAAAACGCCGGAAACTTGGATTATGTCTGTTGCTGGTATAAAAAGGCTGCCGATATTATGCAGGGAACATCGGTTCGCTCGGCGCTGGTTTCGACAAATTCTGTATCGCAGGGGGAGAGCGTTGCCAACCTTTGGAAACCGCTGTTTGATGACGGTGTGCATATTGATTTTGCCTATCGCACGTTCCGCTGGGACAGCGAGGCTAAAATAAAGGCGCACGTTCACTGCGTAATTATCGGTTTCAGTGTTGCGGCAAGTTCCACCCCCAAAAAGCTGTTTGATGGTGACCGCTACCAAGTGGCGAATCATATAAATGGGTATCTGCTGGATGGCGAGAACGTTTTTGTGGAAAGCCGAAGCAAGCCCATTTGCAATGTGCCGGAAATTGGCATCGGGAATAAGCCGATAGACGGTGGCTTTTACCTGTTTGAAAAGGAGGAAATGGAAGAGTTCATCAAAAAAGAGCCATCTTCTAAAAAGTATTTCCGTCCTTGGTATGGTTCGCGTGAATTTATTAACCAAAAGCCGCGTTACTGCCTGTGGCTGGGGGAGTGTACCCCCGCAGAGTTGAAAGCGATGCCGCATTGTATGGAGCGTGTAAAGGCTGTACGGGAGTATCGCTTGGCAAGCCCCAGCGCAGGAACGGTGAAGCTTGCGGATAAGCCGACGCGTTTTCATGTGGAGAATATGCCTTCTGGGCGATACATTGTTATACCACAGGTTTCTTCTGAACGGAGAAGATATATACCTATGGGTTATATGGACAACAGCGTTTTATGCAGCGATAAAGTACGGATTCTACCGAATGGAAATCTTTATGAATTTGGTATTCTTGAATCCAATGTTCACATGGCTTGGGTGAGAGCAACTTGTTGCAGATTAAAAAGCGACTATAGTTATACAGTGAATGATGTCTACAACAACTTTATTTGGCCTGCACCAACCGAACAGCAAAAAGCCAAAATCGAACAAACCGCGCAAGCGATTCTGGACGCACGCGCTCTTTACCCGGACAGCAGCCTTGCCGACCTGTATGATGAACTGACCATGCCGCCGGAACTCCGCAAAGCCCATCAGGCTAATGACCGCGCCGTTATGGACGCTTACGGATTCATAAAAGGAACTGCCGCAAGAACCAGCGAAAGCGCCTGTGTTGCCGAGTTAATGAAACTTTACCAGCAAAAGATATCTGCCGCACAATCCAAATAATCGCTTTGAAAAGTTGACATCAAAAAGCTCCGGGGACTGCATTGCTCCCGGAGTTTGCTTTTATTGGGGCTGCAGCGGCTTGTTGCAATCCATACACAGAATATTTGTGGCATGCCAGGGCTGGCCTGGTCTGGCAGCCCCGACCGACAAAACGCTTTGAGGGCAAACAAACTGCTCCACTCCCGCATTTGCTGTGTATGGGTGTATGTGCTATACTAAAAACAATCGATGGTGCAGCTGAAAAGTCGAAAATATCGTCTATTTCTACAAGCGCAGCGGGATTTTGCGTTAAAAGTCCTTGGAATCCACAAAAGATTCCTGCGGCTCTTTGCCTTAAATCCGTCTTGTGCTTGTGAAATATCCGTCATTTTCTTTGTTTTCAGATACACTTTAAGAAACCACACCAGATGTGGACTGTGCGGGGCCGCAGTGTGGTGTTGAGAAAGGGGAGCAGCAGATGACCCGGATTGCGATTGTGGAGGACGAGGCGGCGGTGCGGGAACAGCTGGCGGGGTATGTGCAGCGGTACACCCGGCAGTACGGCACGCCGTTTGAGGTAACGGAGTTTGCGGATGGGATGGAGATTCTGGAAGATTACCGCCCGCAGTTCGACATCATCTTTCTGGATGTGGAGATGAAGCACCTGGACGGCATGGAGACCGCCCGCCGCATTCGGGAGCGGGACGGCGGGGTGCTGATCGTGTTCATTACCAACATGGCGCAGTATGCCATCCGCGGATATGCCGTTGGGGCGCTGGATTATGTGCTGAAACCGGTGCCCTACTTTGCGTTTTCGCAGCAGCTGCAAAAGGCGCTGGGGCAGCTGGAAAAGCGGGAGCGGCATTATCTGGCTGTGGTGGTGGACGGCGGCATGCGGCGGCTGGACGCGGCGGAAATCTATTACCTGGAAAGCGAAGGCCACAAGGTGCATTTTTACACCGAAAAAGAAGATTTTATAGTGCCGGGCACCCTGAAAAACTATGAGGAAAAGCTGGTGGGCCGGGCGTTTGCACGGTGCAACAGCGGGTATCTGGTCAATCTGGCGCAGGTTTCCGGCGTGCAGCAGGATATGGTGCAGGTTGGCCCGTATGCGCTGCAGATCAGCCGCCCGCGGCGCAAGGCGTTTATGGCGGAGCTGGCGGATTACATTGGGGGTGCGGGACAGTGACGACATTGCCGGATATTCCCCGCCTGTACACCGCTTTGGCGGAAGTGCTGGCGGCGCTGCTGTATGCGCGCAGGCTGCCGCCGCGGCTGGATCAGCGCGTGATCTGGGGTGTAGAAGCCGGTTGGGCGGTGCTGCTGGGAGCGTTTTTGCAGGCCACCCCCACGGCAGGCATCCCGCTGGAGTGGTGGATCCCCTGCATGGCAGCGGCGATTCTTTCCATGCTGCTGTTTTTGTGGGTCACGCGCAGCATTACGCTGCTGGAAGCGGGCTATGTGTGCGCGCGGGCCTTTATTTTGGCGGAGCTGGCGGCCAGCGTGGAATGGCAGCTGCATTGCGTGCTGTGGCCGCAGCGCGGCGGGGCGGAGCCGCTTTCGCTGCTGCTGTTGGCGGTGGTGTACGGCGGCATTTTTACCGCCATGCTGTTTGTGGAGAACCGCCGCCCCGGCCCGGCCGGGAAGCTGAAAATAACGCCCGCAGGAACTTTTGTGGCGGTGGTTATGGCGCTGACCGCATTTGCCGTGAGCAATTTGAGCTTTGCCAACGGCAGCGAAGCCAACATGAACATGTTTTACATCCGCACGCTGGTGGACCTGGCCGGGGCGCTGATTTTGACGGTGCAGCACGAGCAGCTGCGCGAAGCCGCCCTGCACAGCGAGCTGGCGGAGCTGGACGGCGTTTTGCACCGCCAGTACGAGCAGTACAAGCAGAGCAAGGAGAACATCCGCCTGATCAACCGGCGCTACCACGAGCTGAAAATGCAGATTGCGGCCATCCGGGCGGAGCGGGACCACGCCAAGCAGGATGTGGCGCTGGCGGCCATGGAAAGCGGCATCCGCCAGTACGAGGCGGAGAACAAGACCGGCAACCCGGTGCTGGACACCCTGCTGACGGCCAAAAGCCTGTACTGCCAGCAGCACCACATCACGATGACCTGCGTGGCGGACGGGCATTTGCTGGACTTTTTGGAAACAGGGGAGATCTGCACGATTGTGGGCACGGCGCTGGACAACGCAACCGAGAGCGTGGAGACCGAGCCCGACCACGAAAAGCGGCTGATCCGGGTGGCGGTGTACGCCCAGAACGGCTTTGTGATGCTGCGGTTTGAAAACTACTGCGCGCAGGAAGTGGAGCTGGGCGCGGACGGCCTGCCGCGCCGCAACACCCATGGCGGCAGCGACCTGCGCAGTGTGCGCGCCGCAGCCGAAAAGCGCGGCGGCACCATGACCCTGCACTGGGAAAATGGGTGGTTTACACTAAGGGTATTGCTGCCGCAGAAAAAGTAACGGGAACGGCTGGGGCCAAATACAGGCTCTGGCCGCTTTTTCGTACTGTTTGGCAGGGTGCACAAAGCAGACTGAATTTTGATTGTAAGAAATGCACAATGAATTTTGAGAGAAAAATGATTTTTTGGCAAAATGTGCGGCAGAAATAACAGTTTATGCAAAAAATAATTCAAAGAAAAAGCTGTTTGCTACAATATACTTAAACAAGCGGGGAGTAAAATCCACGCTGGCTGCCATCCGGAGGGCGGCATAATCAAAGGAGAAAACATTTGTTTTGCTGGTGAAGAACCTGCTGCCAAATAGCAAAGCAGAAAACTCCATGCGGCAAACAGGAGGTAACTATGAAAAAATCGAAACATATTGTAGGGGGAGCATCCATTGCGGTTTTGCTTGCTGCGGGAATCGTAGGAAACAGCCTGTGTTCCATCTATTATTCGCAGATTCAGGCGTACATGCAACGGTTTGTGACATCTTCCGAAAGTGCAAACAGCATGACGGACCTTTCAAGAGATGATGCCTACACGCAGGCATTACAGCTTTGCGAGGAAGTAGAGAGCGAAGGTCTTGTGCTGCTGAAAAACGATAATGATACCCTGCCGTTGGGAACGGACAAAATCAATTTGTTCGGCTATAACAGCTACAAGACGGTTTACACCGATTATGGCTCCGGCGGCCACCATAATGAAGATCAGAATTTTAACTTTATTGATGGTTTTGAATTTGCTGGTTTGCAGCTGAACCCGGATCTGACGAAGTTCTACCAGACGACTGCGCAGAAGCGCGCTTCGATGACAGGCATGACGGTCAGTAATGCAGACTTTAACATTTATGAAGAAACACTGGCCGAATATGATGAGTACAGCGCAACGTTCTGGCAGGATGCAAAGGCTTACTCGGATGTGGCGGTTTATGTAATCGGACGTATGGCAGGCGAAGGCAATGACTGCCCGCTGGATATGGCCGGTTATTACGGTGGTGAAGCCGGGCGGCATTACCTGCAGCTGCAGCCGGCAGAAGAAGAACTGTTGGCAAAGCTGGAAGCAACGTTTGATAAGGTCATCATTGTCATTGACACAAGCAATCCTATGGACCTTGGCTTTATTGAGGACAACAAGGTGGATGCTGCAATTTGGGCAGGCGGCCCTGGCACCACTGGTACGATTGCTGTAGCGAAAGCAATGATGGGTGAATACAACCCGTCCGGCCATTTGGTTGATACCTATGCTTATGATGTGACCAGTTCGCCAGCTTATGAAAACTTTGGCGATTTTACTTATGCAAACAGTGGTCTTACGATCGACGGCAATGGCGATGCCAACAACGGCAAGTACATGTACTACCAGGAAGGCATCTATGTAGGTTATCGCTATTACGAGACCCGTTACATTGGGGATGACAATGTTTATACCCCGGAGGAAGAAGCAGAGTATCAGAAAGCTGTTCAGTATCCCTTTGGCTATGGCCTGAGCTATACCACGTTTGATTGGAGCGACCCGCAGTGGGAAGTAGGCAGCCAGGGCGGCCAGGTAAAGGTAAGTGTTAAGGTAACCAATACCGGTAATGTGGCAGGCAAAGATGTGGTACAGCTGTATTACACCGCACCCTATACCCCCGGTGGAATTGAAAAATCTGCGGTTGTTCTGGGCGCTTTTGCAAAAACTGATCTGCTCCAGCCGGGCGAGAGCCAGACCGTGAGCATGACCATGAATTATGATGACATGGCATCTTACGATTATAAGACGGACAAGTGCTATGTGCTGGATGCCGGTACTTATACCCTTAGCCTGCGCAGCGATGCCCATACAGTGAAGAATGACCTGACATATGATTTTACTGTGGATCAGACCATCAAGTATGATACGACCGCCCGCAGCACGGATGAAACTGTGGCGACGAACCAGTTTGATGATGTGACTGCTGGCGATGGTAATATCGGCACGACCTTGCCGTATCTTTCCCGTGCAGATTGGGAAGGAACCTATCCTAGCCGTGAAGCAAGCGAAAACGCAACTGCCAACGCGGCAACGATTGCTTTGCTGACCAACGGCAATGGCGGAAGCACCATTGATCTGAATGATGACCCTGCACAGGGAACTACCTATACAAATGGTGAGAAAAACGGTGTAATGCTGGCAGATGCAGCTGGCATTGTTGACCCGGACAATGCAGTGTGGGAACAGTTGATGAACCACATGAGCGTTGATGAAATGAACAACCTGTATGGTAACTGCGGCTGGTGTTCGCCTGCTGTGGATTCTATTGGCAAACCGCAGGCAACCGAATGTGATGGCCCGAACGGCATCCATGACCTGGCAAGCGGCTTGGAAGCTGCTGAATATGCCACCGAAACTGTGCTGGCAGCAACCTGGAATGTAGACCTTGCTTTGAAGGAAGGCGAAGTTTACGGTGATGAAGATCTGGTCAACGGTGTCAGTGGTACTTACGGCCCTGGTATGAACATTCACCGCTCCGCTTTCGGCGGCCGTGCAGCTGAATATTATTCCGAAGACCCGCTGCTGAGCGGTATGATGGCAGCTAATATGGTGACCGGCCTGCAGAGCCGCGGCATTTATGTGTTTGCCAAACATTTTGCACTGAATGATCAGGATACCAACCGCAACGGCGCTTGCATCTGGTCCAACGAGCAGGCAATGCGTGAAATTTATCTGCGCGCTTTTGAAGTGGCAATTCACAACGTAACGGGCGATGGCCTGAACCAGCTTGGTCTGACCGGCATCATGGAATCTTATAACCGCATTGGTACCAGTATGGTTGGCTACAGCTATGCAATGCTTACCCAGGTGCTGCGCAATGAATGGGGCTTCCAGGGCGTTGTAAACACAGACGCATTTGCTGTCAGCAATGGTGACTTGGCCCTGCGCGCAGGCGTGGATATGCAGCTGGCCATGGGTGTGAATGTTACCGATACGACCCTGAAGAGTGGCTATGGCATGCAGCTTCTGCGCCAGGCAACCAAGCGCCATCTGATGGTTTTGGCGAATTCTTCCCTGATGACGACGACCCGCAACTGGACTCCGTACTGGCTGATCGCACTGGGTGTGGTGGATGTTATCTTGGTTGTTGCAATCGTGCTGATTGCACTGCATATGTTCAAGCCGGAGCTGTTTGCCAAAAAGAAGAACAAGAAAAAGGCTGCAAAAGCATAAGAGAGAGGCGATTTGACGATGAAAAACAAGTGGAATCATTATGGCGTTGCAGCGATGTTTACGCTTGCTGTGGGGGCCAGCCTTGTTCTGGCTGGCTGCGGCGGAGCCAAAACGGATACGAAAGCAGCGGCCGCAGTGGCAACGAACCTGAGCTTTAATTTTGAAACCGGTGAGTATTCCTTTACCGGTGTTGACAAAGGCCGTACCTATGCAATCCGTCTGTATGGCTTTGATGCAGAAGGCAAGCAGGAAGATTATTATACCTTTACATCTTCCAACATTCTGGCGGATGACAGCAACGCAAATTATGCGGGAACGGTGGACCTAAGCGCAGACTGTACCCCCGGCGCAAAGTATAACGCTTATGTGATGACAACAACATCGGACTATAAGCGCGGCCTGTCGGACAGTGTAACAGGAACTTATGTGGGTGTTTATGCAGCGCCAGGTGCTGTAAGCGAAGCGGTGCAAAGTGGAGATACTGTAACGGTTACCATGGATCAGGATGTGTTTGAAGCATATTCTGAGTTGGAATATCCGCCGCAGACCTTTACCTTGACGCTGTACAGCGGAGCGGATGTTGTGCAGACGACCAAAATCAAACTGGAAGATTTGGCGCAGGAAGACGAGGAATATGTTGATGGCTTTGGCCCGATGGCAAAAACGGGCACATACCACCACCGCAGCGGTGCAACAGCATTTACGGGTGTAAGCGATGGCAGCTATACCGTAACAATTCAGGCTGATGCACAGGAAGGAATGTATTTTGCATCTGTGGAATCGGAAGCGACTGCGGTAACAAAATAAAAATTTAAGATGATTATGAATACACAGGAAATCATCAAAAAACTGAATTTAGAGCAAAAATGTGCGCTGCTTTCGGGCGCTACTACCTTTGGGACCCGTGCACTGCCGAAAAATAATATTCCGTCCATCACCCTTTCTGATGGTCCGAACGGCGTGCGCAAGCAGGCGGGCGCGGCGGACCACCTGGGGCTGAACCCCAGTGTCCCCGCCACCTGCTTTCCCACTGCCGCCACTGTGGCGTGCAGCTGGGACCCCGCCCTGGGCGAGCAGATCGGCCAGGCCATGGGCGAAGAAGCCGCCGCACAGGAAGTTGCCGTGCTGCTGGGGCCAGGCCTGAATACCAAGCGCAGCCCCCTCTGCGGCCGCAACTTTGAGTATTTCTCCGAGGATCCGTATCTTTCCGGCAAAATGGCAGCGGGCTATGTGCGGGGCATCCAGTCCAACGGCATCTCCGCCTGCCCCAAGCACTTTGCCGTCAACAGCCAGGAGCTGCGCCGCATGGCGTCGGATTCCGTGGTGGATGAACGCACCCTGCGGGAGCTGTACCTGACCGGGTTCGAGATCGTGGTCAAGGAAGCAAAGCCCAAGACCATCATGAGCAGCTATAACCTCATCAACGGCACTTATGCCAACGAGAACCGCCACCTGTTAATGGACATCCTGCGCGGGGAGTGGGGCTTTGACGGCGCTGTGGTAACGGACTGGGGCGGCAGCAATGACCATGCCCTGGGCGTGCAGAACGGCTCCACGCTGGAAATGCCCGCCCCCGGCGGGGACGCGGTGCGCGAGCTGATGCAGGCTGTGCAGAGCGGCAAAATTACCGAAGCGGATGTGGACGCCCGGCTGGACGAGCTGCTGACGCTGGTGTTTGATACCCATGCCGCCGTGCAGTCCCACAGCCGCACCTTTGATGCGGACGCTCACCACGCCCTGGCCCGCCGCGCCGCAGCCGAAAGCATTGTGCTGCTGAAAAACGAGAACGACCTGCTGCCGCTGGCCGAGGACGCAAAAGTTGCCGTGATCGGCGACTTTGCCCAGACACCGCGGTACCAGGGCGCTGGCTCCAGCGCGGTCAACTCCATCAAGGTGGATACCTTTTTGGACTGCCTGAAAGAGAGCGGCCTGGCCAGCGTGGGCTTTGCCCCCGGCTTTGACCGCCAGGGCAAACCGGATGCCGCCAAACAGGCCGAGGCTGTAGCCCTGGCCCAAAAGGCCGAAGTGGTGCTGCTCTGCCTGGGGCTGGATGAAATCAAGGAAAGTGAGGGTCTGGACCGCGGCGATATGCGCCTTGCGGACAACCAGATCGAACTGTTAAAGGCCGTGCAGCAGGCCAACCCCAACACCGTTGTGGTGCTCAGCGCAGGGGCTTCGCTGGAAACCCCGTGGCTCAAACACTGCCGTACCCTGGTGTATGGTGCGCTGGGCGGCCAGGCGGGGGCGGGCGCCATGCTGGATGTGCTGACCGGCAAAGTGAACCCCAGCGGCAAGCTGGCCGAAACCTGGGTCAACGCCTATGCGGATACCCCCGCCAAGGATAACTTTGCCGGGCCGGGCCGCATGGTGCAGTACCGCGAGGGGCTGTATGTCGGCTACCGCTATTACCAGACCGCCGGTGTGCCGGTGGCATTCCCCTTTGGCTATGGGTTAAGCTACACCAGCTTTGCCTACAGCAATTTGCAGGCCGCGTCCAATGGCGTGACCCTGACCGTAACCAACACCGGCAAGCGCGCCGGAGCAGAGATCGTGCAGCTGTATGTGGCAAAACCCGGGGCAGAAGTGTTCCGCCCCGCACAGGAGCTGAAAGGCTTTGCCAAGGTGCAGCTGCAGCCCGGCGAAAGCAAAACCGTGACCATCCCGCTGGACGACAAGGCATTCCGCTACTGGAACACCAAGACCGACAGCTGGGAAGTGGAAGGCGGCAGCTATGAGCTGCGGGTCGGCGCGTCCAGTGCGGACATCCGCCTGACCGCCGTGGTGGAAGTGGCCGGTACCGGCGCACCCAACCCCTATGCGGGCAAGCATCTGCCGCACTATACCAGCGGCAAGGTGCAGAGCGTGCCGGATGACGAATGGGCCACCCTGCTGGGCCGTCCGGTGCAGCAGGGAAAAGTTAAAATTGACCGCAACATGACCCTGGGCGAGCTGAACCACAGCCGCAGCCCGCTGGGCTGGCTGATCTGGCTGGTGCTTACCGCACTGCTGAACGCCAGCTACAAGCGCGGCAAGCCGGACCTGAATGTGCTGTTCCAGTACAACATGCCGCTGCGTGCCCTGGCCAAAATGACCAGCGGTGCCATCAGCATGGGCATGGTGGATGGCATTGTGATGGAATTGCAGGGATTCTGGATCATCGGCCTTGTGCGGGTGATTATAGAAGCCGTGAAAAACCTGGTACTGAACGCACAGCTGGAACAGCGCCTGCGCAACGGCTGAGGAAAGAGAGGGGCTATTTATGCAGCTATGGAATAATTTTGCGGCAAAACACCCCGCCGCAGCCAAGTGGGTGCGCGAAGGCGGACTGTTTGTGATCGTATCCAACCTGGTTACGGTGTTCAAATACCTGCTGCTGCAATTTTTGCCGGCGGCGTTCAGCAGCCTGCCGGTGGTGGATTTTGGCTGGCCGGGCATCCCGGTCACGCTGTTTGGCGAAACCTTCCAGTGGAACATCCTGGGGTATGATTCCGCCCATGGCGGTCTGCCGTACTTTTGCGCCTACATGGTTGCCATGGTGGTGGGAGAATGCATAAACTTTCCCATCCAGCGCAACTTTGTGTTCCGCAGCAAGGGCAACCTGGCCAAGCAGATCGCCTGGTATGTGGTGGCGTTCTGCTTGATCACCTGCATCGTCAACTCCATCAACTGCGTGTGGGTGGCGGTTGCGGGCCTGCTGGTGCCGGATTTCATCTACAACATTGGCACCACCGTGCTCAATGGCGGCATTTCCATGGTGATCTTCTTCTTTGTGAACAAGATCATCTTCCCAGAGGGCGCGCAGGCAAAATAAAGCCCGGCAGGATCATTGGTGATTTTCCCGGTACTCGAACAGGGAGGCGGCACGGTACAGGAAAAAGTCCTTTGGATGGTATAAAAATGTGATTGCCAGCAACGGCGAAGATCTGAACGGATAAAGAAGAATGCTGCCTTTCCCTGATGTGGAGAAAGACAGCATTTTTATTGCGTTTTTCGGAAAGAGGTGAGCAGCGGCCCCTACAAATGGGTAACGGTTGGCCATAAAATGGCGCTATTACATGGTGTGCTTTGTGAGAAAGCGCTGTAGTGTGATGATATAAAACGGATGGGTGCATGGTGTGCGCCCCTACGGAATTACAACAAAACGCCCCGCCCGTGCGGTAAATGAACTGCATAGGGCGGGGGCACCGTTATTTTATAAAGAAAACGCGCAGAGCGGAGATTTTAGGCAATACCGCACAATTCTAAGTGCCGATACGGCGAGCGAGGCACGGCAGCTGCCGGAGCGGTGCTTAAGCCGTCAGGCGGGAATTGTGCGGTGTTGCCTTTACTGTTCCACGGCACCGGTGGGCAGCTGGGGAACAGCGGTCAGGATGCGCATGAACTCTTCGCCGGTGATGGTTTCTTTCTCGTACAGGTACTTGGCGATCTCGTCCAGCTTGCCGCGGTTTTCAATCAGCATCTGTTTGGCTTTTTCATGCTGCTGCTTGACGACTTCCACGACCTTATCGTCCACTGTGGCGGCTGTACGCTCACTGCAGGCCAGGCTGGCATCGCCGCCCAGGTAGGCGTTGTTCACGGTTTCCAGGGCAACCATGTCAAAGTCGTCGGTCATGCCGTAGCGGGTAATCATGGCGCGGGCCATCTTGGTGGCCTGCTCGATATCGTTGGATGCGCCGGTGGTGATGGAGTTGAACACCACTTCTTCGGCGGCACGGCCACCGGTCATGGTGGCAATTTTGGCCAGGATCTCTTCCTTGGTCATCAGGGTGTGGTCGCCGTCCTCTACCTGCATGGTGAAACCCAGCGCGCCGGAAGTGCGCGGCACAATGGTGATTTTCTGCACGGGGGCGGAATGGCTCTGCAGGGCGGCAACCATGGCATGGCCGACTTCGTGGTAGGCCACGATGCACTTTTCTTTGTCGCTCAGGATCTTATTCTTTTTCTGGGCACCGGCCAGGATGGTATCCACGGCTTCCTGCAGGTCGTACTGGGTAACGGCCATGCGGTGGTGGCGCACAGCGCCCAGGGCGGCTTCGTTGATGATATTGGCCAGCTCGGCACCGGAAGCACCGGGAGTCATGCGGGCAACCACGGCAAAGTCACAGTCGGGGCCGATTTTGACCTTTTGAGCGTGCAGGCGCAGGATGCTTTCGCGGCCTTTCAGGTCGGGCAGCTCCACGGGCACACGACGGTCAAAACGGCCGGGGCGGGTCAAAGCGGGGTCAAGGGATTCAGGACGGTTGGTGGCGGCCAGAATGATAACACCCTTGGCGGCGTCAAACCCGTCCATTTCGGTCAGCAGCTGGTTCAGGGTCTGCTCGCGTTCATCGTTGCCGCCCATACCGGAAGCACCGTCACGCTTTTTGCCGATGGTATCGATCTCATCAATAAAGATAATGCAGGGGGCTTTTTCGTTGGCCTGTTTGAAGAGGTCACGCACCTTGGAAGCGCCCATGCCGACGAACATCTCGACAAATTCAGAACCCGCAATGGAGAAGAAGGGAACACCGGCTTCGCCGGCAACAGCGCGGGCCAGCAGGGTTTTACCGGTGCCCGGGGGGCCGACAAGCAGAACGCCCTTGGGCATTTTGGCACCGATATCCTCGTAACGCTTGGGGTTATGCAGGAAGTCAACGATTTCCTGCAGGCTCTCTTTGGCTTCGTCCTCACCGGCAACATCGGCAAATTTGATGGACTTGCCATCCTCAACGACATACTGTTTGGCACCGGATTTGCCGCCGCCAAAAATCATGCTGTTGGCGCCGCCGGTCATTTCACCGACCCGCTTGCGCATCATGCGGTTGAACCAGACGATCAGGATGATCATGGGCAACAGCGAGATGACCCAGCCCAGCAGGGTATCCACCCAGGTGGTCTGGTTGTACACCTTGCCAAAGGAAACGCCGGCGCTTTCCAACCGGTTGACCAGCTGCAGGTCCTGCGCAATGGAGTTGGTGCAGTAGGTGGTATCGTTTTTGTCCACAAAATAGATCTGCTGATCCTGAATTTCAACGGTGCTCAGTTCGCCGCCTTCGAGCATGTTCAGGAAGGTGCCGTAATCGACCTGTTTGACCTGGCCTTTCATCATGGCGGGGAAGGCCCAGAAATTGAGCAGCAGCAACACCACAAGGATCACGGCATATACAATGCCGGTCGTCTTTTTGGGGTCGCGCGGCTGTTGGGTTTCGTGCATAACAATTCCTCCAGTTGGGGGCGGTAATAGGGGCCCCCGATAGATTCTATCATGAAGAATAAAAATGAACTGCGGATGAACAAGGCATGAAATAGCTGGAAATTCCGGTAAACTTTGCGTGAACAAGGGCAGTTTGTGGGCAAAAACAGGAATGCAGACCGCGTAACGACAGGGAAAAGTGAAGGCAACACCGCACAATTCCCGCCTTACGGCTTAAGCACCGCTCCGGCGGCTGC
>ENA-OUNS01001880-OUNS01001880.1-human-gut-metagenome-genome-assembly--contig:-NODE-1880-length-14246-cov-3.854556_pt1 | contig 14246 bp, 23 predicted proteins | sample MGYA00243237_ERZ505104 | MGnify/ENA primary metagenome ERZ505104 (study PRJEB26097, sample SAMN02711295) | human gut metagenome | biome: Gut microbiome | host: Homo sapiens | place: Denmark...
TTCTAAAGTGATTGGGTTTCCGTACCCTTCTTTAAAAGTGATTTTTACAGTGAAACTACGTTTAATTGACATTTATATATCTCCTTTCGTTAATTTGCATATAAAAAGGCAATACCTCGAAATATGCAAAAATCTATATAGACAGTGAAAACTGTTTATACCTTTTGTTTATTTCCAAATATTGCCTTGTTTTTTTCTACTTTTTACTTCTAATTAAAACTCTAATGTATCTTCTACTTGTTTTGTTGGGTTATTACCAATCAATTTAAGAATCTTGACCATTGATTCTTTGTTCAATTTACCTTTGAACTCGTTGATAAAGTCTGTATCTGAAATATTTCTTTGACCAATTAAGAATAAATCGGCATTTCCTTTTGAATCTTTCTTAGCTCCAATCTGATATACATGAATTGTAGTTGTATATACACGTCCACTAGCCTGTTCTTTGCAAGCTCTGTAGTCTGTTACGACTTCGTAATATACATCTTTAACAGTTTCTTCCTTCTTTGTTTTTTCATTGGCAACAGTTTTTACGATTTCTACTTTTCTGTATCTGTTCTCAAAGAAAGAAGTTGGAACTGCAATTGCATTGGCTTTTGTTTCCAAATACCCTAATCCATCAGGTCGCATAGGTCTTTCACCAAATTCAACCTCTTTACCTTGGATTTTCTCTTTTACCAATCCAATTTTGTTGATTCTCTGTGCATCTTCAAATGAATATAACGGAGTCCCATTCAAACTTCCTAGGGGTGTTACCTCATTTTCAGATAAGATACTTTTTAAAATATCCATTTCCATTTTATTTTCTCCTCTCGCTATAGTGTTTTTTCGATAGAATCCATCATTCTAGTAACTGATTCCATCATGTAATTCTTTGTGCTCTTGTCTAACGCTTCTGCTCCGTTGACAATCGCACCTACGATTTGAGTAACTGACAAGGCCAATTTATATGTCTTTGCAGACTTGTCTTGTTGTTCTTTCAATTCGTATTTATCAAAATAAACCTTTGGCACACCTAATTTCTCACTTAACATAGGAGAAATCTGAGTGGCGAACCTTTCTCGCATTGGTACGATTGTATTTGTCATGGCGTTATCTATGATTCTTTCCATAGATACGTTTCCTGATACATCCCCTAAACCGATTAATTCAGGAGTAAGTCCGAAACACTGACAAATAATAGAACCTTCCTTCATTTGAAGATATTCTAAGAACTCTGTACCTTTTGTAACACGAGGCAAGTGATCCATCTTATCAAAAATAGAACTTGCAAGGATTACATTGTCTGATTTTGAATTTCTGATTTCCTGGCCTAAACGTTTAGCTTCAATTCTTGCTTTGTCGGCTCTGTCTGCTTTAGAACTTGATGATTCGTCTAGAACTTGGGAAGCCGATAAATCAATCGTATCTCCCTTGGCAAATCCGTCTTTTAGCCAAAAAATCAAACGTCCTGGGCCATCATACTGAATATCGTAGTTCAAACGCTCGTAAACCGCACCTAATAGTTTTAGACGTTGTTTATCACGCAATAAACACGATAACCCGTTCTCATGGTCTGTTCCGTTTCTAAGATTGCAGAAATTATCAGGAATCTCTACAATGATTGTTCCGTCTTTTGACATCAATTTGCCTGTTTTAAGGAATAACGCTTCATCAAAGTCGATTTCCTTTGTTCCTAATGAGATAGGTTCTTTATCGTCTGCCGACATAGCATAACAGATAGGAACTCTAAAGCCTTTATATTCATCATCTTCACGCATGATAGAAACATAATTACGATAATTCTCTGTAACAATTCCTTTATCTTCGTCTAGCCAACGAATACCGCATTTTCCGTACAATAACGACTGCATAATAGCATTTTGAAGTACAGAATAGTTCGTAACACCTTGTACATTGTGTCTATAAAGGAATGGCATAAGAACATTCTTGTCTAAATTCTCATCACCCGTTGTGATTCCATTTGAGAATATAAAGTCAATAACCTTACCGATAACATATGGTAGCGTTGGTAGATTGTCTATCATCCAATCAATCTCATCAAACTGATTCTTAAAGTTTGTCTTTATAAATCCGTTGATGCAATCTGAATTGCAGTTTAACATAGCTTCCATTACCTTTTCGGCTTCGGTTTCTGCATTAGAACTGTGAATATTGTGCGAAATGTTAGGTGACACATAGGTATTGGATGCTAGTTTAACTCTATCCTTTTGTCTTTTCTTTGTTCTTCGACTCAAATTAGCACCTCCTAATCGTTCTCTGCATACGCAAGTATTTCACTGCTTAGATTATACATTAAACAACTGCGGACAGAAAGTACCGAGGAATCTAGGGCATCAGGAGAGTGTCCTAAGCGTTGTTTTATCTCCTCTTTAGGAATAATGGCTATCTTCTTATTGTTCTTCGATACAGTCCTTGTAGCAAGCAATTCAGGCTTCAATCTTTTTGCGACTTCCGTTGTGAAAGTCAATTTCTTACTGTCCATTAGCTGCTGAAAGTCTAAATACATTTCCGCTCTTAGATTAAATGCATAAACCGCACTGTAATGTCTTGCCTTGATACGTGTTTTTGTTGGCCCTCCTTGGAAATTGACACCCTCAAGGATAAATCCTAGCTTATCCGAGTATTTTGACAATCCTTCGGTCAACCAAGTACCGAAACCAACGTCAACGCAAACATATTTGATGTTTAATGTCTCAATAATCTTAACAATCTTGGTAATAATCTTCTCGGATGTGACTCCTTGCACCCAAATACCCTCTTTTAGATTGTAAATTGTCTCGATTTTACAGTTTCCGTATCTATTTTGAGAACATAAAGCAACATCTATACCATCTTTTCCTGTATAAGCCGAGTCAATACCTAGGAAATAACGCTTTTTATAAGAATTATCGGCTTTATCGTCGTCTAAAGTCATGGTTTTGAACATACTTTCGTCTGAAAATTCCTCTAATTCGCACACTAAATAACGTTGGCATGTACTTCTATTCTTGTAAAAATGAGAATTTAGTATCTGAGATGCACTTTTCATACGATCTTCTTCGTAAGCAGTACGTACATCCATCCAAACAACTAATGTTCCTTCGGGGTATTTGTCGTTTGTCATGCAATCGTAGAACTCTCCACGTTTGTGTGGGTTGGAAATAGCAATTTCAAGTTCTTTTGAACCGTCAACACTTGAAAATTCCCTTCGTCCTATCTCGGCATACGCATCTTCACTAACTTGGGCCGCTTCATCAATAATATAATCTCCACCCTTACCGATAGCGTTGTTGTTTTTCTTCGGGTCTACACTGTTTCCACCTAATGTAACGATTTCTACACATCCTCCACCTTTGAACGAAATCTTAGTTTTGGAAGTAGAAGTCTGCAATTTCTCAATCTTGTTTCCTGAATCTAATACAGAACTCTGAATAGACTCGTCTGCATTTTGTAAATGTCCTATAACTTTGGACATGATGATAGTAGCGGTTTCTCCTGTTGCGGCCGCAATTCGTACTTGATGTCCTTTATAAGCACGATAAATAGCAATCATACCTAAAGTCCAGCTTTTGCCATACTGAGAAGTAGTAATTGCATAGATTGTATCGTAGCCCTCTACAACCGCACCGAACAACATAGCTTGTGTAAAATGAAGATTGACTTGAAAAAATGTCAAAGCCTCTCTTGCACCGATAACCGCAAGTCTAAAAGCTTCTTGTCTAGAAATATTTAATCGTTTGTAATGCTCGGGGATATATCCTCTCGTCCAATTCTTTAATTTATACTTCGGGGTAGCTCCCTTCAACAACCTAACAACTTCTTCTTGGCTCTTATTAATAGCTTTGGCTTCTTTTAAGTCCTCTACATCCTTAAAATACTGTTCCGTAACACTAAGAGTCTGTTTCTTCACTGTTATCGTCCTCCTCGTGTTCTATTGCCTCGGCATCTAAAAACTCACTTCCCATGTTGATACCTAATATATCGTTGATTCTTTCCTCTGCAATCGCTCTTTTCTGTTCAACAGTAATATTATTGACACTTCCAACATTTAAAATATTGCTCTTTCCAATGCCATCCATTCTATTTAGCTCTTTTAAGCAACCTAATCTGTCTTTCATGTCCTTTTCTTCGTCTTGAATATTATCGCTAAGCCACTGTCTGCGTTGCTCTACTGTCATAACACTCCTTTGATCTCTCTTTTTTACCCTCTCATGTATGACATTCCTAAATAAAGGACTGTTTAATATCTTATATCCCTTGTTATAAGCACTCTTATCGCTTAAATCAGGACGAATCTTTTGCATGGACTTCGTAATATTCCCACTCTTTGAATACTCGTCAAAGAATCTCTTAGCTTCATCCTCACGCTTTAATTCTGAAACACTCTTTGCCCTTGGCATACTCTCATCCTCTCTTTCTCTACCTCCCTACATTATAAATGATTTTATTGAGGACGTTTTTACCCCTCATATACTACTCTCTTACTACTCTCTTACCCCTCGCAAAAATACTTGAACTCATTTTTTTCAAAACTCATTTTTTCGTTTTCCAAAAAGTTTTATCTAAAAAAGGGGGTGGTTTTATAATTGATATTAGTTTTTTATTTGATTAGCACTCTGTTGCGTATAGTGCTAGGTGTAAAAAATGTGGTTTGGTCGAGAGGGAAGGCATGGGGTGTGTATGGTCGTCAATTCCTGTTGCGTTTTTCAAATCATGACCGCAAACGCATATATATTTATGTCTTTATTTCATAAACAATTTATTTCAAGATCCTGCAAAGAGTTATAAAGGCTTTTAGCAGCAAAGAGAAGAAAAAGACAATAAAAAAGCTAGTTCAAACATTTAAAGTTTTAACTAGCATAATAGATAAATAATAATAAATAATGCAATAAATAATAATATAATCCATATAAAGTATTTATATAAGAATGCAAGAAGTAATATAAACACAAGTATAGTTGACAATTGATCAATCATTTATCAACCACCTTATTCAATTCTAATAATAATTTTTTATGTACTTTCAATCTATGCTTTTCTTTTTTAGTCTTATGATTATCTTTTTCAAATACTTCTATCCAATTATTTAATCCGCTTTCATATAATTCTAATAATTTAATATACATATCTTTTTTATTATCAGCAGTTAAGACAATTTCGTAATCATCTTTATAGAATAAGAAGTTCACTTCTTTACAAGTGTAAGGTTTTATATTGTACCATGTAATTATATTATGATTATAACATCCTTTTTCATTCTCTTTTATATGTTGATAACTCAAACTTTGAATACAATTACATAATCTTACAATGTCTTTTTTTAATATTTTAGTCATTTTTTTTCACTTCCTTTTTATCTTCCAAACTTTCAAACTCATCATACATACTACAAGTAACATAAATTCCATTTCTAAGGCAATTATATAATCTTTTCATAACTCTATTATTAATTAATTCATGACGGTTATACAATGTAATCAGCCTAACCGCTGGGACTATGTCGTCCAACTTTAACCGCTCGTTTATTACTTCTTTTATTAGATCAAATTCTTGTCTAGTCATTACATACACCCCCTTTATTTATAAATAAGCGGCAATATAATATTTGATATGCCTAGAAAAAGACCCACAATTAATAGATCAAAACATATATAAAAGTAGAATTTTAAGAGTGCAAGCAATAACACTTGCACGTTATTCATTTTGTTAAGCTGCTGCCTACTAATCATCATAGACAACCCCTTTTATATTTCCATGTTTGGAAATATATGTTTGTCTTTATATATGCTTTTTATATTTCCAACCGCTAAACTATTGTACTCGCTACATATAGCATCAAGTTCTTGTTGTTTTTCATACGCTTTCTTATAAAGTCTTTTTAGTTCTTTGATTCTTTTCGGTATATTATCAATATATTCTTTACTAGTATAATAAAGTGTAAGATCGCTAAACTCTAAAAATTGAATTTTATTTTCATCTAATAACTTTTTCTGTTTTCCATCCATGTACTTTGAGCCGCACTCAATATTATAAGTATTACCGCTAAATTCTAAAGGGATAATATGATACTCTTGTGAACTGTATCTATCACTAATATAAAAGCTGCAATTTGTTTTTTCTTTTATTTCATCTCTTATTTTTTCTTCTGTTTTTTGTCCGTAAGGCTTGTTTTTATACTTTGCAAGTACTTCTAACACTACCGGCATAGTTTCGCTATAAAGCGCTATTTTTGCGTTACTATTTAAAATTTTAATTGTGATTTGTAGATCTTTCTTTTTTTCTTCCAGTCTTACAATATCATTTTCTACGGTTTTCCTTTTTTCGTGCCTTTCTTTTATATCCATAATATTTAAGTATGTGTTTTGGAGTTCTTCTGTTTTTTCTTCTACTGCTTTTATTTTTTTATATGTTTTATTTACTTCTTTTATAATTTCATTAAATTTTTTCATGTTATATACCTCCTACTATCTACACGCAAACGGGATACCATAATATTGATTCCCCATGTTAGCAGCTTTATGTTCATAGTATGAAACGGGATCATTCTCACGCTTAAAGACTCCCAATCTTTTTTATATAGCGTGCTTAAGTTGTGAGTGCTTCTAAAATCGTTTATATGGGTTTGTGTTGTTTTAGAATAACCACCCCAAAACTTTTTAAATATTCCATTAATAATACCGCATACGGTTGTCACCCCTTTTCTTTACACTGTTATTATACCACGATATAACTATAATTACCACCCCTTTTTTCACTTTTTGTTCACGAATCGTGAATATAATAGCGGATATTTTCGTACTACACCGTGTTTTTGTCTAAGAATCGTGAACAATTTACAAAATACAAAATATACAAAATACAAAATTTTTCGCCGATTACAAAATACAAAATACAAAATTTATTTTTTATATTGACAAAATTTTCTTTTTGGAACACTTAAAATGCCCTTTATTTAAAGCTTTTCACTTATTTTTCGTGAACAAATGAGTATTAAAGCAAAAAAAACAATAAAAAAACCCATCAAACTACATTAGAACTTGATAGGTAAATGAAACTAGTAATAATAGTGTATATATCTTCTTCTTATAGGGTTTGGAAGGCTCTGTGGAGGACGTAGCTCCTCACTTCTTCTTTCCCCCGAAGTCAAAACCCCTCTTTATCTCCCCCGAACCTCTTTCCTATTATATATATGCCGAGGGACTAAGATATATTACTTTTTCTAAGATCAATCGTTTTAAAATATGCAGAATACGTATAATATAGGCTCTGTGTGCTCAAAACAGAACCTTAAACCATACAATCGACAAGATATAGAATTAATAAAGAATTTCTAAAGGAGTAAGAAATGAATTATCTGCCTATTCATTCCAGTAGTAGTATATGACTACGCTATGACAATTTATGAACCAACTTAAACCAATTTTGTGTGTAAACATTTTGGAACTTATCGTGTTTATTACGCATATTTGATTGTATGGACGTTTCTATATCTCTGTATTTACTTGTTTTGTTTCTTTTTCCCCCGGCCTCTGTTGCGTTCCTAGGCTATATATTGCATTATTTTCTATTGCGATTGTAGCCCTTGGACTTGGATGGGCTATTGCGAATGGGGTGGGTAAATTTTCATTGCACTTATAGGGCGTTATTTCTATTGCACCCTCCCCCGTCAATTTATATTGCACTTACACCCTTATAATATCCTCAGGTTTCCCCGAGGCACTCATTCTTGAGTAAGTAGAAGTAAAAAATGTCTCGTTAGAAAGTGGCAATATTTGGTCTTTTTTAGGTACTTCCTAACTACATATATTATACCATTTTTAAATGCGGACGTGTGAAAAAAACCTATAAAAAAAGGCTATTTGTTAGCCTCTTTCTTTTCTCTTTCTAAATCCTGTAAGATCAGTTGTCTTACATAATTGTTCTTACTATCTAAAGAATCAAGTTTTTCTATGATTGCTGCATCATGAGTTTTATGAAACTTTAGAAGAATTTGTCTGATATTAGCTTTTTCATACTTCTTAGTTGCTCTTATTTTTGCTTCACTTGCTTTTCCCATACATTATACCTCCTACGATCTTAAATCCTCTTGTAATTTCTTTTCTAAGGCATCTGCAATAGCTACAACCTCTTTTGATGGCTCAGGCATTGTATATTCTCCAATACACAATTCTTCACAAATTTCACTTTCTCCGTAAAATCCGCCACCAAAACATTGCACATATGATAGCTTACAATCACCACCACTACAAATGTAATAAGATGATTCATTTGAGGGATATACACATCCGATATATCCATCAAATTCTTCAATTGTTTTTTCTAAGCTTTCATCAGATTCATACTGATGCATTTGCTTATTCCATTTTAATTCAAACATTTTTTCTTCTCCTTTAAGCTATATGCTTTTCTTTACATACATAGTATAGCATATAGCGATATCTTTATCAATAGATAAATTAAAAAAAGCCTATTTTACTAGGCTTGGTTTTTAGAATATTGGAAACCTGAATACGCAACGCACTGTTTTATTTCTGAAACGGAATAATATTCAGAAATATATTTCTTGTACTGATTAAATGACATTTCATTACAATTTACGTGCATTTCAATGTTAAACACAACTCTACCGATCCACCAGGCAAAAGCATTAGCATCTAATTCAATTGATTGGTTTTCATAACCTTGAACATCAGATGCATTGAAGTGTTCAAACTCTTTCCCCCATTTTTGAATAATTGTAAAAGGAGCTACATCTTCCGCCAATTCATCATCATACATAGATTGAAGTTGAGCACAATGTCTAACTTCATGAGCTAAAGATAAATAAATATCCATTTCATCTTTAAATTTGTCTAGATCAATGTAAATTGTACGATTCTGCGTTGTTGAAGCTTTTGCGGTTGGTCGCAACTCAAACGGTTCAATTTCACGATTATATTCATCATAGTATTTCCCTTTATAATGGTATCTTAACTTCGGTAAGTCAATTGCTATTAGGTCACATAGGAAAGCAATGTAATAATTATATGTTTTCATACCTCAATTTTACCATATAAGACTAAAAAAGGCTATAAACATATTTATCGTTTTAAACGTGTTTTTAGCCTTTTCTTTATTTACCCTAACAAATACTCATTTCAATCTATTTTGCTCGTTAGAATCACTTCTAGACGTGTTTAAATTGATTTTAAGAGTTTTTTCTTCTTTTTCTTCGCAAGTTGTAGTCTTTATCAATCAAAATCTGATGTATCGTCGTTCTATCAACTAGATATTCAATTCCATCACTATTGAAACCAACGATCTTACACCACCAGCGATTGAAAGTATAAGGTTTAGTCAATACAATTTGCACTAATTCAGTTTCATCAAATAGCGTTGCCATTGCGACATCCCCTGCTCTTAGACCAATATTGCCATGGTAATTAAACCATCCTCCGCAGGTTTCTTTGAAATGCTCGTATTCTGTATCTCTTTTAGGCATTATACAATCCTTAAATAATTCCCATTTGAGTTAATAATGCACATTTTACTTCTTTTTCTTCTCGTCTATCGAGTGGTTTAATATGCCACTTAACATTTTCTTTATTGATTGTTAAAATTTGCTCTGCCTTTGCCATTCCATATTCATGCCCTGTATCTACCATAACGTGACATGGCAAATCAGTTCTTTTTAAATTGCTAGTAATGGGAATTACATTTACTGTTTTACTACCTTTATTTTGAATATCGTTTGAAATAACGATACAAGGTCTCCTCTTATAAAGAATTGTATTACTATATTTTGGCAAGTCACACCAATAAATGTTATTGTTTAGGATTTCCATAATGATAACCTCCTATCCTTCCTAATTTATCCTCTAAATTTCTATTATGCTGCTGCAATCCGTATATTTTCCTATCTCTCTCAATTAAAGCCTGTTTAATTAATACCATATCGTCATATGCTTCATATAATCCGTTCTCTTTCAGAGCTTTTTCTACATTTTTAAAACTCGTCTCTACTTGAGTTTTTGCTATCATCTTCTTCATTCCAATCCATCCCGTATACATCATCCTTTGCATCATCCTCATCACTCTCAATTGGAACACGTACAACTCTAGTTCCAATTCTATGCATAAATAAAATACATATTGCCCAAATAGGATGTACATGAATCACCATGTACGCAGTAAATATCATTACCGCTATATTGTGAATTGCCATACTTAAATACATCATTTTGCTATTTTCTCCTTCATGTATTTTGAACTCATACTTTGAGCTTCTACCCCTTCTTTTTCCAACGCAATATTCCAAATATCATTTAATAATGAATCAACAATATTACATGAATTACTGTTTTCTGTATCAGAAACAGTAATATTCAATTTAATTTGTACATTCGTACTTTCTTTAGGTTTATTTCGTTTCTTCAAACCCATCATATCCATATCTCCTATGTTGATACTTGTATTTTCTAGCTTCATATTCGGCTTTGTTTAGATCATCAATCAATCTACCATTTTCAAGCTCCAATTCATTAATTCGTTCTGAAACAACTAAGGAATAAAGGAGCATTGAAGCTATGCCACCTATAAAAAATCCTGCAAAGAAATAAATCATCATACCACCTTACAATTATCTAAGATTTCACGAATCGGGGTACTTGTATCAATGTCTTTAAAATGTCCTTTTCCATACATTTCAAGCAAAGTACCGTAATTTGAAATACACTTTTGCATTCCACTATCTTTATGCGCATTTAACAAATCGTATTCGAATTTAGTTAGCTTATATGTTGGCTTTTGATATGGCTTTTTTAGCCATTCAATAAGTCTTTGTTTGCATCCTTTATTCGCACCTGGATTAAATTCACACTCATTACAGTCAACACGACTGCATCGTTTAAGTTTTCCATCTACTAACGCTAAATCTAACATCCAACCTTCTATAATTTCGTCTTTTCTTATGTAATTTGCTTTTATCATCCTTGTTTCTTTATTCATTCTTTACTCCTTTAAAACATACTGTTTTATAAATCTTCGTGCATATTGTGGATGAATCATGCTCCTTTGCGTTTGCACACTGTATTCACCTTTTTTGACCTTAGAAATTACTTTCTTAGGTACAAATTCAATAGGTTCAAAGTCTAAGTTGTTTTGTACTTCACAATTAATGAACCAATATTGTGTTGGCTTCTCGAAATAATCTCCGTCCATTCTTCTATTTTTATCAATCATAGAAGGCTTTATGCACCAATAACTTGTTAAGTAATGAGGTTGCGTATATGGATTTTCAATAATCATCTGCAATCCTCTTTTTTCTGCTACAACAACTAACATACTGATTAATTCATATAACTCATGTAATTCATTATGTAGCTTCATGCTATATTCTAATTTCTTTATATCATCCCAATTTTTCTGTTGCTGAGCTTGTCCTCTAAACAAAAGAGGAACTTTTGCTTCAAACCTTGTACAAGGAAAGAAAGCAAATATTAAATCGTCTTTCTTTATCCTGTCAAATATGGGAGGTTCGTTATGATACCCACCCCGAATCTCTTTGAACAAATCAATAACATAATCAGTTTGATTGAACTCATTTTGAATATCGTAGTCATAAGCATTGATTCCTAGCTTTCTGAACTCATTCTTGAATGTTCCTGATTGTTCAAATAAACAATGTACTTTCATCTTCTTTTACTCCTATTTAAAACAACGTTTCTTGTTCATACTTTTTACCGTTGCACGTGAATACATTAGATTTCTTTTCTTGAGACTTTGATTCATCAAAATATTTAACTAACTCGTTATAATTGCTTGTGAACGTCCCATCATAAGCAACTCCATTAATTACTGTATGATAATCAAGATCAATTTCTTTATCTTCGCCTATTCTTTCAAAGACTAGTGCGTGCTCGTAATCTAAATAAAACTCTGCGTAAGGAAACACACGTTTAATATATTTGTCCGCTTCTTTTAATTCGTGGTTTTTAAAGAATGAAGCGAATCTTCCGTAAACGTTATTTATCAACATATTCCCCAATGTATAGACTTCCTTCAATTACATACAGATTCATAATGTTTTCCTTTGTTGCCCCTAGGAAATCTTTACCAGGCTTCTTAAAAGCTAGTTTTCCGTCTTTTGTACAGTATTTGTATTTGTTATCTCCCTCACATCTTTGAACACTGTACATAAGTTCATCATCATATCTTTTCGCAATCATCTAGAATGGCATCCCCTCTCCTAAATCATCATTTGAAGGATATGATTGGTAATTTACTTGATTTGTAAATGGCACTGTTTGTGGCTGCTGCATTTGTTGTTGCGCTTTTTGATAAGCTTGCGTTTGTGGCATTGTCGCATTGTTTAAAGCCAATTCTACGTCCATTACATACACGCTAGTCTTATACACCTTCTGATTGTCTTTGTTCGTGTATGAGCTTTTTTGAAGCTTTCCGTCAACTGCAATGTGTTGTCCTCTAAATCCATATTGATTAATATGTTCTGCATTTTCTCCCCACGCAGTACAATCGAAGAAATATTTACGTTCTTGTCCGTCCTTCCCTTTTTCTTTAACTTCAATTGAGAAGCTACATAGGCTTTGTCCTGTAGCAGTTTTCTTTAAAGTGATATCACTACCGATTTCGCCTGATAAAATTACTCTGTTCATTTCTTTTCAACTCCTTTATACAAATTCAACACCTATTGAATTAGGTCTGATTCCTTCTATCATCTGATACATATGTGATTTAGAAATGAAATTCTTTCTAGCACACTCGGCAATTGAGCTATAGACTGTATCGCCTATTCTCACTTTCTTCTTGTTTCTCAACCCCTGAATCTGAGCTAGTTTGATAACTCTTAGGTTTTCAATTTTCATTTCTCCATCCCAAACGATAGAATCATTCTTTTCTATTTCCCCGACAAAAGCTTTGTAGGCTTCAAATAATACATTCAAGTATCGTTTTCCTTCTTTAAAGTTCACTACAACTCTGTAAATTGATTCCGTTTCCTTTTTAGCTTTCATTTCCCTTTGTTTTCCTTTTAGATCAACAGAAACAACTCTCAAATAACTTGTAATGTAATATCTGATTCCTGTTTTACTTTCGCCTAGTAGTTGGAATTGTTCAGCATCTTCGCTTGTTACTTTTCTTCTTTCTTCCTCATCCGTTTCAACAGGAAGAAGAATACATCCTTTGTAGGTTTCCTCGTTCCGAACCATTTTGGAGAACTGAGCATTTGTAATGCACAATTCCCTCATTACTTCTTTTGAAGATACGATTCCACGTACAACTGATATATCGCTTTTATCCAACATATAATATTGCACTTACTACCCCTCCTCTTTTTATCGGTTATTCATCAAATCTCCCAACATCTTCATTCCTTCCTCCTTTTTTGGAGGTGCAGGCAATTGATCGTGTTTTTGATACATTTCTAAACTTATTTGACCTGAATTTAGTAACTGTACTTCTTCTTCACAAACCTCTTTATAAGCTTGTAAAAATCTATCTCGGTAATATTGCAAGTCTTTTTTATTGCTCCACGCAATATCCCTTAACAGATAGCTCCCTCCGAGCGCTTTCTGAATGTTTCTAGGCAGTTTATCGTAGTTTACCTTACTGGTATGAGGGTCGCACTTAGCGTTCCTTAAAACGATTTCCCAAGCCTCTCCACACTCTTTAGTTTTTCCAATAGCAGTTTTACTGATTCGTGTTTTTACTTGTGCTACATTTGGAGCAAACTCTCTTGTATCACTTTGGATGATTTGATTAACTGCATTCGCTACTACCAAGTATTCATAATTCTTAAAAGACACTTGCCAAAGTTTTAAATAGGCTTGCGTATCTTCTTGAGTCATGTTTTTGTAGCTCATAGGATAGTTGATTCTTAGCACCTGTAAGATTCTTTCAGTTTCTTCTAATGTCAAAATGCATACCCCATTTCTTTTCTAGTCAATTGTCTTTGGCCGCCATTGTTATTGTTCTGCAGCTTGTAGAATGTTAACCAGCTATGTACAATGCTCTGATTTACAATAGCAATCTTGGTAACATCATCTACTGCCAATTTATCTAATTCATTTAAAGATAACTTCATAGCTCTAACAGTCAAAGGTTTTCTTACTTTAGTACGCATATCTACAAAGTCATGCAGTGCATCTTGCAATTCTTTGTTTTCTGTATACTCTGCAATAACAGAATTAACACTTTCTTTTTTGTTATTTTTTTCTTTTATATCAACTATGTTATTAGATATATTATTATCTATATTATTGTGTGAA
>ENA-OUNS01001913-OUNS01001913.1-human-gut-metagenome-genome-assembly--contig:-NODE-1913-length-14074-cov-5.151723_pt1 | contig 14074 bp, 8 predicted proteins | sample MGYA00243237_ERZ505104 | MGnify/ENA primary metagenome ERZ505104 (study PRJEB26097, sample SAMN02711295) | human gut metagenome | biome: Gut microbiome | host: Homo sapiens | place: Denmark: Copenhagen...
AGAAATAATGAGAGTGTAGACTTACAGAGATGCACAGAAAAATATGTCATGCATTGCATGACGTGCATCTCGCAGCAAGAATGCCGGGGGCATTCTTGAATAAATGTAAAGGAGGAATGACATGGATGCTTTTGTAAGTCCGCTGCATGAACTGGGCAGTTTTGAGGAACTGGAGCGGGCCTCGGCAGAGGAGGGTACGGTGCTCTCGGCAACCGGCTGTATGGATGCACAAAAACCACATATGATGTACGGATGGAACAATGGCAGGGGCATGCGTGTCATTGTTACTTTTAATGAACAGAAGGCACGGGAACTGCTGGATGCTTACCGGTATTTTGACCGGAAAGCGGTATATTTTCCGGCAAAGGATATTCTGTTCTATCAGTCGGATATCCGTGGTAATGCACTGACACAGGAGCGGATCCAGGCATTCAGGACCTTGTTTGAGGAAAAGGATGCGGCCATCATCACTACTTTTGATGCATTGTTGGACCGACTGGTGCGGCCGGAAGTGCTGCGTGGATTTCTGCTGCGGCTGAAGAATGAGGATACGGTAGATCTGGAAGTGCTGCGCAGACGTTTGGTAGGGCTGGGTTATGAAAGTGTCTATCAGGTAGAAACACCGGGCGAATTTGCCATCCGTGGCGGTATCGTGGATATTTTTGCACTGACGGAGGAACTCCCTTACCGCATCGAACTGTGGGGGGATGAGGTGGATTCCATCCGTACTTTTGATCCGGACAGTCAGCGTTCCGTGGATATCATGGAAGAGATCGTGGTGTATCCGGCGGCGGAACTTGTGTTGACAAGAGAGCAGAAAAGTGAAGGATTGGACCGCATTATAAAGGATGGAAAAAAAATCACAGAACGTTTCCGAAAGGAGATGAAAACCCAGGAAGCACACCGGTTACAGGAAGCGGTAGATTTGCTGAAAGAGCAGATGGAGGAACTTGGAAGCCTCAGGGCGGCAGAGAGTTATCTGACGTATTTTTATCAGGATACTGTGGGATTTCTGGAGTTTGCCTCCCGTTGTGCCGGGGCACAGGAGCAGAAATTGCTGATCTTTATAGATGAACCGGCTCGCTGCCTGGAGAAAGCGTCTGCAGTGGAAAAAGAATTTTCCCAGAGTATGACGCAGCGTCTGGAGAAAGGCTATATTTTGCCGGGACAGGCAGATATTCTATATCCCCATCAGACGGTGACAGCACAGATACAGCAGTTTGGCTGTATTCTGATCTCGGCCATGGAACTGCGTGCGGAGGGACTGACACCGGTGCAAAGTTGCTTTTTCCAGGTGCATTCTGTCAATGCTTACAACAGCAGTTTTGAGCTGCTCTCCAAAGATCTGAAAAGTTATAAAAAACGCAAATACCGGGTGATCCTCATGTGCAGCTCCCGGACCCGTGCGGAGCGTATGGCGGAGGATCTGCGACAGGAGGAACTGAATGCATTTTTTACGACTGATACAGACCGTGCGGTGCAGCCGGGAGAAGTCATGGTGCTGTATGGCAAGCTGAAACGCGGATTTGAATATCCGGATATCAAATTCGTCGTGCTGACAGAGACCGACATTTTTGGTGGGGAAAAGAAGAAACGGAAAAAGAAAAAGAAGATTTACGAGGGTGAGCATATCCAGAGTTTCTCCGAACTGAAACCGGGAGATTATGTGGTGCATGAGAATCACGGTCTCGGTATTTTCCGCGGCATAGAGAAAATCGAAGTCGACAAGACCATGCGGGATTACATGAAGATTGAGTATGACAAAGGCGGCAATCTGTATGTGTTGGCGACACAGCTTGATCTGATCCAGAAATATGCCGGTGCGGATGCGAAGAAACCGGAGCTGAACCGTCTGGGCGGACAGGAGTGGACAAAGACCCGGCACCGGGTACAGAAAGCGGTACAGGAAGTGGCGCAGGAACTGGTGGAATTGTATGCCATCCGGCAAAGTAAGGAAGGCTATGAGTATGGACCGGATACCGTATGGCAGCGGGAATTTGAGGAAATGTTTCCATATGATGAGACGGAGGATCAGCGTCTTGCCATCGAAGCGACGAAGGCGGATATGGAAAGCAGGAAGATTATGGATCGTCTGATCTGCGGTGACGTTGGTTTTGGCAAGACCGAGGTGGCAATCCGAGCGGCTTTCAAAGCAGCGCAGGAGGAAAAACAGGTTATTTATCTGGTGCCGACGACGATTCTGGCACAGCAGCATTACAATACATTTGCACAGCGGATGAAGGATTTTCCGATCAATGTGGAATTGATGTGCCGGTTCCGTACCCCGAAGCAGCAGAAAGCGACTCTGGAGGGGCTGAAGCGTGGAACCGTGGATATCGTGATCGGAACCCACCGCCTGCTGTCTAAGGATGTGGAGTGCAAAAATCTCGGTCTGCTGATCATTGATGAGGAACAGCGGTTTGGCGTGACACATAAAGAAAAGATCAAACAGATGAAAAAGGATGTGGATGTGCTGACGCTGACAGCAACCCCGATTCCGAGAACGCTGCATATGAGTCTGATCGGTATCCGTGACATGAGTGTATTGGAAGAGCCGCCTCAGGATCGTATGCCGATCCAGACTTATGTTATGGAATATGATGAAGAAATGATCCGGGAAGCCATTGAGCGTGAAATGGCCAGGGACGGTCAGGTGTACTATGTATTCAACCGGGTCAACCAGATTGCAGAAGTGGCAGCAAGGATTGCAGAACTGGTGCCGGATGCAGAAGTGGCATATGCGCACGGTCAGATGAGTGAGCGGGAACTGGAGCGCGTGATGTATCAGTTCATGAACGGGGAAGTGGATGTGCTGGTGTCGACTACTATTATTGAAACCGGACTGGATATCGGAAATGTCAATACCATGATCATTCACGATGCGGATAATCTGGGACTATCCCAGTTGTATCAGCTGCGAGGAAGGATTGGACGTTCCAACCGGACAGCCTATGCGTTCCTGATGTACCGCAGAAATAAGATGCTGAAAGAAGTGGCAGAGAAACGGCTGTCTGCCATCCGGGAATTTACCGATCTGGGAAGCGGGTTCAAGATTGCCATGAAAGATCTTGAAATCCGGGGGGCCGGGAATCTGCTGGGCGAGCAGCAGCATGGTCATATGGAAGCCGTCGGATATGATCTGTACTGCAAGATGCTGAATGAAGCGGTAAAAACGGCAAAGGGAGAAGCAGTGGAAGAATCCTTTGAGACATCCATCGATATTGAGCTGGATGCCTATATTCCAAACGGTTATATCGCAAATGAATATCAGAAGCTGGATATTTACAAGCGGATCGCAGCCATTGAAAATGAGGAAGAAAAGGATGAGATGCTGGATGAACTGATCGACCGTTTTGGAGAACCGCCGCGGCCGGTACAGAATCTGCTGCGAGTGGCACAGTTGAAAGCAGAAGCTCACAGCCTGTATTTTGTGGAAATCAAAGAGTCTTCCAATGACATTACCTTCCGGATGTTTGAACGTGCGAAAGTAAATGGAAGCAACATTCCGCTGGTGGTGGAGAAAAATAAACCATTGTTGTCCTTTGTTCCGGATAAAAAAGAACCGTATTTTTATTATCGAAAACAAAAAAACAGTCCTGATACGATTGAGGTGATCTGTCGTGTGCTGGCAGACTGCCGGGAATTGTTGACGGAGCAGGATTTGTAATGTAAAAATACCTTGCGGTGACGGGGAATCTACGCTATACTTGACAAATGAAAGTATCCGCTATGTGCAGTGATCCTGAGACGAATATGTCAGATTACGCTGACCAGAGTGATGCACCAGGTTTCACGTGCGTTCGACTTGAATCATTATATCATGCACAGGCCGGATATCGGAAAACAGACAGAATTTAATTATAAATAGTATTAAGAGACATAATATCACATGCGGTACAGATTTTCGATGGAAACATACGTGGAAGCTGATGACCGTTATAGATGGAGGAAACCATGAGATTTAAGAAATTTGCTGCAATTATCCTGATGAGTACCATGATTGGAACGATGAGTCTGAGCGGATGCGGTGGCGTGAACAAAGATGCAGTGGCAATTACGATGACAAGTGATGACAAAGATGCCATCGAAGTGACAATGGGATATGCAAACTTTGCGGCACGTATTCAGCAGGCCGGTTATGACAGTGTTTTTGCTTCTTATTATGGAGATGACTACTGGACAAATGACTCCTATGCAAAGGATGGAAAGAACATGCAGGAATCTATAAAGGATAGTGTACTGGAAAGCATTGAGACACAGTATCTGCTGGAGAAACATATGTCAGATTACGGTGTGGAGATCACAGAGGAAGATCAGGCAGCCATCAAAAAAGCAGCAGAGCAGTTTATGTCTGACAACTCCAAAGCAGCACTCAAAGAAGTGGGAGCTACACAGGAGTATGTAGAGCGTTATCTGTATCTGCAGACAGTAGAGAAGAGAATGAAGGCAGCCATCAGCGCGACTGCTGATACAAACGTATCCGATGAGGAAGCAGCACAGAGAACATTCAGTTATATGAAGATCAGTCTGACAACTTATACGGATGAGAGCGGCAAACAGCAGACTTATAGCGCAGATGAGACCACTGTAGTGAAGAAAAATGCAGATGATGCAGCACAAAAAGCACAGAGCGATTTTGATGGAACCGCACAAGAATATTCCTACGATGTAAAGACATATTCTTATGGAAGCGATGAAAAGAGCGAGGCAGATGGTGGTTTCTGTGATGCGGTCATCGCAGCGGCAAACAGCATGACAGCCGGACAGGTATCCGGTCTGATCGAGGGTGCCGACTGTTATTATATCATCCGACTGGACAGCGAGTTTGATGCAGATGCAACAGAAAAGAAGAAAGAAAGTATCATCAGTGACCGTCAGGATCAGCTTTATCAGGATGTAACGGATGGATACAAAGACGCTGTGAAGATCAAAGTTGATGAGGATGAGTGGGCGAAAGTGAAATTTGATAATATCTTTACTGCACCGTCTGCTGCTGACAACAGCGATTCCAGCGCGACAGCAGAATAAGATGCCGGTTTTGCAGATCAGAAGGTGTACATTGGAAAGATCACAGACCGGATATCAGAAATTCAGATAAAACAGACAGAGCGGACATTTGTCCGCTTTGTTTCACGGGTTACAGGATAGAGGCTTACAGAGAAAGATTTAGTTGAGAGATGAAAAAGGAAAATATTGTTTTAATAGGCATGCCGGGTGTTGGGAAAAGTACCATCGGTGTCGTTCTGGCAAAAGTTCTTGGATATGAGTTTATTGATGCAGATCTGCTGATCCAGAAAGCAGAGGGTAAGCTGCTCCGGGAAATCATCGAGGAGAAGGGAACGGACGGTTTTATCGAAGTGGAGAACCGTGTAAACAGCCAGATCCGGACAACACACAGTGTGATTGCGACCGGCGGAAGCGTCGTGTATGGAAAAGAAGCGATGGAGCATCTTGGTTCCATCGGAACAATCGTATATCTGAAACAGAATCTGAAGCCACTGGAGCGTCGGCTGCGCAACATCAAAGGACGTGGCGTTGTATTGAAACCGGGTCAGACATTAGCCGGACTGTACAAAGAGCGTGTGGTCTTATATGAAAAATATGCCGACATCATTGTGGATGAATATAAACTGAATGTAGAACAGACATTAGATGCTGTTTTACAGGCATTAAAAGAAAAGAATGGAACCGAAAAGGCTGAAGATGAATAAAATAAAGCAAAGTTTCTTTTCTAAGAGAGAATTTCATGATACAATAGGTGAAAATGAAAGATTTTCTTGACAATTTTTTTAAGATATAGTTATAATAGCGTGTTTAAATATATAGCATAGAGGTGCAAAATGGATCAATATGTAATAAAAGGTGGAAATCCGTTAGTCGGAGATGTGGCAATCGGCGGGGCAAAGAATGCAGCGCTGGCGATTCTTGCCGCAGCAGTGATGACGGACGAAACCGTTACAATAGATAATTTACCAAATGTCCGTGATATCAATGTCATGCTTCAGGCAATCGAGAACATTGGTGCGACTGTCGAGCGGATCGACGTTCACACGGTAAAGATCAACGGCTCAACCATTCATGAAACGAGCGTTGACAATGAATACATCAGAAAAATTCGTGCGTCCTATTATCTACTGGGCGCCTTACTTGGAAAATATAAAGATGCAGAAGTGGCACTGCCGGGCGGATGTGCGATCGGAAGCCGTCCGATCGATCTGCATCTGAAAGGATTCCGTGCTATGGGTGCGGAGATTGATATTCACCATGGTCTGGTAGCAGCGAAGGCAGACCGCCTTTGTGGTACCCATATTTATATGGATAAGGTTTCCGTAGGAGCCACCATCAATATCATGATGGCAGCAGCTATGGCAGAGGGAAAGACGATCATCGAGAATGCAGCGAAAGAGCCGCATGTCGTTGATGTGGCAAATTTCCTGAACCGAATGGGAGCTAATATCCGCGGAGCCGGAACAGATGTGATCCGTATTTCCGGTGTTGAGAAACTGCACAAGACGGAATATTCTATCATTCCGGATCAGATCGAGGCAGGTACATTTATGTTTGCGGCAGCCGCAACACATGGTGATGTCACAGTAAAAAATGTCATTCCGAAGCATCTGGAGGCAACCAGTGCGAAATTGATCGAAGTGGGATGTGAGATTCAGGAGTTTGATGATGCAGTGCGTGTCATCGCAAAGAATCCACTGCATCATACGCAGGTGACTACACTGCCGTATCCGGGCTTCCCGACAGATATGCAGCCACAGATGGGTGTGGTACTGGGTGTTTCCGAGGGAACAAGCACCATTACCGAGAGCATTTTCGAGAACCGTTTCAAATATGTGGATGAACTGGAGAAGATGGGTGCTAATATCAAAGTGGAAGGTAATATCGCGATCATCAACGGTGTGGAGCGTTATACCGGCGCGAGAGTCAGCGCACCGGATCTTCGTGCAGGCGCAGCTCTGGTCATTGCAGGACTGGCAGGCGACGGCATCACTATTGTAGATGACATCTACTATATTGAACGTGGATATGAGGCGTTTGATGAGAAATTCAGAGGCCTTGGCGGCATGATGGAAAAGGTAAGTTCTGAGAAAGAGATTCAGCAGTTCCGGTTAAAAATCTGATCCGTGACAGAAGACTGATATCCGGCAGAAGTGAGAAAAATGAATAGCAGGCGGGCGGGCAATGTTGGCTGCCCGCTTTTTATTTGATAGGAAATTACGTTGAATTTCCTATCAAATAAAAGCACTTCGTGCAAACAATGCGCACTCGCACGAGAAGAAATGATTGCTTCGCAAGCGTGCTCGGCGCGGACAAGAAAGATGTGCTGTTGATGCTTTTGTCCGCGAGAGTGTGTGATAGCACACTTTCTTGTGTCTCCATATAGATCAGATGAAAAAATATGGATTTTTCCAGCCTTTTGACGATTTGTTCAACATTTTCGGGGGAATCTGTTGGTTGACTTTTGCTACTTTCGAATGTATGATACATAAAGTATGACTGCAATAACGTGAACAGTGGGAGTTCACATGTTTCAATTTAGATTAGAATGAGAGAGAAAGAACGGAGGATAATTATGGAAAAATTATTATTTACTTCTGAGTCAGTTACAGAGGGACATCCGGACAAAGTCTGCGATGCCGTATCTGATGCAATTCTGGATGCCTGCATGGCACAGGATCCGATGAGCCGTGTTGCCTGCGAGACAGCTGCTTGTACAGGTTTCGTATTAGTAACAGGTGAGATCACTACAAAAGCACAGCTTGATATCCCGTCTATCGTTCGTCAGACTGTAAACGAGATTGGTTACAATGATGCAAAGACAGGTTTCGATGGAAATACATGTGCAGTTATGGTTGCTCTGGATCAGCAGTCCGCTGATATCGCTATGGGTGTTGACAAAGCACTGGAAGCAAAAGAGGGTGCACTGACTGACGATCTGGATACAGGTGCCGGCGATCAGGGTATGATGTTCGGTTATGCTACAAATGAGACACCGGAGTTAATGCCTTACCCGATCTCTCTTGCTCACAAAATGGCTCTTCAGCTTACAAAAGTTCGTAAAGACGGCACATTAAGCTACTTAAGACCAGACGGAAAAACTCAGGTTTCCGTAGAGTACGATGAGAACGGTGCACCGAAGAGATTAGAGGCTGTTGTTCTTTCCACACAGCATGATGATGATGTAACTCAGGAGCAGATCCATGAGGATATCAAAAAATATGTATTCGATCCGATCCTTCCGGCAGAGCTGATCGATGATGAGACAAAATTCTTCATCAACCCGACAGGACGTTTCGTAATCGGTGGACCTCACGGTGATGCAGGTCTGACAGGACGTAAGATCATCGTTGATACATACGGTGGAATGGCTCGTCACGGCGGCGGAGCTTTCTCCGGAAAAGACTGCACAAAAGTAGACCGTTCTGCAGCATATGCAGCACGTTACGTTGCAAAGAACATCGTTGCAGCAGGTCTTGCTGACAAATGCGAGATCCAGCTTTCCTACGCAATCGGTGTAGCACAGCCGACATCCATTATGGTAGATACATTCGGAACAGGCAAACTGTCTGATGAGAAACTGGTTGAGATCGTTCGTGAGAACTTCGATCTTCGTCCGGCTGGCATCATCAAAATGCTTGACTTAAGAAGACCAATCTACAAAGCAACAGCTGCTTACGGACACTTCGGACGTACAGACGTAGATCTTCCTTGGGAAGCAACTGACAAAGTTGATGTATTAAAGAAATATCTGTAAGATAAATAATTATGGAATGAGATAAAAATCTCCGTCGCTTGTTGAAAAACAGCGGCGGGGATTTTTTTACGTTCTATATCAGAATCTGAGAAAAACAGATTATCCATCGGTCTCATAAGCGGAAATGTCTTCTTCAGATACTGATCAGTTAACGATTGAGATATTCCATTGGAATCTGATAAACCTATGTTGCAGATTTGTAGTTAGCAGTTAAAAATGAAAAGTCGTTACATTTTGATATAAAGATATATCGGGATGTAGCGATTTTTCCTTTTTCCGGACTTTTGATTTGAGAGTGTCTATGCTACAATAGTTAGCAGAAGAAGTAGCAGAAGATTTTTTGCGTCAGGAGGCTATACGATGGGAACATATCTGAATCCGGATAACAGTAAATTTCAGGAAAGTATTAATTCTGATATTTATGTAGATAAAACGGGATTGATTACCTATACCAATTCTGTGATACACACGCAGCAAAAATGTATCTGTGTCAGCCGGCCACGCCGGTTTGGAAAATCTATGGCCGCCAATATGCTTTCTGCATATTACAGCCGTGGCTGTGATTCAAAAGAATTATTTCAAAATCTTGAGATCGCTGAGGATGATCAGTTTGAAACATATCTGAATCAGTATGATGTGATTTTCCTGAATGTGCAGGAGTTTCTGAGTCAGAGTAAAAATATCGATGAAATGATCTCTCTGATTCGCAGAAGCGTATTGTGGGATTTGTTGGGGGAATATCCGGAGTTTCGGTATTTTGATACTTCCAATCTGACACGGACGATGCAGGATGTTTATCAGCAGACGAAATGCCCGTTTGTAGTGATCATCGATGAGTGGGATTGTGTGTTCCGGGAATATAAAACAAATCGGGAGACGCAGGAACGGTATCTTGATTTCTTACGGGATCTGCTGAAAGATAAAGGATATATTCATTTGGCCTATATGACAGGAATCTTACCGATAAAAAAATATGGAACACATTCTGCATTGAATATGTTTGATGAGTTTTCGATGATTGAGCCGGGACCACTGGCGTCTTATGTTGGTTTTACAGAAACAGAAGTTCAGAAACTGTGCGGTCAGTACGACATGGAGCTTGAGGAAGCGAAAAACTGGTACGATGGATATTCTTTTGATAAAGCTTTATCAGTGTACAGTCCGCGTTCGGTTGTAAGCTGTATGCGTCTCGGAAAGATAGGGAATTATTGGAATCAGACGGAGACATTTGAGGCATTGCAGGTGTATATTGATATGAATTTTGACGGCCTGAAAGATGATGTACTCAGTATGATTGCGGGAAATCAGGTTCCTGTCAATATCGGAAGTTTTACGAATGACATGACGACATTCCGGTCGGAAGATGATGTGCTGACATTGCTGATTCATCTTGGCTATCTCGGATATGACAGCGATAATAAAGCTGTATTTATTCCAAATGGAGAGATTCGGTCAGAGTATGTGAATGCAGTGTCTGTATCTGACTGGGGAGAAGTCTCCAAAGGTTTGAAAAATTCTGCGGACACGCTGCAGGCTATCTGGGAAAATCGACCGTTGCAGGTGGCAGAAGGAATTCGGCAGGCGCATTTTGAAACATCACATATCCAATATAATGATGAGAATGCTCTGAGTTATACGGTATCGCTTGCTTTGTATGCAGCAAGAAATTTTTATACGGTGCACAGAGAATTTCCTGGTGGAAAAGGATTTGCAGATCTTGTGTTTATTCCACGGAAGAAGTTTTCGGAGAAACCGGCACTGGTCGTGGAATTGAAATGGGATAAGACTGCCAGAGGGGCGATCACGCAGATAAAAGAAAAAGAGTATTGCCGCAGTCTGGAAGAATATCACGGAAATCTGTTGCTGGTAGGAATTAATTATGACCGTAAAACCAGAGAACATACATGTTGCATAGAAGAAATGGAGCGATAGAAATTGCAACCTTTTGATTTCGTATTTTCTATGCTATAATGAAAAAACAAGTGAAAATTAATGGTTTAGAAAAAGGAAAGGAGAGAGAAGACATGAAAAAAAGAAACAGAAGACTGCTTGCCGTATTGTGTGCTGTCGTTACTGCGGCAGGTATCGCAGCACCGGCGATGACTCCGGTGTACGCGGCACAGAATGAAGTAACGAATGAAGAAGTAAATGCTGAAGTTATGAGTGCCGGAAACACGAAGGATGATGTAGATGACTCCGGAAATGCGGATGAACAGGAGGATGTTTATTCGCTGAAATATATCACTGTGGATGGTCGTACGGCATGGTATTATGCAAATGAAAAAGGCGAAGTGGATAAGGATTACATCGGTGTGACAGATAATGACTATGGCTGGTGGTACGTCAAAAACGGAGAAATTGATTTCTCCTATACCGGACTTGGCTTTAATGATGCAGGCTGCTGGAGAATCGTGGATGGAGCCGTGGATTTTGGCTGTACCAGTGTGGTAGACAGTGAGTATGGCTGGTGGTATGTCCGTGACGGTCACGTAGACTATTCTTACACAGGAATTGCACCGAATGAGTATGGTTGGTGGAGAATCGTCAACGGTCAGGTTGATTTTACCTGCAACAGTGTAGAATGTAATGACTATGGCTGGTTTTATCTCAGAAACGGTCAGGTTGATTTTTCTTATACAGGGCTCGGATTCAATGATGCGGGATGCTGGCGTATTGTAAACGGAGCAGTAGATTTTGGCTGTACCGGCGTGGTAGACAGTGAATATGGCTGGTGGTATGTGCGGAATGGTCAGGTGGACTATTCGTATACCGGAATTGCTCCGAATGAGTATGGCTGGTGGAGAATCGTCAACGGTCAGGTTGATTTTAACTGTAACAGTGTTGAGTGCAATGATGCAGGCTGGTTCTGCATCCGTGGTGGCAAAGTAGACTTTGATTTTAACGGAATCGCATCTAACAGTTCAGGAAACTGGTGTATCTGGGGCGGCAAGGTGAACTTTGGCTACGACGGTGGCGTGAAATATCTGGGAAGTACTTATCTCGTTCTGGATGGAGAGGCTTTCTGTATAGATGAACAGATCGGAAAAGGCAGTGTGGGATTTCTGGAACTGATCAATCCGACGATTAGCGGCCTGTTTAACTGTGGTTATGCTTATGATCAGTATACGGTCATAGGAGCAGCAGATGATGCGACATCTCTGGAGAATATGAGACAGGCACTTTACGGAATCTTAGAGTGCAATGAGCTGAGAAAGGCTCATGGTCTTCAGGAACTAAAAATATCAAATAGCCTGATGGCAATTGCAGAGTATGATACCAATGCATCTGCATATGCGATGGATCATATCGGAGTCTTTAACGTTGGAGAGAACCTTGCATGGGGACCTTCCTTCTGGGATCCGTTTGACGGATGGTATACACAGGAAAAAGCGGACTTCGATCAGGGCAATTATGCGAATGTAGGACATTATCTGAATATTATTGATGACAGTTATACGATTACCGGATTTGCCGTAAATCAGAAAAGTGCATATGGTAACACATATGGTCAGGTATTTTCTGGTATGGAATATGAGGGTGACAGCTTCAGCGTAGATGATTATTGTGGATTTTTTATGCTTTATTACAATGCAGTTTATAACCCGGTAGTACTTGGTTAATCAGTCTGTGATTCTGAGAACAATACATGCAGCAGACAGTATAGAACAGATCTTACATAGACAGTAGAAAGGGCAGCCTTTTGTATCAGTATGATACGTGAAGGCTGTCCTTTCCAAGTCATTTTATAAAAAGTTTACGATTGCAGAATGTAAATCATCGAATATCCGTGTTATAATGAAAAAAGCAATGAGCAGTGCTATATGAATGAAAATAGAGTACGTAATAGATATTCATGAAAGACTGCAGAGGTGGAGAATACGATGAAACTGAAAACACGTTTGATGGTTGCATTTTGCATTATTATCATTTTGCCGATCGCATTGGCCGGAGCGGCAATTCTCGGATTATACCGGATACAGACAAAGGCGATCCAGAAAAATTATGGTCTGGAGGCATCGGATACCCAGGGGGTATTGTCGAATTCCCTGCAGCTGATGAGCCGCTATACGAAAACGGAATATGATGAGATCTGCAAACAGGCAAAAGCAGATCCGGAAAAACTCGAATCTGTCAGTTATCTGACGGAAGTAAATACAAAACTGCAGGAGAAGAGCTCTTATCTGATTTTTTGCAAGAACGGAATTCTGGTTTACAATGGATATCATGGAGATTCAAGCATCAGTGACGAGCAGTGGGAAGAACAGCTCCCTTCCTATGGCGAGGGTGACAGCAGCACAGGTGCGGCATATTATGTGGACAATGATGCGCAGTCGCTGCTAAAACAGGTTGACTTTGAAAGCAGCAGGGGAGATCAATGCAGTGTCTATATCATTACATCATCAGAGAGTATACAGCCGGAGATTAAGAAACTGATGATAGACATTGGTTTGTCGGTACTTCTGATCCTTGCATTGACTGCCGGGGTGATGACAATCTGGATTTATCGGGGAACGATGGTTCCGATTAAAAAGCTTCAGGTTGCCACAAAAAATATCAAAGAAGGAAATCTGGATTTTACCATTGATTATGATGAACCGGATGAGATGGGAGATCTGTGCCGGAATTTTGAGGATATGCGTAAGCGGCTGAAGGAATCGACGGAAGAGAAGATGGCAGCTGAGAAGGAAAACCGTGCATTGATCAGTAATATCGCCCATGACCTGAAGACTCCGATCACAGCGGTGAAAGGATATTCCGAAGGTATTCTGGATGGTGTGGCAGATACACCGGAGAAACAGGAGCGTTACATCCGCACGATTTATAATAAAGCAAATGAGATGGATCGTCTGTTGAACGAACTGACGCTGTATTCGAAAATTGATACAAACCGTATCCCATACAATTTCAAGAAGATCAATGTGTCAGATTATTTCAATGACTGTATCGAGGAAATTGGCCTGGATCTGGAGACCAGGGGTATTGGTCTGACTTATTTTAATTATGCGGATGAGAATATTGTGATCATTGCAGATCCGGAGCAGCTGATGCGTGTGGTTAACAACATCGTGACAAATGCGATCAAATATATGGACAAGCAGAAGGGACAGATCAATGTCCGGATCAAAGATGTAGGTGATTTTATCCAGGTTGAAATCGAGGATAATGGAAAAGGCATTTCAGCCCGTGATCTGCCGTATATTTTTGACCGTTTTTACCGGACGGATTCTTCGAGAAATTCTTCCACCGGAGGCAGCGGTATCGGTCTGTCTATCGTAAAGAAGATTATTGAGGACCACGGTGGAAAAATCT
>ENA-OUNS01001925-OUNS01001925.1-human-gut-metagenome-genome-assembly--contig:-NODE-1925-length-13958-cov-4.254477_pt1 | contig 13958 bp, 8 predicted proteins | sample MGYA00243237_ERZ505104 | MGnify/ENA primary metagenome ERZ505104 (study PRJEB26097, sample SAMN02711295) | human gut metagenome | biome: Gut microbiome | host: Homo sapiens | place: Denmark: Copenhagen...
ACGAGATCGCGAATAGTGACTGGAGTTCAGACGTGTGCTCTTCCGATCTCGGGAATTTGCGGATCTGGACAAAACCGGTCCGCAGGCTCAGGTAAAGCCCTACGCCGATAATACAGATCATAGCCGGGACACCCCAGATAAAATTATTTACGACGTTATTGATGGATTCAATTGTCTGAAGCATGTTAAATAAACCTTTCTTTCGTGTAATAATAACAGTTTAGCACTTTTTTCACCGTATGTACAGAAAAATTCTATTAAGATAAAGCATTAAAGCACAATAAGTTAACAGCGCAAACAGATACGATCAGCCGCTCCACTGCTTGCCATACCCATATCACTGCTTCACAGTTTGAGCAAAAGTCAAAATAACGTATAAATTTGTCATAATTTCAGTAGCATTTCCTCACCCAAACCTCTATTATTGTAAATATGAAATCAAGGAAAACACCTGTGTATTTTCTAACAGTACTTAAGCGTTTCAGTTATTCGGTGTAGCGCCGCGTAGCAAAGCGGATGATTTTATCCGCTTGACCATTTTCAACCTAAGGAGGACACGACAAAATGATTCAGAAATATACTTACGGGACCCCATTTGAAACCGATGCCATCGTAACTTCTATCCCGGCTTCTGAGGGAACTCCTGCATACGGAACTATCTCCACAGAGAACGGCTTCTCTTTTACTTATGACATGGATGACAACGATGTTGTCTATGGTCTGGGCGAATCAAACCGCGGAATCAACAAACGTGGATACGTTTATGAAAGCAACTGTTCCGACCAGCCAAACCATACAGAAGATAAAATCTCCCTCTACGGAGCACACAACTTCCTCGTAATCTCCGGAAAACTGACTTTCGGTCTCTTCGTTGATTATCCCGGAAAACTGAAGTTTGATATCGGTTACACACTCTCTTCCCAGTTAAAGATCACCTGTGAGGATGCAGACCTTTATCTGTATGTGATCGAGGGTGAAACCCCTTACGATATCGTAAAACAGTTCCGTAAAATCATCGGAAGAAGCTATATCCCGCCTAAATTCGCATTTGGTTTCGGTCAGAGCCGCTGGGGATATACAACTGCTGATGACTTCAGAAAAGCTGCTGACGGATATCGTGAAAACAATATTCCGATCGATATGGTATACATGGATATCGATTACATGGAAGACTACAAAGATTTCACAGTCAATCAGGAAAACTTCCCTGACTTCGAAGCCTATGTCAATGAAATGAAAGAAAAAGGCATCCACCTTGTCCCGATCATCGATGCAGGTGTCAAGGTAGAGGCTGGCTATGATGTTTATGAAGAAGGCGTTGAGAAGAACTACTTCTGCAAACGTGAAGACGGCAGTGATTTCGTTTCCGCCGTATGGCCGGGCTGGACTCATTTCCCGGATGTCTTAAATGCAGATGCCAGAAAATGGTTTGGTGACAAATACGATGTTCTCGTTTCCAAGGGAATCGATGCCTTCTGGAATGACATGAACGAGCCATCCATCTTCTATTCCCAGGAAGGCCTTGCTGATTTCAAGGAGACTGCAAAGAAATATGTGGAAGGTGACCCGGAGGTTCCGCACTACATGGTAGGCGGAAAGCTTCAGGCACTGGCAAACAACCATGAGGACTATAAACGCTTCTATCACAACGTAAACGGCGAACAGGTCCGCCATGACAAGGTACACAATCTGTTTGGCTACAACATGACCCGTTCTGCCGGTGAAGCTTTTGAACGAATTTCCCCGGATAAGCGAATCCTGATGTTCTCCCGTTCTTCCTACATCGGCATGCACCGTTACGGTGGAATCTGGACCGGAGACAACTGCTCGTGGTGGTCACACATCCTGCTGAACCTGAAGATGATGCCGTCCCTCAACATGTGCGGTTTCCTCTATACCGGAGCCGACCTCGGCGGATTCGGTGCAAATACCACAAGAGACCTGCTGCTCCGCTGGCTGGCACTTGGTGTTTTCACTCCTCTGATGAGAAACCATGCTGCACTCGGAACACGTGAGCAGGAACCTTACCAGTTTGAGCATATCGAGGACTTCCGCAACGTCATCGGCGTCCGCTACCGCCTCGTTCCGTATCTGTACAGCGAGTACATGAAGGCTGCTTTAAACGACGATATGTACTTCAAACCGCTTGCCTTCGTTTATCCGGACGACAAGCTGGCAAGAAATACAGAAGATCAGTTGATGATCGGTAACGAAATCATGATTGCACCGGTTTACACCCAGAATGCCATCGGCCGTTACGTATATCTGCCGGAAGAAATGATGTTTGTAAAATTCCTCGGCAATGGAAACATGTTCCAGGAGATTCTTCCGAAAGGTATCCACTATGTAGAAGTTGCTCTGAATGAGGTTCCGCTCTTCATCCGCAAAGGCTGCGCAATCCCGGTTGCCGATTTTGCAGAATCTGTACCGGATATCAAAGAGGAAAGCATCCGCATGGTCGGATACGAAGGCGCTTCCTATGAGCGTTATACCGATGACGGAGTTTCCCGTATCTGATACAGAAAACAGTTTTTGAATCATCTTCCCCTTTGCAGGAGCTTCCCGGAGCCATCAGGTTCCGGAAACTCCTGCAGTTTTTTCATGCAAAAAGGCGGGAACCCTCTATGTTTCTCCGGGTTCCCGCCTTTTTTCTTTTCACTTTATTCTGTTTTCGGCAGCCGCACCTCTACGACTGCTCCGTAATTTTCATCCATATTGGAGCACGTAATGCTCGCCCGTTCGCCGTACATCAGCGCCAGGCGGCGTTTTATATTGGAGATGCCGACATGGTGACGGCCGTGGTAGATGATAGGCGTGTCGTTTTCGATTGCATCCAGTGCCTCTTTCGAAAATCCGTTTCCGGTGTCGGAAATACAGATGTAGAGGTACTCACCGTCCTCGTACGTTTCATTTGTCAGATACAGGGAAATCTCGCTCTTCCGGTCCAGGGATACACCGTGTACTACGGAGTTTTCCACCAGTGTCTGTAGCAGAAGAGACGGAACCTTCCATTCTCCGATATCACCATCCGTCGTTGCTTCAAAGGAAAAGGCTTCTTCTCCGTACCGCAGCTTCTGGATGCGGATATATGCCTCAATGTGTTCCAGCTCTTCCTCCACATCGCGCTGCTTCTTGGAATCCTGGAAAATGTAGCGCATATAGTCAGACAGCACCGTTGTGATCTCAACGATCTCGCCTTCGTTATTCTTATCCGCAATGCCATGGATCAGGCTCAGGCAGTTCAGAAAGAAGTGTGGCTTGATCTGTTCCTGCGTGTATTCCAGCTCGGCTTTCTGTTCGGCAAGCTCTTTTTCGTAGATTGCAATTTTCAATCCCTGTATTTTCCGCAGCAGTTCCTTGAATTTGCCGCTCACAGACTCCAACTCTAACAGATTGTTGCTTCCATCGTCATTCAGACTCTGTTCTTTTTCCAGCTCCTCCAGTTTTTGTCCGAATTTTTCCAGCGGTTCCAGAATCCGGTGGTAATATGCTGTAATTTCCAGTGCGCAGACAAGCAGAAGAACCGCGATCAGGACGACGAATGCAATCTGCATAATCAGTACATTCTCAAGAATACCGCCTCCCGGCAGAACCATGAAATTGATCTTTCCGACCGTGCCAAGCTGGTAGGAATAGACCGTCGCATTTTTCTCTTTTTTCTCTCCCGCTTTGGAAAAATCGATAATCTCATTTTTATATTTTTCCGACGTATCTGCCTGCGTCATGACACGGCCTCTGGCATCCACCATAAACGGAATGACATCATACTCCTCTGTTTTGGCACGGATGGTCCGGAAAATCAGATTCAGATTGATGACGCAGCCGATGACTTTTTTGTTTTTCGCGTACCAGCCGACAATATAGTCGTCGTCGCCAAACGTAATCACGGTCCATTGTGTGCTGATCGAATCCTTGGATGTCATAATCTGCAGATAGGACATCAGCATCTGATTCAGCGTTGTCATTCCCTTACTCTCGGTAAACATAGTTCCACTGTCCGTAATCAGAACATTGGCTTTCTGGCCGTAGACAAAGAAGGTCTGTATCTCATGGTAACGGATCTTCAGCACGCGGTTTCGCTCCCGCAGCGTCTGCTCCATTTCATAATACTGAGCATCTGTCGATGTTATCTGATCCGGGATTTCTTTGATGTTGCTGTCAGAATCCAGCAGATAGATCAGTTCACTGTTGATCTGCGACATATCACGGTTGATCTGATCGACATAGAGCTTTGCCGTATCGGCAATATATTTATCTGCCAGCTTGCGGTTTTCCCCAACGCCCCAGAGCAGGCAGACAACAAACCCCATCAGGACCAGAAAAACCGGAGTTCCAAGCCGCAGGGACGTATCCTTCAAACTGCGTATTCGAACGCTGCGCAGCATCCTTCGTTTTCCTTTCTGCCAGAGATTCATAAGCGCATCCACCCCTCCTTTTTTTCTGTCTGCAGAGCGACTGCCGGACGCCGCACCTTACCGCGCAGCTCCGGCAGTCGTTTTACACTCACGGAATATATTTGCAACTATGTTCTTTGTAACACAGCCCATTATATCACATTTTTGGGCTTTGTCCATGCAGAGTCCGTGCTTTACATGGTGAGAACATGATTCTTTGTTACCGTTCGCCTGGTACCGGTGAGCGGTAACATTCTCTTATTCAGAGAAAATGTTCAGCAGCTTTTCTGCATCCGCTCCTTCTTTTACGAATACCGGAATAATATCCATCGGAGCAGCAACCATTACCTTCTGTCCTCCCTCATACTTCTCTCCGGTCCATGCGTTAAACCATGCTGTTCCGGCCGGGAGATAAACCTCGCGCTCCGTTACGTGATCCTCCATCACAGGTGCAACATAGAGATCCGGTCCGAACAGATAAGCGTCCTCCACATTCCAGCTTTCCGGATCTGTCGGGAAATCATAGAAAACAGGCCGCATCACCGGGGTTCCGTCCTCATGTGCTTTCTTCATCTGTACCCGGATATAATCCCTCAGGCGCTCACGCAAGAAAATATATTTCTTGGAAATCTCATATGCCTCATCGCTAAAGCTCCAGATCTCATTGTCACTGCCGGATCCGATCTGTTCTGCACCGTAGCCCTCCTGTGGGTTGCGGTTTCCGTGCAGACGCATGACAGGGCAGAAGCATCCGTACTCAAACCAGCGGATGTACAGACGATGGAAATCCGGGTCATCGGTTCTTGCGCCGTGGAAGCCGCCGATATCAGTGGTCCACCACGGAATACCGGCAACCGCCATGTTAAGACCTGCCTGTACCTGGCGCCGGAAGCACTCAAAGGTACTTACAATATCGCCTGACCATACGAGTGCACCATATTTCGCGCTGCCTGCCCAGGCAGAACGGATCAGGCTGATCGGCATGGTATCGCCTTCTGCCGTCATGCCGTCATAGAACGCTTTCAGATAATATTTCGGATAAATATTTCCGACCTCCTGTACGCTTCCGAGCTGATAACGGTAGTTCTTGAAATCATAAACGCTGTATTCCGGCTCTGCCACATCCAGCCAGAAGAGCTTGGCACCCTGATCATAATAATTTTTCTTGATCTTCTCCCAGACATATGTTCTTGCATCCGGGTTAGTCGCATCGAAGAAAACTTCATTTCCGCCGCAGAGCATCGTCAGCGGTACACCGTGCTCCGTGCGAACCAGATAACCCTTCTCTTTCATCTCCTCGAAGTTTTCGGAATAAATGTCAACGGTCGGCCATACCGACACAACAACCTGAATTCCCATCTCCTTTAATTCGCGGCACATGCCCGGCACATCCGGCCAGTATTTCGGATCAAATTTGAACTCGCCCTGCTTCGTCCAGTGGAAGAAATCGACGACAATCACATCAAGCGGTACGCCAAGCTCTTTGTATTTTCTTGCTACAGACAGAAGCTGTTCCTGATTCCAGTAGCGGAGCTTACACTGCCAGAAGCCCATGCCATATTCCGGCATCATCGGCGGTTTTCCGGTCAGCGTCATATAATTCTCCTCGATCTCGGCAGGCGTATCACCTGCAATCACAAGATAATCGATTTCTTTCCCGGATTCCGTTACCCATTCCGTTCCATTATTCGCAAACATCACCTGTCCGACGCCCGGATTGTTCCATAAGAAGCCGTAGCCGATACTGGAAAGATAGAACGGAACACTAACCTGTGAGTTTCTCTGTGCCAGCTCCAGCATACAGCCCTTCAGATCCAGCTCATGCTGCTGATACTGTCCCATTCCGAAGATTTTCTCGCCTTTTCTTGCCACAAACCGCGTTACAATACGGAAATTATCCCCGACGCCGTTGCTGTACTCGCGTCCCATGATGTTGAGCGGCATGCTTTCCTCATCGCGCAGACGGCGGAAATGCTCCTTTAACAGAACTCTTCCATCCTCATGATAGAACGTAATGACGCTGCCGGAATCGATCACTGCATGAAGCTTTCCGTTTGTGATTTTTCCGTAGGAAGTATCCGTTCCCTCGTACATATTGGCAAAGGCTCCGCCTTTTGCTGATGGATCCTCAAAGATTTCAACCTCTCCCGCATGCGCGTCCTTTGCTTCCAGCGCCCAGTCGCGGCCGGTAAAGCTTCGATTTTTTGTCGCGCGCACACGCAGTGCATCTTTCCCCCACGCTTCGATGCAGACGGTCTCGCCATCGTAAGAATAAATTAACTTACCCTCTTTTTCCAAAAACATGTAAAAATCCTCCTTTTGTCAAAAACGGCAGGTCATTTCTGGCCTGCCGTTTCTCCTGCTGTTTTGCACTTCAGACATTGACCCGCCGGATCAACGCCTGCTTCTTACAGGTAATATTTTTTCTGTTTATTTTGCCAGATTTTCTTTGTATGCATTGTAAGCATCTGTCTGAATCTGGAGGAACTCATCAATACCCATAGCTTTCAGCTGATCGATGTAGGAATCCCATTCATCATCGATGCCGCCGTCTACTACCCAGTGAGCATACTGTGCTTCTACGTATTTGTAGATATCGGTTCCGATTGCCGTGATTCTGGAAAGGTCTTCGTCGGTATACTGAACCATCGGGAATCCGCAGTTTTTCTCAGTATCAACGTATTTCTCATTGATTGCATCATCGGCCAGTTTGACACCGTCGCCCTGATCCTCAGGAAGAGAAACTTTGTCATAGAAATCCTCGTTCATGTATTTCGGACCGAAATCACGTAAGGAGTTGGACCATGCAGAGGTATCCAGAGAAGATCCATCGCTTGGTACATCTACATTGTAGGTTCCGTCGCCATTGTCTGTGATCTGGCTTCCAACGGAACCATAGAAGGTCTGTAACGATGCAAGATCGGTGTAAAATTCATCTGCCCACTTCAGCAGGGTGTCAGGATCTTTACAGTCTTTGGAGATCATGAGCTCACGGTCGGAGATATCAAGGTAATTGGTTGCTGCTTCTACGTAGTGGTTTCCATCGTAGCCTTCTACTGCCTCAAGAGTCTTAAACTGATTTACGTTCGGACCAACCTGAGCGTCTGCAGTCCATCCAAAGATAAGACCTACCTGAGAACCGCCATCAGCCTGCTGTTTTGCTGTCTGCATGGAGCCATCCTGTGTGAAGTACTCTGGGTCAACAACGCCCTCTTCCCATAACTGACGCATCCATTTTACTGCTTCTTTGTAATTTTCTTCCATCGGCATGAAGACCGGTTTTCCTTCGCCATTCAGTCCCATGTAGTTTCCGTCACGGCTTACCATGGTTCCGAACGGGGAAAGGATGTGGCGCAGATCACCGCTTAACAGTCCGCTGCCTGCTGCATTTGTGATACCGATCTCATTGGTTGGATCGCCATCGCCGTCAGCATCTTCTGTCGCAAATTTAACAAGAACCTCTTCCAGTTCTTTATAGGTCTTCGGAGTTTCCAGTCCTAAGTTATCCAGCCATTCCTGGTTGATGCACATAACATCGCCGCAAACCTTCGGACGAAGCGGAAGCTTCTTCGGTAAGCTGTAGATTCTTCCGTCACGGCTGGTGCAGACTGCTTTCAGTTCCGGATCAGCCTCAAAGGCTGCTTTCAGGTTTGGCATATCTTTTTCGATCAGATCTGTCAGATCCAGGAATGCCGATTTGTTCTGTGCCATATCTGCCTGTGTTAAGCAGATAGATCCAAGGAATGCATCCGGGAGGTCTCCGGAAGCCAGCAGCAGAGATTTCTGCTCGGACCAGTCACTGTTGTAATAAACCTGCCAGTCGATGTTGATATTCATCTTGTCCTCGATTTCCTTCATGACGCCTTCATGCAGGAAATCGGTCGGCCAGGTATCGGTCCATCTTACCGTTGCAATTTTGTAGGTTGGGCGGTCACTGGTATCTGTCGTGTCACTGGCAGAAGATTCTGTCTTGGCAGAACTTGCTGCAGTGCTTCCACTCTTACTTTCCGTTCCTCCATTACTTCCACATCCTGCAAGCAGTCCAGCTGCCATTGCGGCCGAAAGAGCAACGCTCCAGGCCATTTTTGTTTTCTTTCGCATCATCATCTCTCCTTTATGATTTTTTATTTTCAATACTTCTCTCCTGTCCGCAGGATCAGCCTTTTAGTGATCCGAGCATAACACCCTGATTGAAGTATTTCTGCACTAACGGGTACATACACATGATCGGCGCGGAGGAAACCACGATGATCGCGTATTTGATGAGATCGGCCATCTGCTTTGCCTCAACGGCTGCAGCGCCGGTACTCATGGCACTCATGGTCTGATTGCCGACCAGAATGCTTCGAAGGACAATCTGCAGCGGCTGCAGACTTTCGCTTCGGATATAAATCAATGCATTAAAGTAGGAGTTCCACTGTCCTACTGCTGCCCACAGGGCGATAACAGCGATAACGGCTTTGGAAAGTGGAAGGACAATCTTGAAGAAGAAGCCAAGATATCCGCATCCATCGAGCTGCGCCGCCTCCCAGAGATCCTCCGGGATACTGTTATTAAAGAATGTTCGTCCTACGATGATATAATACGTTACAACGGAGAACGGAACAACCATAACCCAGAAGGTATCCAGCAGATGAAATCTCTGTACTGCCAGGTAGGTCGGGATCAGACCACCGGTGAAGAACATCGGGATCAGATAAAATGCCGTGAAGAATTTTCTTCCATATAAATGCTTTCTGGAAAGCGCGTAGGAAGCCGGAATATTGACAACGAGTGTCACAAGCGTTCCCATAATTACGTAAGCAATCGTATTCCGGTAGCCAGTCCACAGCTTTGCGTAGCTCGCCAGCTGCTTATACCCTTTGAAGTTAACTCCTTTTGGAAGGAACATAATCTGTCCGTTGGATACGGCTGCCGGATCACTGAACGATGCAATGACGATGAAGTACATCGGATACAGGGTAATGATGATCAGAAGCACGCCGATCGTATACAGGATGATATCGAAAATCCAGTCTTCTCTGGATTTCTTTACTTTGTTTGTTGATACTGCTTTTGCTTTACTCATATTTTTGCTCTCCATTCCTATGTAGGCTCAAAATTCTGTCAGATCAGTGAGGTATCACTCATTTTACTGGAAAGGAAGTTGACTGCCAGAAGAAGAACCAGGTTGATAATGTTGTTAAACAGGCCAATTGCAGCGGAAAGGCTGTACTGGCTGCTCACAAGACCCATCTTATACACATAGGTGGAAATGATCTCACTTGAGGTACTGTTCAGTGTATTCTGCAGCAGGTAAACCTTCTCAAATCCAACGCTCATGACGCTTCCCATTCTCATGATAAACATGATGGTTGCCGTCGGCAGCAGAGCCGGAACATCGATGTGGATCATTTTGTGCCATTTGTTGGCACCGTCCATCGTTGCCGCTTCATACAGGGTCGGGTCTACAGAGGAAAGTGTTGCGATATAGAGGATACTGTCCCATCCTACATGCTGCCATGCCTCAGACCATACATAAATGTGCGGGAATGCTTTTGCACTTCCCATCAGATTCGGGAGCTTGAATCCAAGCAGTCCGACCAGCTTTGCGATAATACCTGTACTCGGGGAGAGGAACAGGATCAGCATTCCGGCCATAACAACGGTAGAGATGAAATGCGGCAGGTAAGTCGATACCTGGAAGAATTTTTTAAATTTCTGTGCCTTCATCTGGTTAACCAACAGTCCCATGATAACAGGGAGCGGGAATGTTACCGCGATGGTATAAAGACTGATGATGATTGTGTTTTTGATGGTCAGACCGAACTGATAGGAGTTAAAGTACTGTTTGAAGTATTTCAGTCCAGCCCAGCTGCTTCCCATAATTCCATCCGCAGGTGTAAAGTTTTTAAATGCAATCACAATTCCGTACATTGGATAGTACGTAAACAGTGCAAAAATGATGATGGAAGGAAGCATCAGTAAGTATAATGGCCTGCTTCTTCTCACTCCCTCTACAAATCCTATGGAGCTTTTCTTTTTGGTTTTACTATGGTTGGCGCTCACATATCATCCCTTCTTTCCTTTAGATTTTTTGTAACGATTCAGATCTCCATCGCAATTTTTCTTCCATTTCGCATGGCTCTGAAACAGTTACCATTTTTCTTTTTCATGCTCTCGTTTCAACCGATGAACATATTATACAAAAAAGAGGGGCGTTTTTCTATCATTTTCCGGCAGTCTGTATATTAAAAAAGAGATGTCTTTTCACATCTCTTTTTTAAGCAGAACGTTTTTTTGTTATTGACATCGTTTTTTTGTTATTTTTGTCTGCTCCGGTACTCATTTGGTGTACATCCGACCAGCTCCCGGAACGTTTTACTGAAATAAGAAAAATTTCCATAGCCGACTTCCATCGCAATTTTGCTAATCGGAAGCGATGAACTGCGCAAATACTCCTTTGCCCGCTCAATGCGCCGCTCAGCAATATAATTCGGAAGCGACATTCCCGTTGTTTTCATAAAAATTTTGGAAACGTAGTCCTCTGAGAGGAACACTTTTCCTGCAAGCACGGATCTTGAAAGATCCTCGTTCAGATTCTGTTCGATATAGTCTTTTAGCTGCTCCACCACATTGTCACTGCGGGATTCGTTCTTTTTCTGACCTTCCAGCACATCAAACAGATAATCGATGAACGCATGGGCACCTACCACAGAGAGAACCGCCTCTCTCCGTTTCGTTTCATATTCTTCACTGTCAAAAATCTGTCCGAAAACGATATTGCTTTCTTTTAAATAAACATATATATTCTGTATCATTTCTTCAAAAAAACGACTTGTGAAATCTTTTCGCAGACCGCCGCTTTTCTCACGCCTTCTCAGATATTCCTGCAGCTTTTCCCGCACAGCTGCAAGGGAATCGGATCGCTCCATCTCAGCCAGATACGTTTTCCACGGCACTTCCTGATAATCGCGCTCTACGAAAGACCAGCGTGTCTCATACAGAATCCCTGTTTCATCCGGCACTACATACTTTTCCATCTCTTCGAGCTGATCGCGGCTCTTTGAAATCTCATCCAGTACCGCCGGCTTTCCCATATACATGCAGAATCTTGCCGGAAACGCACCCGCCAGACAGGTCCGCAGTCCTGCCAGTTCCTCCTGCGTTCCCATCGCACTTCCGTGATTTCGCAACACAACTGCCCATTCCAGATCACTGACATGTACCACGGTTTCCAGTTGCATTTCTGTTGTTTCCACATATTCCGTCAGAACATTTGTAATCACAAAATTATATAAGCTGATCTCTTTTTTATAATGTTCCTTATCCGGAATTTCCAGTACCCGCAGCAGAATCAGACGGAAGGTCTCATCCGGAGTACAATATCCGCTCTTTTTTGCCCTTTCAATCCAATACTCCTCCTGCAGACACTGAACCAGAAGATCCTCCCAGAATTGCTTTTCATTCTCTCCTTTTTTCTCCTGTTTCTTCTGTTTTTGATGTTTTTCCTGCACAATCCCGACAATTCTGCGCAGCGCTGTTTCCAGATCCACATTGGAAATCGGTTTTAACAGATATTCCCTTGACGACAGCTTCAACGCCATCTGCGCATACGCGAAATTTGCATAGCTGCTCAGAAAGGTACATTCGATATCCAGCTTTTTGTACCGGATCCATTCCAGAAGCTCCAGCCCGTTCCCCTGCGGCATATCAATGTCACACAGCAGCATTTCTATCGGATACTCTTCCAGCAGCTTCTGCGCCTGGCGGATGTTGTTCGCCGTAAATACCATATCAATTCCAATTCCGCTCCAGTTGACGGTTTCTTCCAGTTTTTCCACCAGAAGCTTATCATCATCTACAATCAGAATACTAATTCCCATAGGTAAGCCCCCAATATATTTTTCTTCTTTTTCCTACAGAAAAAAGCCAGCCGACAGACTCTTATTTTTCTGTCAGCTGGCCTGTTTAAAAACCATTATAACCTGTTTATTCTTTTCCGTCAAAACAATAGGTACACATTTTGCATTTCGGCAGTCCGATCGACTCTACCAGATCGTCCAGACGGTGATACCTGAGGCTGGTGAAATTCTGACGGCGGCAGATTTCCTGGCACATGGACTCGTAGCGGTCGCTGGTCGGATCTGCATACTCTTCCAGTACTTTCTCTGCGTTTTCTCCCTCTTTTTCCAGAATAATCCGTCTGGTGATCAGATCCAGCTCGGATTTGGAGCGGGAGAAATTCAGGAATTTGCAGCCATACAACAGCGGCGGGCACGCCGGGCGGACATGAACTTCTTTTGCACCGCTCTGATATAAAAATTCCGTTGTCTCACGGAGCTGCGTACCGCGCACGATGGAGTCGTCGATCAGCAGCAGTTTTTTCTGATCGATCAGTGCCTGCACCGGGATCAGCTTCATTCGGGCAATCAGATTTCTCTGTTCCTGATTTGTCGGCATAAAGGAGCGTGGCCAGGTCGGGGTATATTTGATGAATGGTCTTGCAAACGGAACTTTGGACTCATTCGCATAGCCGATTGCATGGGCAATTCCGGAATCCGGCACGCCTGCAATGAGATCCGGGTGGACATTGCTTCCCGCATCACGTTTGGCAAGCATGGCACCGCAGTGATATCGCATCTCCTCTACATTGATCCCCTCGTAGGACGCGGTCGGGTAACCATAGTAAACCCACAGGAAGGAACAGATCTTCATCTCCTCCTGCGGCGGCACGAGCATCTCGACGCTCTCCGGCGTAATAAAGTCAATCTCTCCCGGTCCGAGTTCATGGTAATCCGTGTAACCCAGGTTCAGATATGCAAAATTTTCAAAGGATGCGCAGTACGCTCCCTCTTTCTTTCCAATAACAAGTGGGGTACGGCCTTTTTTATCGCGCGCAGCGTAGATACCGTCTTTTGTCAGCAGCAACAGCGTCATGGAACCGTCAACAACATCCTGCAGATGGCGGATGCCCTCCGGAATCGTCTTTTCACTGCAGATCAGAGATGCCGCAAGCTCGGTTGCATTGATCTGACCGGTGCTCATCTCCTGGAAATGGGTGCGGCCATTGCCGTAAACCTCTTTTAAAAGCTGATCCATGTTGTTGATTTTTCCAACCGTGGTAATCGCAAAGCTTCCAAGGTGTGACTGGATCAGAAGCGGCTGCGGTTCATAGTCGGAAATGCAGCCAATGCCGAGGTTTCCCTCCATTTCTTCCACATCACGCTCAAATTTTGTACGGAACGGTGAATTTTCAATGTTGTGGATAGCACGTGAAAAGCCATTTGCCCCGTATGTCGCCATACCGCCTCTTCTTGTTCCGAGATGTGAGTGATAGTCTACTCCATAAAACAGTTCCAGTGTACAGTCTTTTCTTGATGCAACTCCAAAAAAGCCTCCCATTTCTTGTCTACCTCTCTTTGTGTATTTTTTCTCCCTTGGGTTCTCTTAAATATGAATGCCCCGGCAAACCGGGATGCCCGGTTACTGTTCACCGATGCGGGAACCGCAACTAGTCTTCTTTTAGTGTACCACGATCTTCTCCGTACTGTAAAGTACAACTAATAAATTTGATATAAAAAA
>ENA-OUNS01001952-OUNS01001952.1-human-gut-metagenome-genome-assembly--contig:-NODE-1952-length-13851-cov-4.246666_pt1 | contig 13851 bp, 10 predicted proteins | sample MGYA00243237_ERZ505104 | MGnify/ENA primary metagenome ERZ505104 (study PRJEB26097, sample SAMN02711295) | human gut metagenome | biome: Gut microbiome | host: Homo sapiens | place: Denmark...
GGTCGGCTTCGCCGAAGATCCGTCGCGCCGTTTTTCGGGAAAGGAACAGGTTGTCCGGATCCTGAAGAGCCTGCTCCGGATCGCCGGACAGGACTTCGATACTGAACAAGTCGAAAAACGCCGTGTCTGTACAGGCTATGTTTATCTCGAAAGGATGTTCGCCGTGTGTCAGCAAAGGGAAATGCCGGCAGATGACCGTAGCGGTTTCGATTTCCGGGAATTCGTCTTTCAGGGCCGGGGCGACGGGTGCCGATATGTATCCGGCCTTGATCTCCCGGTCGGGCAGGGTTACGCGTTCGTCCACACGGTAGATCCGTTCTGCGTCGGGGAACGATTTGTTGTAAGATTCCACATAGACGATTTTTGCCAGGAACACCCATCCGAGAAACAACCCCATTGTGATGGATATCAGCTTGATTACATTGTTTCCACGCAGTTTGAGCAGGTATTTGAAGGCATAGGAGAGCGTTTTCATAATTGTTCGGGGTTTCGATGTTCTTCAGACTATTCTTTTTTAATGGATTTTACCGGGTTTTCGCAGGCTGTCCGCCGTGTTTTTAGGATGACCGTTACGGCGATGATCGCGCAAACGGTCAAGCCGCATCCGGCGAACAGTCCGATGTTCAACGGCGTCTTTGTCGCGAATCGAAGCAACCAGTTGCTCCCGATCAAATACGCTCCCGCGAATCCGGCGACCAGCGCCGCCAATGTGATCCATTGCAGGTCGCGGGCGATCAGCCGGACGATGCTGCTCGCGGTCGCTCCGTTGACTTTGCGGATGGCGATTTCCTTGCTGCGGCGCTGGATTTCATTGTTCGTATAACCGACCAGGCCGATCAACGAGATCAGCAGCGTGACGATCACGCCGACGAATACCGTGTTGCGAAAGTGCAACTCGTTTTCGTATTGCGCCCGGATGACTTCCCGGTAGATATCGACGGTAATATCCGTCGAGGGGAACAGATTCGTCAGGAGCTTGCGAATTTCGGAGAGTTTTTCCGGGGTAATCCCGTCGAGTTTTGCGATCAGGATCGGGCTCCCCGTCGCCGGCATCAGCACGGAAGGGTGTATGACGGAGTTCGGTTCCCGGATCAGCGGCCAGTTGTAGAAGTTTTCGACCACTCCGACGATCGTGCGCGGAGTTTGGAACAAGAGTACCGTTTTCCCGATCGGGCTGTCGGTCCATTGCATTTTTTCGACCAACTCTTCGTTGACAATGATTTCATTGCCGGCCGGGTCGGCGCCGAAATTACGGCCCGATGCCACCCGGATCTCCATTGCCGGGATAAAGTCGGAGTCGACGCCGTAGGCGAAAATATGCACGCCCCTGCCGGTGGCCTCTTCCGAGATGTTGTCTCCCGAACATTCATATCCGGGCAGACCCGACGCGAAACACACAACCTGCACGGCCGGGAGCTTCCCGAGCTGGTGTTTCAGCATGTCGGCCTGTGCCGGGTCGAGTCCCGGAAACCGGACAAAGACGAGATCCTCGTAACGGAAGCCCGGATCTTTATGAAGCACCAGGCGGTATTGCCTGACGACGATCGCCAGCAACGTGATCATCAGGGCCGCGCATCCGAACTGGATGAAAAGCAGGAATTGTTTCCACAGCCGTTTGTTTAGCGCATAGTTACGGAATGCCAGCGCGACCGGGATCGACGAGAATATTTTGGCCGGGATGACGCCGGCGATCAGGAACAGCGGGATGATGACCGCCAGCGTTTTGGTCAGATTGCCGGCCGTGAAAATAGCGCTGAAAGGGGTGGTTATGATTTGCTGGATCGGTTGCCTGAATGAAAAAACGAGAAGAACGGCCAGCAGCATCGACAACAGGATCAGGATCGCGGTCTCCGAAAGCATCATGCCGAAAATGCCGGAAGAGGTGTTGCCGTTGCATTTGTACATTGCCATTGTCCGGGCGCGGGTGGCCAGCGACGAGATCGAAGCCAGCGCGTAATTCATCGCCGCGACGAGCAGCACGATGAAAGCCAGCAGGCTCCGGATGAAGACATGATGACGGACGTCGGCATTGTCCCGGTGCAGTTGCGTTACCGGATACAGTCTGTAAAAGACCTCGTCCGTATCTGCGTATTTCCTGCAGATTTTCCGTAAATCTGCATTGACCGAATCGGGGTTGGCTCCCGGAGCCAGTTTTACGTATCCCCTGAAACAGTCGGTGCCGCCCCATTTCATATTCGGCCGCCATCCGTTGATGTCCGTGAACGGGGCGATGTTCCTCAGCGGAACCAGCGCATCGAAACTCAGTGTGCTGTTTTTCGGAAAATCCTTGAATACGCCCGCCACGGTATAAGGGGCGGACTTGTCGTAAAAGACGATTTCCCCGACCGGATTTCGCCCGCCGAACATCCGTTCCGCACAGCTTCCGGATAGGAAAATATTCCGGTCGCTCAGGAATCCGCTGCGGAGATCCCCTTGAGTCAGTTTCACTCCGAAAAAATCGAAAAATACGGAATCGGCGTGGTACAGTCCTTGGAAAACGTGAGGATGGTCCTCGTAATAAAAAGGACGTAAATTGCGCTGGGGGAAAAATATCGTGCCTGAGACCGTTCCCGGCAATTCGTCGCGCAGAACGGACCAGGGCTCTCCGAACAACCCGTCGACCACGTCGTCTTCGTTTTCGCCGACCCATACGAACTGGGCCTGGTAAATGCGGTTGGCATCCGGATAAAACCGGTCGAAAGAGGTGTCGAAAGCTACCTGCGACAGCAGAATAGCGCCTACGGCCAGCCCGAGCGTCATGGACAGGATACGGATCAGATTGTTGCCCCGGTTTCGGGTCAGGTACCGGAAAGTGTAGATCAGTCGCTTCATGTGGATTCTTCGGTTTGACAGTTTCTGTGTAATATGACGGGGCTATCGAAGGATCAGCACGTCGTTGTCGCCGTAGGTCTCGTAACTCGAAACGATTACCTTTTCGTCCGGGTCGAGTCCTTCGGTCACTTCGTAGAACTGCGGATTTTGCCGTCCGATCTTGATTTTGCGTCGGAAAGCTTTTTTACCGTCTGCCGACAGGACGAATATCCAACTGCCTCCGGTGCTCTGGTAGAATGCCCCGCGCGGGATCAGCAGCGCTTGGACGGGTTGTCCGAGTTCGAGGTTGATGTAATAGGTTTGCCCCGACCAGATGTTGTCGGGGCGCTCGCCTTCGAAATGGAAATCGATCTTGAATTGTCCGCCCTGCACTTCCGGGTAGACCTTCGAGACTTTCAGACCGAATTCGACTCCCTGCCGTTCGAATTTGGCGTCCAGGCCGGGATGCACTTTATCGAGGTAGTGCTCGTCGGGCGTCGCTTGGATTTTAAAGTCGGAAAGGTCGTTGATTTGCCCGACTTTTTGACCCGCGCCGATCGACTGTCCCAGTTCGACGTTCAGTTGCACCAGTTCGCCGTCGATCGGAGACTTTACTTTCAGGTTTTCCACCCGCTGGCGGATCAACTCCATGTTTTTGTTCATGTTCTCAACGTTTTCTTTCAGGTGATCGATCTGTACGGCACGGGCCAGCGAATCCTGTTTCTGGCGTTCGATAATCAGCTCCCGGCTACGCTCGACCAGCTCATAGTCCTCTTTGGCTTGCAGGTATTCCTCCCTGGCGATCAGCTTTTCGTTGTACAGCTTTTCTTTTTGTTGGTACTGCCGTTTTTTTCGCTGGATGTCGAGGTCGGTCGCGAATTGCTCTTTTTGCTGGTTCAGCCGATCCTGTTCCATCTGGATCTGTGCGTTCCGCAGGGCGTTCACCCGGTCGGCCAACTGGGACTCGCTTTCCAGTACCGAAGCGCTCAGGTTTTGGTTGCTCAGCGTCAGGATCACGTCTCCCTCTTTGACCGTGTTGCCCTCTTCGATGTTCCGCTTTTCGACCACGCCGCCCTCCAGCGGGGAGAGTTGCAGGATCGTGATCGGCTGCACGGTGCCGTTGACCCGGATATAATCGTTGAAAAGGTCGTTTTTGGCCGTCCCGACGGTGATCGTGCGGCTGTCGATCACCAGCGTCGAAGAGTGGTCGCCGAGAATCAGCCACAGGATGAAGAGGAGCAATACTCCTCCCAGGATGTAGGGAATATGTTTTTTCTTGAGACCTTTTTTTTGCTTGAGTTGGATGTCCATAGATGATTGTCGTTTTTATTGATTTTCGATTTCGGAGCGTGTTTAGTGAACCTGTTCGATCAGCGGGATTCCCTGGTAATAGCGGATCAGCCGGTATTGGATGACGTACTGCAGTTTGACGTCCAGCAGGTAGGATTTTGCCTGCTGCACCTGCGTGGCGCTGGTTTGCAGTTCGAGCGAACTGAGCAGTCCTTCGTCGTATTTACGCTGGACGGCCCGGTGCGCCAGCGTGGTCGCGCTGACCTGTTTGGCGGCTTGCAGGTACTCCTTGGCGAGTCCGTTGCAGCGGTCTACGGCTTGCTTGATCGAACTTTGCAGCGCACGCAGCGTTTCCGCGTTGTTTTGTTCGGTGATGCGAAGATTGTTCAGGTTCCGGTTGACGTTGGTACGCCGCGCCAGACCGTTGAAAATGGGGATGCTCAGCGTCGCCGAAATGTATCCGCCTCTTTTGTTTCGGAACTGGTAGCTGAACGGCGCCGGAGTGGACTGTTTATCGCTATAATAATTGGTATGGTACTCGGCCGACAGGCTGACCGACGGCAAGAGGCGTCCCCGGCTCATGGCATAGTTCAGCTTACTTTGCCGGAGTTGATAGTCCGCTATCCGGATCGACGGATGCAGAGTTCGCGCCGTGGCGAACACTTCGCTTGCGGATTCCTGCGGAACGTCGTCGATCATGTTGATCGCCGTGTCGATTCGTAGCGAGTCTTCCAGGGGGTAGTTCATGACGTTTTTCAGCAATGTCCATGCGTTGGTCAGGTTATTCTGCTGGTTGATCAGGTTGGCGTCGTTCGTGGCTACCTGCGCTTCGACCTGCGCTACGTCGGCGCTGCTTCGCAGTCCGAGCTTTTCGAGTTCGCGCGCTTTGAACAGGTTTTGGCCGCTCTCCTGCAGTTGTTCTTCCGCAATGGTGACCAGTCCCATGTAAAGAATCACGTTGAAATAGCGTTCCATCACCGACAGCGAGATATCGTCGTGTACCTGTTGTTGATACTCCTTGCCCAGTAGCCGTCCGATCTTGCTCGACCGGACGGCGTTGATCGTGGCGAATCCGTTGAAGATCGGCATTGACGCCGAGAGCGAATAGGCATTGTTAAACGAAGAGTTGTTGACGTAGACGTTGTCGTCGTTGATCGAACGGCCGAAATTGGGTGTAGCGCTCACGCTGCCGCTGATCGACGGCAGCATGTTCGCAATGGCGTTGATATAGTCCTGTTTGTAATTGTCGTTGCTGTATTGCTGCCGTTTGGCGCTCGGGCTGTTCGCGATGGCATATTGCATGCAGCGCTCCAGCGACCATGTTTCTCCCTGCGCGAACGAATATGTAAAGAAAACAGACAGTATAATGGTAAAAAGCGATTTTTTCATCGGCCGTTTGGTTTGTGTGTTTTATTATATAATAAAATACCAAAATCGTACCTTTCCCCGAAACCGTTTGTTTGTCAGGTTTTTGTCCGGTGTCTACTTTTGTTTGTGTGTCTATTTATTTTACACGGATGTCTTTTTTCTTGACAAATCCTGTCGGAAACCGGAAATATTGCTTTATCTTTAGAGATCGATTAAAAAAAATCCGTATTTCATGGTTAAGCAGGGGACGGTATTGGTCGTCGACGATAACAAGGGCATACTGAAGGCGCTCGGATTATTGCTCGATAAGTATTTTGACAAAGTAATCCTGATTTCCTCGCCGAATCGGATCGCCGGGACGTTGTGGAACGAACGCGTGGACGTGGTGCTGCTGGATATGAATTTCTCGGCCGGAATCAATACCGGGAACGAAGGGATCTACTGGTTGTCGCAGATCAAAAAGGCGGATGCCAACATCCAAGTCGTCGTGTTTACAGCTTACGCCGATATCGACCTGGCTGTCCGTGCAATCAAGGAAGGCGCTGCCGATTTTGTCGTAAAGCCCTGGGAAAACGACAAGCTGATCGCCACGCTGCTTTCGGCCTACAACCTCGGAAAATCGAAAAAAGAAGTCAAATTTCTGAAAGGAATGCGGCAGGAACTCTCTTCCGCAGCACCGATGTTCTGGGGCGCTTCGCAGTCTATGCGACAGGTTCGCTTGCTGGTGGACAAAGTGGCGGCGACCGATGCCAATGTCCTGATAACCGGGGAGAACGGGACCGGGAAAGAGGTGTTGGCGCGTGAAATACACCGCCTCTCCTCGCGGGCCGCCGAATTGATGGTCACGGTCGATATGGGCGCGCTGACCGAATCGCTGTTCGAAAGCGAGTTGTTCGGTCATGTCAAAGGCGCTTTTACCGACGCCCGCACCGATCGGATCGGCAAATTCGAAATTGCGCGGGGCGGAACGCTGTTTCTGGACGAGATCGGCAACCTGTCGTACCATTTGCAGGCGAAACTGTTGTCGGCCATCCAGAGTCGCAGCATCGTCCGGGTCGGAAGCAACCTGTCTGTCCCGACCGACATCCGCCTGATCTGCGCGACGAATCGAAACCTGCCGGAAATGGTGACGCAGAAGCAGTTCCGCGAAGACCTGTTGTACCGGATCAATACGATTCATATCGAGATCCCGTCGCTGCGCGAACGAAAAGAAGATATCCTGCCGCTCGCCGAAATGTTTCTGTCGAGGTATGCGGCGAAATATCACAAACAGGGGCTCGGAATCGACACCGGCGCCCAGAAGAAACTGAGGGACTATCCATGGCCCGGAAATATCCGAGAATTGCAGCATACCGTCGAAAAAGCGGTGATCGTCTGCGAAACGGAAAATATCGCGGAGGACAATCTGCTGATGGCATCGCCGCAGGTTTCGGCCGCTCAGCCTGCCGTTTCGACTCTGGAGCAGATGGAACGGGACATGATCGTCCGGGCCATCCGGATAAACGACGGCAACATGTCCGCCGTCGCGGCTCAGTTGGGGATTACCCGCCAGACGCTATACAACAAGATTAAGAAATACGAACTGTAACGGTATGTTCAAAGGCTCGGTTTATAAACTCTGCGGATTGTTGGTACTGCTGTTGGGATCGGCCGCGCTGATTACCCTGGGCATTCTGTCCGGGAAATTTTTCATGCTGTTGCTGGGCTTCGCGTTGTTGGTTTGGGGAATCGCCGGACTGTTCCGTTTTCATTTTCAGAGTATCCGTAAAATGACCTTCATGTTCAATTCCATCGAAAACGGCGACTATGCCTTTAAGTTTACCGAGTACGAAGGGCCGGTCAGCGACAACTTGCTGAACCTTTCGCTGAACCGGATCAAGAATATTCTGGTGAAGGCCCGCACGCAGGCCGTCGAACAGGAAAAGTACTACGAGCTGATAATGAACAGCATTCATACGGGGGTGATCGTTATTAACGATGCGGGGAACGTTTATCAGATCAATCAGGCCGCTTTACAGTTGTTCGGATTGCCGCGACTGAACCACGTTAACCGGCTGGCGGTGATCGACGGTTCGCTACGCGATTTGTTTTTCAACCTGAAAGCCGGGGAGAAAAAACAAACTTCTTTTTCCAACGAACGCGGCGTCGTCCATCTTGCGATCAACGTCTCGGCGATGAAGGTGCGTGATATGTCGCTTCGGATCGTGGCGGTCAACGACATCAACAACGAACTGGACGAAAAAGAGACCGAATCGTGGATACGGCTGATCCGGGTGCTGACCCACGAAATCATGAATTCCATTACGCCGATCACCTCTTTGAGCGATACGTTGCTGAAAATGGAAGGTTCGATGAACGAGAAGGTGCGGGAAGGGATCGAAGCGATCGGTTCGACCGGCAAAGGATTGATCGGGTTCGTGGAGTCTTATCGGCGTGTGACTCGGATTCCGGAGCCGCGGCTCCGGTCGTTTTACGTCCTGCCTTTTTTGGAACGCATCGTTACGCTGATCCGCCATGATACGGCCGACCGGGCACTCGATATACGCATCGGGGTCGAGCCTGAAGAGTTGCTGTTGTATGCCGACGAGGATATGATCGGGCAGGTCGTGCTGAACCTGCTGAAAAATGCGGTTCACGCTTTGCAAGGCCGGACGGACGGGGCGATCCGGATTGCGGCGACGGGCAGCGAATCCGGCGAAATCACGCTTTCGGTGACGGACAACGGATGCGGTATCCCGCCCGAAGTCGCGGCCAACATTTTCATGCCGTTCTTTACGACGAAAGAAAACGGGTCGGGGATCGGTTTGAGCGTGTCGCGACAGATCATGCGCCTGCACAACGGGAGCATCTCGTTGAAATGCTCCCGTCCCGGCGAAACGACCTTTAAATTGTTATTCAGTTAGTTTCAGTTGTTTTCAGGCGTCTCGTTTCCCTGAATATAACCGGAAAATTGCATGGTCGAACGGCTGATCTGATTGACGATCAGCTTGGCGTTGATACCTTGGCCTACGACGATCGTAAAGGTGAGCCGATCCGACCCGTGAGGCGATTTCACGTCCATCGTAATGATGCGGTCGCCCCGCTTGTTGCTTTGCAGGTCGTAGGTGAAATCTTTGGAAGTGAAACTCAACGGATTTTTGTTGTTCCCGAAATCGGAGGAGGTGAAAGCCTGTCCGACGTAAGGCAACCGGACGACTACCGAATCTTTGGTTACCTGCAACGTGTTCATATGCGTCAGGAAAGACGCTTGGTTCGCAGCGTTGGAAGACAGAATCTTGTTGGCGTGAAATGTGAAGGCTTTCGTGCTGATCAGTTGGTTGATGGCCTGCATGATTTTGACGTCTTCCGCCGACTGCTTTTTCTGTGCGGAAAGACCTGCGGCCCAAAACGAGAGGGCGAGTAACAGGAATAGTTTTTTCATAGCCGGTTGATTTTAAGTCGTTAAAATTAAAACAGTTTTGGATTTTGTTTTATTTCTCGTTGTAAAGTAAAACATTTTGCCGGTAAGTTGAATAAGCGGAACCCATCAAACCGTAATCGGGGTAGGTCTTCCCGTAATTCGGGTAACGTCGCTATGAAAAGAGAGTCGAAAGATCTGTCGCAGTCAGTAAAAAACGGGGGCATTTTCCGAATGCCCCCGTCGTTGTGTGGATGCGGAACCGACGGGCTATTCCCCGACCATGGTTCCCGGCTCTTGAATGTATCCCGAAAAATTCATCGGAGAACGCGACGAACTCGTTATCGTCAGTTTGGCCATGATGCCTTTGCTGATCGTCAACATGAACGTGAACCGGTCGCTTCCGGGCGATTTCACCTCCATCGTAATGATTTTATCCTTCTTTTTGGTCACCTCTACTTTGTAGGTAAAATCCGTAGTCGTGAATTGCAGCGGATTGCCGCCCGTATTGCCGCTCGATCCTTCTTTGCCGATATAGGGTAGAGAAACGGTCAGCGAATCCTTGTTTACGGTCATGGAGTTCAATTGAGTCAGCATGGATTGGTTGCCTCCCGAGGTCAGGATTCGGTTCGCTACGAAAGTGATTGTTTTTCTACTGATAAGTTGGTTTACAGCCTGTTCTACCATCAGATCGTCGGCCGATTGTGCGAACGCCCCCGGCGCGCACAGCAACAACATGAGAGATAATGCAAAAAAACGTTTCATAAGATCGGATTTTAAATTTCTGTATTATACTGCAAGTTATAATAAATTTTGACGATTTAAAAGTAAAATCCCGGAAAAATAAAAAACTCCGGCAAGTTCGTGCCGGAGTTTTCGTAGTCGGGAAGAATAATTATGCCTGCGTCGTCTTTTTTAGGAAAAGATCTTTGACAAGAATTTTTCCGATCCCCGCACAGGCTCCCAGAAATACGAATGCGATCAGAATGATTACCTTGCTGGTGTTCGATTTTTTCACCGGAACGGTCGCCGGTTCGATGATCGTTACGCAGGGGGTTTGCTCTTGCACCTTGATTTTGGCCGTTTCGAGTTGCTGGGCCAGTTGGTTGTAAACGCCGAAAGCCAGTTGTTGTTCGTTCTGTAAACGATCGAGTTCCACCTGTGCCGTCTGTTTGGCGATGTGTTTGTTGGCGTCGGCCGCAATCGCGTATTTGCGCTGCGCGTCGTAATATTTCTGTTTCGCCTCGTCGAAAAGGTTTCGGGTGAAGGCGAGGTCGCGCACGGCTTTTTCGGTGCGGTACGTCAGGATGTATTCCTGTAGTTTGTTGACCATCGAGTCGGCGACGGCGGCTGTCACCAACGGATCCTGCATGGTCGCCGAAGCGGTTATGACCCCCGTTTTTTTGTCGACCGAAATATTGATCCGCTCATTCTGTTTTTTCAGCACTTCGCTTTGCTGTTGGGTGAGCGCGTAGGGATTTATGCCGTTTGCTTCTTCTTCTTTTTCCGCAAAAGAAATCCATCCGATGATTTTTCCCGGTACGGCCAACAGGTACTTCCACCAGGGCGAAGATAATTGGGTGTCGACGTAATCGTAGAGCGACATCGTTGCCGGCATTTTCTTTCCCTGTACGGGAATCTGACTCAGATCCACCATAAAAGGGGTGCTGTTGACGACGTCGGGATACAGCATCAGGTTGATCCCGTCCACATTGTTGCCGCTTCCGGAACTCAGGTCGAAACCGGCCAGAGCTGCCAAATCCGCCATCCCCCCGCCTTTGGTCGCGTTGATTCCTTCGGGGGCCATTTTTACGGTCGTCGTGTACTCTTTCGGGATGCTGAATGCGATAATCAGTCCTGCGATCGCGCCGATGCCGGCGGCCTTCAGGACGAATATCCGCCGAGCCCAGATTTTTTTCATCAAATCGAGCAGGTCGATCTCTTCCGCGGTCGTACCGGATGATTGTGTTTCTTCCATAAATTAGATTGAATCGATTCCGAATGCAAATATAAGAATTATATCGGTATCCGAAATCCGCCGATTCGTTTCGAAGGTATTTTATTACCTTTGCTCCCAAAAAGGAATGACATGGTAAGTATTGGAACGACGTTGTCGCCGATCGGTAAAAAAGCGTTGCTTTGCGGGTCGGGAGAACTGGGCAAAGAGGTTGCCGTCGAACTGCAACGTTACGGGGTGGAAGTCGTGGCGCTTGATCGCTATCCGGACGCGCCGGCCATGCAGGTCGCGCACCGGTCGTACGTGGTTTCGATGCTGGACGGGGCCCGGTTGCGGGAGATCGTCGAGCGAGAGAAGCCGGATTATATCATTCCGGAGATCGAAGCCGTTGCGACCGACGTGCTGTTCGAATTGGAAAAGGAAGGCTACCGCGTGGTGCCCACCGCGCGGGCCGCGATGCTGACGATGGACCGGGAGGGGATTCGCCGGCTTGCCGCCGAGACCCTGCGGTTGCCGACTTCGCCGTATCGTTTCGCGGCGACCCGCGAAGAGTTCGCGCAGGCTGTCGGCGAGATCGGCTTTCCGTGCGTGGTCAAGCCGATCATGAGTTCGTCCGGACACGGGCAGAGCGTCGTCCGCAGCGAAGAGGATATCGATTGCGGTTGGCGCAATGCGCAGCGGGGCGGCCGGGCGGGAGCCGGGAAAGTGATCGTCGAGGGATTCGTAAAGTTCGATTACGAGATTACGCTGCTGACGGTGCGCCATTGCGGGGGAACTTCTTTTCTCGAGCCGATCGGGCACTATCAACAGGACGGCGACTACCGAGAGTCGTGGCAGCCGCAGCCGATGACGGCCGCCGTAAGGAAGCAGGCCGAAGAGATCGCCCGCCGGATTACCGACGCATTGGGCGGACGGGGCCTTTTCGGCGTGGAACTTTTCGTGCAGGGCGACCGGGTGATCTTCAGCGAAGTATCGCCCCGGCCGCACGATACGGGAATGGTAACGATGATTTCGCAGGATCTCTCCGAGTTTGCGCTGCATGTACGGGCGATCCTGGGGCTTCCCGTGCCGAATATCGCGTTTCACGGTCCGTCGGCTTCCCGTGCCGTCGTAGTCGAGGGAGACAGCAACCGGATGGAGTTTGCGAACCTCGAAAACGTGCTGTCGGAACCTGACACCCAGATGCGTATTTTCGGCAAATCCGAAATCGACGGGCGCCGGCGCATGGCGGTGTTGCTGGCGCGGGGCAAAACCGTCGAGGAAGCGCGCGAAAAAACGGCCCGTGCCTATGCCAAACTGCAAATCAACGTATTCGACAGGGAATAATTCAAAGAGAAGACGATAAAAAAGCGGCGTATCCGAAAGGATGCGCCGCTTTTCGTCGGTCGGAACCGATCAGTTGAATATAACGGTTTTATTTTTGTAAACCAGCACTTTGCGTTCGATGTGCTTTTGGACGGCCCTCGACAGGACGATCTTTTCAAGGTCTTTCCCTTTGTTGACCAGATCGGCGATCGTATCCTTGTGCGTGATGCGAACGATCTCCTGTTCGATGATCGGGCCGGCGTCCAGTTCGGTAGTGACATAGTGGCTGGTGGCCCCGATGATCTTTACGCCGCGTTCGAAAGCCGCATGATACGGTTTCGCCCCGATAAACGCAGGCAGAAACGAATGGTGGATATTGATGATCCGGTTCGGGAAGGCTTCGATCATCCGTTCCGAAATGATCTGCATGTAACGCGCCAGCACGATGAAGTTGACCTGATGTTTGGCCAGCAGCTCCATTTCGGCGCGTTCCTGCTCCTCCTTGTTCTCCTTGTTGATCGGGAAAACGTAGAACGGGATATCGAAACGTCGGCCGATGTGTTCCAGTTCGGGGTGATTGCTGATAATCAGCGGGATCTCTACGTTCCACTCTCCGGCCGTGTAGCGGGCGAGCATATCGTACAGGCAGTGCGACATTTTCGAAACGAAGATCGCCATCTTCGGCTTCGTGCCCGAAAAATAGAGCCGGAAGGTCATCTGGTATTTTTGCGCATAGAGCGTATTAAAATAGTCCTCGATCTTCTCTTTCGGAATCAGAAAACCGTCCAGATCCCAGCTTATACGCATGAAAAACACGTTTTCGGCATGGTCTACGTATTGGTCGAGGTAAATGATATTGCCTTTGTTTACCGTGATAAAGTCCGTAACTTCTGCCAAAATACCCTGTTTGTCAGGGCAATACAGTAGTAGTTGGGCTGCTTCCTCTTTCATGGTCGTCTTCTCTTCGTTGATTTAGCGTCCAAAATTAGCGATTTTTTCATGAAATCCGGCATTGTCGGGCCGAATTGCCGCGGGTCGTACGCTTTCCCGCAAAAATTTTGTAGTTTTGGTTCCGGATTGGCTAAATTATTGTTAGTTAAGGAGCACCTGTTTCCGCCGTATAAGATGTTTAAAAAGATTATAAAATATACGTTCCGTGTCGTTTTATGCGGACTGGTTCTGCTGATCGTCCTGCCTTTTCTGCTTTATATTCCCGGCATCCAGAATTTTATCCGTCGGCAGGCCGAGTCTTACGTGGCCCGGAATACCGAAATGCGCCTGTCCGTACGCCAGATACGCCTGTCGTTTCCGCTGCGGTTGGTCGTCGACGACGTGATGGTGTCTACCCCGGTGTTGGATACGGTGGCCTACTGTACCCGCCTCGAAGCGGACGTCGCCCTGTGGCCGTTGCTGCGCGGCGAAGTCGTCGTACATCGTTTCGGGTTCGACGGGACGACGGTGAATTATGCCGATTCGCTGGCGCAGTTCGGTCTGTACGCCCGTGTCGGGCATTTCAGTCTGGCTGCCGACCGGATCGATCTAAAAGGCTCCGTAGCGGATATCTCCGGAATCGAATTGGAAAAAGGAACCGTCCGGCTGTCGATCGGAGAGGGCCCGCCGGATACCTCGGCGACGGCTGAAGGAAAGCCGGTTGCCTGGAAAATACGGGTAAGTAAACTCGCGCTGGACGACATCGCTTTTTCGATGGAAACGAAGCCCCGCA
>ENA-OUNS01001955-OUNS01001955.1-human-gut-metagenome-genome-assembly--contig:-NODE-1955-length-13830-cov-11.774156_pt1 | contig 13830 bp, 10 predicted proteins | sample MGYA00243237_ERZ505104 | MGnify/ENA primary metagenome ERZ505104 (study PRJEB26097, sample SAMN02711295) | human gut metagenome | biome: Gut microbiome | host: Homo sapiens | place: Denmark...
ATTATTAATTGTTTAGACTAATGCCCAACATAATTCTATGTCAGACATAAATGATTTTATGTTGAGGTCAACATAAAATCATCATTTCAGCGAAGAGGTCTAATGCTTTATCCTCACTGTTCGGCCCGTCCGTGTGCTGTTTTTTATATCCGGCCATATCCTTTACTGATTGGAATTAGACGAATCTGCTACATACTGTACAAGTTCTTCCACCTTGCATGAAACATTCACCTTCCCGTTATATGCCGAAAGGGTTATTTCACCTTTGGCATCCACTCGCACGCCTGGCTGTAACCATGCTTCGCGTTCTTTGCCAAAACAGAAAAAACGTACCCATTGGTATTCAAAGCCATCCTCTACTTTCTCCGTACTGAATGCCGAGAACATTGTGTAAGGCTGGTCTTTCTTATCCCTTTTTTCCTCGATATGCTGCCCGACCTTACCTCGAAATACCAATTCGCCTTTGACCGTATCCTTCACATCTGCCGTAGCTGTACGAATTTCGTTAGTAAAAAGATTGAAATAAAGTTTGTCACCACGGTGTTTGAGATACATTGTCCCCGAAACCTCAACGCGGGAACCATTTCGATAATTGGAGACCTCCTCTCCGGCAGTATCTTTGCTGACATCCACCTCAATAGGCATAGTCTTCCCGTCTGTGTCAGGAATCATCACTTGAAGAGGGAAAACCAGGAACGTTTTCCCTTCCTTGTTTGTGCGTATCGACGCATCACGTCCGATGACGCCGCATACCGTAACATTACATTTTATCATTTCTATTGTCTTTTAATGTGATACATAATCACCCGACAACGGTGTTGCCATGATTTGTTGTTGAACTGCTAAATCATTGCTTTTAATCGGGTGCTCGTATCATTGCCCAAATCAACCATCCGGCAAGGAACAGTTGAACGCTCATGATAAGGAGCGTTGCCATCCAGCCGAAGAGTTGGTAGCAGAGCAGGACATACAAGGCAAGGTAGGACAGTCCGAACAGACATCTGCATAGCTGTATCATCACGCATTTTACCATATCGCCACGCCTCTATCTTTTTAAGTTCTCTGTCTGCCCCTGCTGTTGGGACATCCCTTGTTCAAAATTCTGTGAAGCCGCTTCCGAGAGGATAACCGTATTCAGCATACCGGTTACACGTATCCTTTTGGCTTCTTCTGTGAGAGTGTTGTTATTCAGTGTTGCCGACAGACGGCTTAGCTCCGCAGTAGTCAACTCACGTGACATACGCAGCTCTCCATTGTCCACTCGCAGAATAGCCTTTCCATTTTCACTGATTGCCAGTTCACAGTTTTTCATGCCCGGCAACAATGATTTCAGACTGATGCGCCCGCTGTCCATTTGTTTCGATATGGCAGTCTTTTGCTCCTCCTCGTTCTTGTTGTCGATTTGTACGGCCAAGAGCATAAGGGAACTAAAGGCTGTCATCGCCATCTCTACTATAGGGTCATTGCATCCAGACATTCCCACACCGCTATCCTCTGACGAAAGCAGCTTCTTCATCCATCCGTCGGGTGAAAGGTTTTTGCCGGCGGCATTCTCTTCTGTTTCTTTATATCGGGTGAGCAGGCTGTTCCCGTTGTGCAACACTTCCAATTTGATATTACCTTTCTGTGCGATTTCAGTCAGATAAGCCGCAGGGTCGATGTCACGCTTTGTTCCGTCTGCATAGAAGTTTGTCACGCCGAAATGTAGATGTTCGCCCGTTGTACGTGTACCTGTGTTGCCCGATGTGCCGAGCTTCCCACCGGCTTGTACTACATCACCGACCTTTACATCAACCTCCTTAAGGTGCATATAAGTACATTGTACCTTGCTGCCATCCGTTCGGGTATATTCCACAGTCAGCGATTTCCCACCGAGCGTGTTCTTGTTCTGGTTCACAACCACCACCTTCCCGTTGTTTTCAGTAGCCAGTACCGCATCGTCATTGCAACGGATATCAATTCCCTTGTGCATCTGTTGTTTCGTGTTGTCCATCGGATCTTGCCGCATACCGAAAGGCGAGGTAACAAAAAGAAACTCTTCACGCTCTACCGGGAATGAGTATTTCGCACCATACTCTGAATTTTCAGACGTTCGGAGAGGATTATGTTCCGCACCGAACCGCTTACCCTGTGTTTCCATTTCCTGCATCACCAGTTTGTCATACTGCTGTAAGCCATTTTGCTCTATAATCCGTTGCAGGCTCTCGGCATATTCTCCGCCTGTGGCATAACCGGCCTGTTCGATATTTTGTGTCCAACCCTTGTAATCGTCGGGTGAAAGTGCAAAACATCGGGCATAGCGGCTGTTCTCTTTCAGAAAACGGGAGTGGTGTTCGTATGAATCACCCACGCTGTCATAACTGCAAAACTTCTCATTCGGCTTATCGTCAGTATATATGCCATACCTTCCTCCTTCGGCAATCCATGCAGGCGTAGCCTTGATGCCAAAATGGTTGTTTTCGTTCTGCGCCAAACGGCTTTGTCCGTTGGAACTTTCCAGTATGCCTTGTGCCAACGTCACGGATGCGGGTATTCCGTATCGGCGCATCTGCTCCATAGCATACTCTGCATATTTCATTGCGTATTGTTGGTTCTTGCTCATTTCCTTACTCCTTATCTATGAAAACCTCTGTGTGTTTCTTGTTCCTCCATGTCACTGATAGCAACCCGTGCCCCGGCACGGACGAGCTTAGACAGATAGCTGTCGAGCTGTTCCGTTGGAAATTCCGTTGAAGCCGTAATGTCCCGTTCCGGATACTCTTTCAGGGCTATGCCCAATATCTTTGCACCCTGTACCGCATCTTCGTTATAGAGCCGATAACCATCTTTCGTGCGAAGCAGTTGCAAGGCATCGGGATGGTTCGCCTTAAGTTTGTCCCACAACTGCCGCTCCGGTGAAATTCCCTCATTGTCTGATTCCGTCCGTTCCTGCGCTGCCGTTTCTATCGGCCACAACTCTGCTTCTTTCTGTTGTTTCTCTCCGCTGTGTGCTTCCTGCGATTGTCCTTTTTGCAGTACGTCTGCAAAAAGAGTAGCTGCCAGATGACGTTTGTAGCTGTCACGTTCTTCCGCTATCCACATCCGCTGCCACTGTTGCGGAGTGACACTTCGGGCAGGCTGTTTCTGTCCGTCGATAGTTGCGACACACTGTATGCCGTCTTGTTTGGTTTTGAAAACCGAAACACGCTGGATACGGTTCAAATCAATTTCCGGCATTTCGCTGTGGAACAAATCCACCTTTAGGTCAGGTTTGACCTCGGCCAGCGCATAATACTTGTGCGCCAGTTCCATCCGCACCTTACCGATGTTATCCATCGCTTGCTTGAGCGTTGAAAAGAAGCGGTTTATATCTTCTTTATCAGGATAGATGCTATATCCGCTCTTATTTTCGGGTTTGATATAAAGTGCCCATCGTTTCTTATCGTCTTGAATCATCTCTACGTGGTCAAATCCGATCTCATTTGCCTGTTTGACCGCCGAAGCCACGTCCAGTGTGGAGAGTTTCTCCATCGCCCAGTTCTTCAGCCGGGCCAACGTAATCATCTTCTCGGCAAAATAACTGTCATCGGGCCGATAACCTAATGCACCATCCGTATTGTAGAAGCGTACCTGCTCGATTCCCTCTTTCTGCAACGCTCGCATGATGCGTCCCTTGTTCATTCCCGGTATCTCGTTATCTACCTCTGTTGATGCCCCTGCTGGGAGAATCACGTCTGCGGTTTTCGCCTGTGGGTCAATAACAAGCACAATTTTTTTCGTTTCTTTATCCGGATGCTGCCGAATCTCGTTGGCCACAAAATAATGTTTGGGCATCTGCTCCTGTATGGTTAAAGTGTCCCGCCGGTTGCGCATGGTGGCGTATTCGATTTTCTCGCCCCGTTCCGCTTTATTGATTACTTCGATGGCATTGTTCACGTCACTTTCGAGGGCGTCCATCAAGTTTGGGTTCTCTTTCAGCTCCCGGCACCAGTATTCCACAGTCTTCAGGCTTTCTTCAGACAACCGTGCTGGCAACCCCAGTTCCAACATTTTAATTCCCGAAGCCAGTTCCACGACCAACCGCTCCTGTCTGACGGCATCCTCCGAGGGAGCCACACCGTTCTTCATCACCATACCTTCACGCGCCAACCGTTGTTGGTGTCCGGTAGCACTCACGATTTGCCGCAAGGCTTCCTGTATATAGTCGTGATAATGTCCGAACTCTCTTTGTCGCGGCATATAGACCGCATCCTTATCTGTTTCGTAGTGGGGTACACCGCTTCCGTCCGAACGCACAGGCACAAGGTTGTCCCGCATCCTCAGCAGGAAGTCGTTGAATTGAATATGCAACCGTCGGTTGTCAGCTTCCGTATATCCTCTTTCCACTGCACTGCCATACCGCCGCAACGTCGTTTCGTATCGCTCCTTATCCACGTAAGGTAGTGTCGTCTGGTCAATGTTGAACAAAGTACGAATTTCACGGTTGTGTACACCTTTATATAATTTTTGTTCCTCTTCATACAGTTTCATGTAGTCATCACGGCTGATAACCTGTTCCGGATTATTACGGTGAACGTACTTGTTCCAATTGTAAAACAAAAATGGAACTCCCTGCTCATTTTCACGCACCGAGGCTCCTTGTGCCTTGGCATCACTGAATAGCGTGAACTGGTTGGTTTTGCATCCATTTTTATCGGAATGCAACGTCATAAACAGCGCATTGAATGCGCTGACAGAAACACCCCTTGGATAGAAGCGTGGGTATCCCTTTCCCGATGCGTTGAGCCAGTGTCCACCGGCATTCGAGGCTTCACTCAAAGCCGTAGAAAGCAAGGTAATTTGTTTTTCCTCGGCTTTCTTTTCGATTTGCGATTTTTCTTTCATATCGTTTGTTTGATTATAGGATTATTGAATACCCCGTGGACGCACGATGGTTTCCTGTTTTCCGTCCTCATAATTCCGTGCAGCAGCCTGGCGAAGCTGGTCACTCTTGGCAAGGACAGCATTTGCCAGCGTGTTCAAAGGCAATGCTCCGGTACGGTAGGCTTCTGCTACAACCGGTGACAACTGGATAGTACACGGTACTCGGTCTATCGTGGCAATCAACGTGCTATTTTGCAATACAGGGTTCACGATACGTGGGTTCAGAGCTTCATTCGTATAGTGTCGGTACTGTACATTGTTCCCGTTTGTTACGTTCAGTTTTCCCTCTGTTCGTTCTTTCAAGGCCTCGTGTCCTACCTTATTCAACAGGTTCATACCTCCCAGACCAATCAGGAGCATTTTCAGCAACGGGTTACGCACAAACATACCCGCCACAATGCTCGCTATCGGTAACATATTGTTTCCCAAGCGCAACGATTCTGTTTTGCCTGTGAATATTCCCAACAGAACATCAGGGAGCATGGCCATTACATAACCGAGATTACCTGTCATATTACCTATGCCATCCAGTCCCAGCATATCAAGCAGTCCGCCCCAACCGTTTCCCTGTGTTACTTGCGCACTTTGTATCGTTTGTACATGTTGTTCCGCATCATTGGCAGGAACAACGGTTTCATGCTTCTCTTCTTTCATAGTTTCATCCTGTTCTGTCCTGACCATTTCCGCTTTGTCACGTTGTTCCAAAGACTGCAAGTAGGCCTCTTCTTGTCCGGGAGCAACAACAATCGGCACATCCTTGTACCGTTCCTCATGCTTCTGTTGTTCCTTGTTCTGTACATTCGGCCACAATAAACCATTATTCTGGTTTTGTGTCCACTCCATGAAGCCAAAGTCCATGACAGGGATTTTCTTTTTCAGTTGCTTGTTGTCTGTACCAATCGCCGTGTTCTCTTTGACTTGTATTTGGGCTGCCTCTTTGCGAAAATCGTCGAATACGTTTCTGTCGCTGCCGAACACTCCTTTACTGATGCACTGTTCTACTGAAAGAGTGTCAGGCTTCTTGCCTTCAAAATGATTGGCGATGGCTGCAATAGCCACATCTGTACCGGTAAATTTTGCCAGAGCCGTCCATGAACCTGCACCACCCATCATTAAGGTATCTGCGGCTGTGCCCAACATCCATCCCGTACCTTTTTCCCATCTGTTCGGGCGGTAAGCTGCTTCGCCTCGTGCCTCTATTTCATCGGTCAGCGGTGAACGGCTTAACGTCTGCGATAATCCCAGCAGACTCGATTCGGCAGCCTTTCGGACGATGTAGTCAGCGGAAGACTTGGGCATACGTTCTTTCACCAGTCGGTCAATCATCAGTTCCTCTATCCGGTGGTCCATATAGGCATAGGCGAGGTCACAACCGAGCTGTTCTGACAACTCATCGTAACGTGCCCTCCCGATTTCCTGCACGACGGTATCCCGCCACTGCCCGGCCATGTACGCAAGGTCTTGCTGCATTTCCTTGGAGCCGGTAATCTCCGTCTTGCACATCTCGATATAGTCCTCTGTCGTTTTGGAGTTCCATTCGCCTGTGACCTTGAGTGTCTGATAGGGGTCGCTCATGGGCTGTGCCGAAGATGCCATCATACTGAGAATACCACCTAAAGAGGTGGAATATTCTTTCATTTCCTCTCCCTGATTCCGTATGAGGTCAGTTCGCGTTTTTGACATGACGGGTGCGATATGGCAGTTGAAATAGTCGTTCACAAGGCGTTCCATTTCTGCAAACCGTCCGCTATGCTTGATTCCGTCCATAGTGTATTATATGTTTATCCTATTCTATTCATTAATAATTGCTCTTTTGTCTGCTCGATGGCGTTGTGGTAGATTTCCATCTGTTTGGGATAGAACTCTTCCAGCCATACATCTTTCTCGATGTTGTCGTGAATGAAGCGTATCGCTTGTTCTCTCTCAATCTCCACCGATGCTTCGCCTTCTTCCCGGTTATTGAACCATGCTTTGGTCCACCAGCGCACACCGGCCCGGTCAGGATATACCGTGACTGCTCTCGGTATGTCAAAACTCTGGATGTCTATGTCCAATTCTGCCAGTGGGTCAATGATACCACTATGGGTCAGGGCTTCGTCATAGAGTTTTTTTTTACATCACCGCCCATCGTCGATAAGTACACGCCATGCCGTAGGGCAAGGTAATGCAGGAAGTCCGCAATGAGTAGGTTCTGCACCTTACAGGCAAGCGGCATTGCTTTATGTCCCAGTCCGAGTGGGTTGGATATACTCGGCATATTTTCATAGAAGTATTCTTTGACTGCTCCCATTGTAAAGACATGGCGGAGTGACTGCTCCGTATGTGGAGGAAGTCGGTATGCACCACGCTGTAAGTCTTCCATGTAGTGAGGCAGGAAACGCAGCATCAATTCCTCTATTTCCTGTCTGTCCTGCTCGTAATCGGTGGTCAGTGCCATCGCCATGCCGGGAGATGTTGTCGCTTCGTCTCCATCGGCATGACACAATGCTTGGATATTACCATACAGCATGGTTAGAAATTCCAGCGGGTTCAGTTCCTCACCTTTGAAGCGTATCCCGATATGCAGCTTGTCACCGCTCAAAGCTACAGTCTGTCCGGCCTTGACACGCTGTCCGAACTGGGCGAAGACATTTGACAAATGCCCATAGGTCACTTCATACTCCCCATAGCGTATAGTTTGGCAGATGCCGAGTGTAGGGTCATTGCCTATGCCTGACACGATACCGCTGGCGACAGCCGCCAGCGTGTAACACCGTACATCGAAGTCGATGCCATGATGAAAATATGTTTTGCCCGTTGCCGGATCGGTTTGTTCGCCGTAGCCGAGCGATAGTTTCACATCCTTGCCCTGCCGTTCTTCAAAAGGCATACAGTATCCACTTTCGGATTGCAGGATCATTTCTTCTGTATATTTCATTATTGTTGTTAGATTTGATTCGTATTCTTATCTTTTCATCCCTCCGCTATTCGTCTGTTCTTCAACAGGAAGAGCGGGTGTCTGTACTCGTTGTATATTTCCCGTGTCAGGTGTGCGGAATATACCGGCATTGTTGCCGATAAGCATCATGCCGAGAAATGCACCGGCAATCTTGCCCAGCCAGCCGAAACGTCCGAATATAAGAAATGCTGCTGCGACCAGTCCCGCTATACTCAATCCCGACACGTTACCCTGTCCGAGATTACGGAAAAAGTTACCGAACATATCGGAAACTCCGCCATTGGAGACTTGCCGCAGAAAATTCGATACTCCACCCAGTTTTGAGTCTATGCCGGCTACCGTACCGCTGACGGAACCGACTGCTTCTCCGGCCTTGCTTGTCAGTTCTCGCACACCGTCCGCTGCATCTGCAAGGGTATCCGTAGCCGATTTCCCTATGACCGCATCGCTTACGATATGTACCACGCTCTTATCTGTGGTTAGTTTCTCCCAACCCACATAACCGACTGCACCGCCGATGGCTGCGGTCTTGACGGCTTGTCCTGTGCCCCGTAAGGTTTGTGAAGGATGCAGTGCAGCATGTCCCATACTTCTTCCGGTAGCTTTTGCTGCTTTGCCGCCATATTTCAATATTGAATCCCAAATTCCCATATCATTACATTTTTAAGGTCTTACATTCTTTCCAATCTGTCGCCAACGTCGTTTGGCTGCTTCCACGATACTGCGTTTATCGGCTTCGGGACGTGCATCCTCGTCGATTTCCCGCCAAATGTCACCCATTGTCGTGTACTTTACCGCTTTGGTCAGTCGTTGCAGTTTTTTGTTCATTGTTTTGAGCTTTGGACGGATGCCAAAGACAATTTCCATACGCTCTTTTTCCGTCATCTTGTTCTCCGAAAGGCACGCTGTGCGAATATCGTTCACAATTTCCACGCTGTTCATCATCAGTTCCCGGTAAATCTTGTTGCGCTGTGTGGATAGGGCTACGGCAAGCGTATTGGCTGGACTTCGCTTCAATTGCTTGGTGAAGTCGCCCATATTGTCTGTCAGCCTCGATACCTCATAATAGAACCCATAAGTTTGCGCCGCATAGCAGACTATTGACCGGAAAGAGTTCAGATAGTTATTGAACTCTCGTTGCAGGTCTGTTGTAGCCTGCACTTCTTCTTTTGTCCAAATATGCCCGGTGGTCTGCATCAGCATGACCTTTTCTTGATTTTTCAATTCCTTCTCTGCCTTTTCGGTATATGCTGCAATCATTCCGGCCAGTACAGGGTCATTCTGCGCTTGTACCTCACCGATACCGGTAAGACACAGCAGTAATATACTTATCCAAATTGTCCATTTCATAACTGATATATTTTATCGGACAAGAGCTGCCGCCCTGTGCCAATGGGACAGAGCCATACGAGCTGCCTCACCGTTGTCACGGTCAAGCATTCCCGCCGTTACGTTGTTCCACACATCATTGAAAGTATAGTACCGTATGCTCAAATAGAGCAGATGCAACTTCCGGCTAAAATCCGATAGTTGGTCGTTCAACGCCCATAGTGTCTTGCTGCGTTCTGCCCCCGTAAGCATGTTTTCGTTGCTACCCTTGGCCACAGCGTCATTCAGCAATGTAAAAACAGAAACAAGCTCCGTTGCTGTTTCTATATAGAGGTTGTTCATGTTCATACTGGCCACAATGCCCTGCGGATTGTTTTGGATGGCCTTGCCTAATTTCCCCAGCGTGAGGAAAATCCGCACACCGTCATTGTAGAGATGCGTACAGGCTTTCAGTGATGAAGCGTAACCACTTGCTGTCTTGAGGTAACTGTTGTATTGCTTCTCCCACTTGTGGATTTGGTTGAACTCGGTAGCGATGCTGTTCTGAAGCAAGGCTGTTTGTGTCTGTCCCTTTATTTGTTTTTCAATCTGCTCGTTTATCAGTTCGTTACCTTCGGCCAATGCTGTCCATTCCAACGGATTGGAAGCCGCAATTTGGGCTTCTACCATCTGTGGAAGCAGGCATACCAGCGAGACAGCCAGCCCCAGACTAATGATTCGTGATTTCATATATTCCCTTTTTTCGTTTGTTAGTTTCTACCCGTTCACGGATAATTGACACGAGGTCGTCCCTATGGAAGATACCAATCAGGTCAAGACGGGGCGTGTTTCTGTCCATTGAAAGGATGCTTACGGTTTTCAACCCACAAAATTGTTGCAGCAGGCTTTGGTGCTCTTGAAAATCCACGATACGATACAGCTCCATATAATCCACTTTGCGACGGATAATACCGTATTCGCTGACAAGTTGTTCCGTACCGATGCAGTAACGGATTCGCCTCAGGTAGAGATAACGGTAGAGTAACAGCAACGAGAGCATCAAGGCAATTACTGTGGCAATAGCTGTCAATGGCAACCCTTCCATGCCTCCGTACACCCATACAGTGCCGCACAGCACGAGAGTGGGCAGCTCGTTGATGACAAATTGCCCGGTATGCGGATGGATGACAATGGTTTTATGATAAGTTCTCTGCATAGGTTTTATGGATTATCGGTGAAAATGGGAGTGAAAGTCTTCTCTCATGCCGGAGAGAGAATTGGTTATATCCACTTCCAACCGGGCAAGTTCTTCCCGTATCTTGTACATTTCCTGAAAACCCTTATCTGACATTCCCTGGTCATTGGTTTCAAAGGAAAATATTACTCTGTCCGCACGTTCAAGACGCTTTCGCACAGCCTCATGGTCTGCTTCGTCATATAATCCGTTTCGGATATGTTCCGGATTGATTTCGGGTAAATCGGCCAAGGCTCGGTTTAGGGTGGCTTTACCGCTGATTTCCCAATCGTCAACTTCCTTTTCCTTGGGTTGTATCCGTTTGTTGAGTAGCTGGTCGTTCCAATCCTTATAACCTTCTGCGGCAGATTCATACAGGACACGTCCTACATCTTTCGGACCGGGATTGAAAGCCCCAATCGCCTTGTCGATGGCTGCCAGATTATTTCTCATTGCCTCTAATTCTTCCTCGCTTGCAGAACCCTCGGCACAGGCCATTTCGTACTCATCCATACGAACCATGCTCATTTCCTGTAGATAGCCGTCCCCAATATCCATATCGTCATGCTCCCCATTCTTCAAATTTTGTTTTGCATCATTTATACCCAGAATGGCTGTAATCTTTTCAAAATTGAATGGTTCAAGTCCTATTTCATACTGTGGATAGCCTTCGCTGTTGTTCTGTACAATCAGTCTGCCGGTTTGTGACAGACAGGTGGAGAAGTTCCAGCCTGCATGAGTGAGAGCAAAGTGGATGGCATAGACTTGTCCGGCACGGTCATGATCGAAGCAAAGGTGATGTGAGGCATGGGGAGTTACCTTTATCGTTCCTTTGAATTGCTGCTGGCTTGGTGCCCCTCCGGTAGAGATAAAAACCGCCTTTCGCAACTCCTTATTTTCTGCCTGATGAAGTTGGTAATATGCCATCGCATCATAAGCACTTTCGAACCAATAGATATGCTTGGCGGAGGTGAGAGAAGTGCGGGCAGGGCTGGCAATCCACAGTCCCTCGCTTGAATTGCTCCCTGCGGCTTTGCCTTTGTAGCTGCCGCTCCCGTCCATACGTGCACGTCCTCGTTCTTCAAGTCCCACAATCTCTCCATCGCCTTTGGGCAGGGTTAGTGGAAAGGACAGGTTTGTGTAGGCTGTACCATCCTCCCGGTGTTTCGTAGCCAGATAAAAATGCCGATGGAAAGCATATTGTGTATAGAGGTCTATACCTCGGCTTTTAAAATAAGGATAAAATTTTTTCTGCGTTTCCCGGTTCTGCGGATTGAACTTATGAATGTCGTAGTCCGCTATGTCAAATGGCTTTACATCTCGTTTAGGGTTCACTATTCTGGTTTTCCGTTCAGTGACAGGAATGTTCAGTAATCTGTTACAGACAAGATTCACCAGTCTGTCCGGAGACATACCCGCATGGTACTCCGTGAAAAAGTGCGGATGCTCCTTGATGAAGGAAATGATGTTATAAACTTTCTGTTGTTGTGCGTGGAAACAGCATTTTCCTTGTTGTGTCACAATAAATTTGTCACCACGGATACGTCTGCCGTCGCTATCCAAACGGACATACGAGGGATAGCGCAGACCGTCACGACGGTTCAGGTGATACCCTGCGTCAATCAATACGTCCTGGATGTTTAGTCGTTGCAGGAAGTCATCGTATGTAAGGTCTCCGTCTCTCATAGGCTTACCTCCCTCTTCTCATTTCATTAATATCTTGATTCATCTGTGCCTCGAAATTACGGATGGCCACATCTCTCGGTGTATCTACGCCGGGCTTGAAGTATGGATGTGGCGGTCCGCTGAAACGTTCGCCATAGAACTCCGGAGAGTGGTGGTGATGGAAGCCATGTGCGACTTCCGACGCCACCACCGCACCGGCGGTAAGGGCAGCGAATATCTTCACGCCAAGCCCCTTGTTCGCTTCAGGACGTGTCTTCATATCCACCTCGTTGAAAATCTTCGAAAAAAGTTTCATCCGGTGGTAATCATCCACAGCAAGAAACTTGTCGTAGTCTTTCTGGCTGATTTCGTGGCTGATGACCTGTCCGTCAATAACGGCGGACATCTTGTATTTACCTTCCGTCTGTGCCGGTTGCACGGCAATGTCGCTGACTTCTACTTCCCGGCCATGTTTCTCCTCACGATACCAGCCTTTGCTTTCGTTGAGCAGTTGCAGGTCACGCCCGTCCACGGCTGCACCGATACTGCCCTGTATGTATTCCTGCCGTATCGGAGTTTCTTGCCGCATGAATAATTCTTGTTCCTGCCGCTGCCGTTCTTCCAGTTCATGCCGTACTTCGGGATGCAGGCCGATACTGATGCGTTGTTCGCTGTTGAGCTGTTCCATCGTTACCTTATCGGCAAAGTCCGCTCCGATAATGCCATTCAGCAGATCCAGCCGTTTCTCCACAGGTTGTTCCTCGATGGATGCGGTAGCCAGTTTTTTCACTTCTTCTTCCGTCAAGTCATAGACCATATCGGCATTGACACTTTCCGATTGTACGGTCAGTGTCCTCCGTTCCATATCCACGATAAGACCGTGCGAAGTAAGGCACTCCGACCATTTCTCGTTGGAAAAATAGACTGGTGAAGCAATCAACTCCTTGTACGGTTGTGCTGGTTCCTTGCTGCGCGGACGGCTGACAAGCGGTGTAATGACCTCCTGCAAGTTCTTCAATACATCTTGCTGTACAATGGGTTGCTCCTGTTGACCGCCTTTGTAGTAAAAGCCGTAGCCACCCGATTGCAGTTCGCCGGGCTTCATGCGCCCGTCTGGGCGTTCGGGTACGATGGATGGCCCCGGAAAGAAAAGCTGCCCGCCGACTCTGCGTAGGTGGAAACCCCACTGCTCGCGTGGTGTCCAACCAAGAAATGGAGGGGGCATACCCAGACGTCCCATGTGTCCGTACTCACCTATACCGATGCGGTAGCCATGCAGCCCCATCGCCACACGCCCGTTGGCATTGCGGGCATGGACGAAATTCTTCGGCATATAGAAGTCTTTTCCTATGATGCTCGTAAGTATGTTGTAGGCCTTCTTGTTGGCCGTATTTGTTCCCCAGTCCGTCAGGGCCAACATCTGGCGTTCGGTTATAGGATAGACCAGCAACGGTGAATCATGCCCTTGCACAATCAGCCGGTAGCCGCCTCCGTCAAATGCAACATGGGCTTGAAGTCCGTTACGCATCAGTAGATTGCGCATTTCGGGCTGCAAGTCCATCTGCCGGGGATTGGTATTTGTTCGTATCGCCATAGTCTGATGTTATGATGGTTACTTGTTATGCGTTACCGTATTTCATAGCCGCTTCCAATTGTTCGTCTTTGAAACGGACAAATCCGGCGGCAGAATCCTCGCAGACCGAGAGTCCTTTTTCCTCACAGTAATGGGCGTACTCCTCCTGCCACTCGGCGGAAAAATGGTTGATGTAATCGAGCCAGCCGT
>ENA-OUNS01001977-OUNS01001977.1-human-gut-metagenome-genome-assembly--contig:-NODE-1977-length-13759-cov-7.879743_pt1 | contig 13759 bp, 14 predicted proteins | sample MGYA00243237_ERZ505104 | MGnify/ENA primary metagenome ERZ505104 (study PRJEB26097, sample SAMN02711295) | human gut metagenome | biome: Gut microbiome | host: Homo sapiens | place: Denmark...
TACCATGTACGCACTGCGAAAATGTCATTGTATATCGAAAATCTATCTCAGAATGCTTCATTTAGAAGATTCCGAGAGTACATAGTAACTGTTTTGATAACTGTATTCTCAGACACTCACTCATCATAACCATATATTCTGTATATTTCGTCCGTATATTCATTCTGTTCTTTATAAACAACAAGCGGTTTTTCTATTGTTATGCGGCTTTTACCCCCCTTTAATCCTTCTATCAGAACCATATTGGGCTCCTTATCGGCATAGGGATGTACAAGACGCATTCTTTTAGGCTCAATATGATATCTGGTCATTGTTGCAAATATCTCAACAAGGCGGAATGGTCTGTGGACCATGTAAAAACGACCACCGTTTTTTAATATTTTTGCACTTTCCCTTACTATGTCGTCCAGAGTACATTTTACTTCATGGCGGGCTATCGTTTTTGCGTCATCATCATTTTTTATTCCATGCTGTCCGATCATGTATGGTGGATTTACAGTTATTACATCCATGGATTCTCTTCCGAAAATATCAGATGCATTACACACATCTCCCTCTACAATGCTTACCTTATCTTCAAGATCATTGTATGCCACACTGCGTTTTGCCATATCTGCACATTCCGGCTGTATTTCTATTCCGCTGTAATGGTTTCCATTATTTTTTGCTTCCAGAAGTATCGGGATTATTCCGTTTCCGGTGCAAAGATCAAGGGCATTTTCTCCCCGCTTTACTTTTGCGTAATCCGATAAGAGCACCGCATCAATTCCAAAACAGAATTTCTGCGGATCCTGGATCAGGAAATATCCGTTTCGATGAAGATCATCCAGACGCTCATTACTGTTTATCATCCTGCTTTTCTCTGTCATAATTCTTTTTGTAGTCTGAGTCTTTTCTATACTCTCTGTTTTTATTTCTATTTTTATTGTATCTGTTGTTCTTATTATATTTGTTATAGTTTTTCTGGCGCTTACGGTTTTCCTCGTTTACATGATTATTTTCTTCGTTATTTTCATCATTTCTACGGCTTTCCTCATGATCACGCCTGAAATCACCTTTGCTGGTATTATTTTTATTTATATCATTCCTGCCTGAGTCGTTTCTGTACCTGTCGCCTCTATCATTTTTTTCAGTTCTGTCGTTTCTTTCTGCTCTGTCATTTCTTTCAGTTCTGTCGTTTCTTTCTGCTCTGTCATTTCTTTCAGTTCTGTCGTTTCTTTCTGCTCTGTCATTTCTTTCAGTTCTATCATTTCTTTCACGTCTTCTGTCATTTCTCTGATTCCTGTTTTCATCAGTTGTTTCAGGAGAATCGTTGTCCTCAAGACCCTTCAGCTCGGCAATTTCTTCTGCTGTAAGCTTAACATCCTTGCGCTGGCGTGGTTTTAATTTAAGCTCATCTACTGTGTACTCACGGAGTTCTTTTTCATCTCCGTTGTCTATTATTACCTTTACAAGCTGGCGGAGCACACTTATAGATTTGACTTCTCCAACAATGCCTTCCGGAGTATTAACTTTCTCTCCTACCGCCGGAAGTCTGCTGTTTAGGTATTCGTATGTATCCTGCTCATATTTAAGGCAACACATAAGCCTTCCACATACACCTGATATCTTCGTAGGGTTGAGTGATAAATTCTGTTCCTTTGCCATCTTTATAGATACAGGGACAAAGTCGGAAAGGTATGAACTACAGCATAATGCCCGTCCGCATATTCCGATCCCTCCCATCATCTTTGTCTCATCCCTCACACCGATCTGGCGAAGCTCTATCCTTGTCCTGAAAACTGATGCAAGATCTTTCACAAGATCCCTGAAATCAATTCTTCCATCTGCTGTAAAATAGAAAAGAAGTTTATTATTATCGAATGTATATTCTGCATCGACAAGCTTCATTTCTAATCCGTGTTTTATAATCTTTTCTTTGCATATTGCAAATGCTTCTTTTTCTTTGTCTTTGTTTTTACTGATGATTTTCTCATCCTCATCTGTTGCTATTCTAATGACCGGCTTAAGAGTTGAAACTACTTTATCGTCTTCTACTTCTTTTGGCGGAATGAGGACTGTTCCCATCTCAATGCCTCTTGCTGTTTCTACTATTACATGCATAGCTGTCTCAAGTTCAAAATCAAGCGGGTCAAAATAATATATTTTTCCTGCTGTTCTGAATCTAATTCCGACTATTTTTACCATTCTAATTCTCCTTTATAGTCATGAGCAATAATTCGATGACCAGATCAAAATTAACATTTGCGTTAATTCTGAGTTTAGCCTTATCAAGTGCCTCTATTATTGTCTCTATTCCATGATACGAATGTTTAGATGCCTGCTTTTTAATATCGTAAACTTCGTCCTTGAAAATAAGCCCATTAACATCATTTGTTGCTTTCATATATAATACATCTCTGTACCAGACAGTTATAAGGTCAAAGTAATCCTGCACCTGGAGCTTATAGTCCGAAATCTGCTTTATCGCCTCGCCCATTTCATATAAATCTATGTCATCGAGCCTCTTTATAAGTGAAAGTGCTGACTCCTTTAATTCATTAAAATCATCTGACGATGCAAGCTTTATTGCTTTTCCTACAACTCCCTGCGCAAAAGCTGCACACACGTCTGCCTGGTAATCAGGAATTTTCTTTTCCGTCATAAGATATGATTTTATTACATCATTCTTTACCGACTTTAAATTCAAAGTGATACATCTTGATCGTATTGTCTGTAAAAAACTGTCGGCATTGGTCGTAAGCAGCATAATGACTGCATATGCAGGCGGCTCCTCTATGGTCTTAAGTAATGCATTCTGAGCCTGCTGGTTCATTTTCTCTGCCTCGTCGACTATATATATTTTGTACTGATTGCTGTATGGTTTGATTACGATATCGTTATTGAGCTGCGTTCTTATATCGTCTACGGATATAGTATTTGGTTTATCATGCTTTACATATATTATATCCGGATTATTACGGTCATCCGACTGCCTGCATGATCTACATTCACCGCATCCGTCTGGATCTTGTTTTTCACACAAAAGCGCTCTTGCGAATGCTTCTGCGATCATCATTTTACCTGAAAGATCTGGTCCGTTTAGTATATATGCGTGTGATACCTTTCCCATTTCTATAGCAGTTTTCAGATGCTCTATTATCTGTTCATGTCCGACTATATCTTTAAATCCTGCCATATTTCTCCTCCTTTACGTGAAAATATCCAGTAAAAGACCTTCTATTTCCCCGATTTTACTTAATATAGATATGTGATCTTTTTCATCTGACACAAGCTCACTTGCCAGTTCATCAAGATTTGAATCGATAAGCCTTATTATCCCGTAAACTCTGTGCCGTCCTTTTCTATCCAGGAAATTCTCTCTTGAGAACTTGTGGGAACGGTAAACTACTTCATTTAAGAAATCTTTGATAAGCCCCCGGTATTTTTTCATATCTCTTATATCCATGTGCTGCGCAAGTCTGTTTCCCTGCGCAGTTATATCATTCATCAGTTCATCTACTTTTGCCTGAAGATCAGCATCAGTTATAGCACTTGCAAGTGTAAATTTAAACGAACCATCACCTGATACAACCTTTTGCGCATCCGGTATCTGGGTTACCTGATTTATCTCATTAACCTTTACTGCCATTGCAATTCTCCTGTGATATAGCTTCTTATCTCTTTTAAAGTGTCCTGCATATCTGCATTTATGAAGCTTCGTTTTATTCCTGCATTTTTTAGGTTCTCATCTGAAAAGTCTGATGAATCAGCCAGAAATCTGCGGCACATTTCCTCGTATTTAGGTACTTTCTGCTGTTTTTCCCTGGAAATAGCACGCATCAGCCTCTCGCCATCCTCTACTTCTATATATATCGGAATTACTTTTTCATTGCCAAAGTACCTGCATATTTTTACATATGTCTCCAATGTACCTATTAAAATATAACTATTTTTATCCAGATCTATCTGTCCATCATCTACCGTGAAATATTTCCAGATTCCATATACCGTATTATATTCTCTGAGTTCTATTATTTTATTTTCGCTTTCAAGCCTTTGTACATCTGCTTCTGTGCAAAAAATGTAGTCTTTTCCGTCCTGTTCGCCATCCCTTATAGGACGTGTAGTATACGGAACTATATTTTTCAGTTTCAAGCTTTTATCATGCATCAGCTCTTTAAAAATAGAATCCTTGCCTGACGCACTTTTGCCCATTACACAAAAAATTCTGCCCATGTTATAATCCTTCTAAAATATTATGCAACTGTTCATTATCTCACAGCAGCGGAGCATATCGCATTAAAATCAACTGCTTTGAATAGTTACAATATCACAATATATAGTATAAATATCAATCCACGGTATGTCAAACCTGCGTGTAATAAGCAGCTATCGTGTTAATATTATTGGTTGTTGTCCACACCTGACAGTGTGACCAGCAACGATCACAGCCCATTTAAAATGCCTCTATATATAGTGTTCCATCTGTATCACCAACTGTTATTCCATCAACCTCTATCCCCATGAAAAATGCATAAGATATGTCATCAACAAGCTTTTGATTTATGATTTCTCCGGGTACTGCCAGTGGTATTCCGGGTGGATACAGATAAACAAATACGCCGCTTGTTTTTCCTACCGCTTCGCTCAACCTTGTGAGAGTACATCTTTTCTCATATGCATCACATATTTCCATGTTTTTTGACAAAGTCTGATACATATCTGCTTTTAATTTAACTTCTCCACCGGATGCTGTTTTTGGGGATAAGTTATCCACATATAAGCCTGTTTTTACACTATTTTTATTCACAGAGATTTTTTTATCTATATCCATAAGCGCATATGATAACCTGTCGAAACCTTTTTTTGTATCCATTATGCTGCAGAGAGCCAATGCATAGTTTCCCGATGCCATCTCAAGCTGTATCTGATATTCTCCCAATAATTTTTCCAGCAGCACCTGACCACTCATCCCTGCATTATCAGTAAATATAAGGATCTTTGATTCATCAAAATCATATGCCTCGTCCATTGAAAAATCTTCTTTTTTCACAAGCCTAAGGTTTTTTAGCTTTGTCTTACTGTAAAACTCATCGAGATCATTCCTCAGCTCTTTGAAAGGACGTTCTCCATTTTCTCTTATATAGTGTATGCATCTTTCAATTCCGCTCATCAGCACATAGGATGGTGAACTTGTCTCATATATTCCAAGAAATTTTTCTATTTTCCTGTGATCTATATAAGTCCCGCATATATTAAGAAGCGCTGTCTGTGTGAATGCCGTGAGTGTTTTGTGCAGGCTTAAGATTACCGCATCTGCCCCAAGTTTTGTTGCATTCTGTGGAAAACCCCCGCCAAAACCAAAATGTGCTCCATGTGCCTCGTCTACTATTAATGGTATTTTCCTTTTATGAACGATTTCACTTATAGTCTCTATGTCTGAAACGACCCCATCATATGTAGGGGAAGTGATAAAAACGGCTTTTATATCAGGATCTTGGTTTAATGCCTTCTCTATTTCATCCGGTCTGATCTGTCCCTGGATCCCAGCCCTTGTTATGTCTGGATAAATGTATACAGGTTTTAACTGGCGCAGATATATACCATGATACACTGCCTTGTGACAGTTTCTGGCTACAAGTATTTTATCTCCTCTGTCTGTGGCTGCAGAAATCGCCGCCAGTATCCCACATGTACTCCCGTTTATCAGAAAATATGAATGATCTGCTTCGTATAGTTCTGCTGCCTCTGTCTGTGCAATTTTAATTATTCCTTCCGCATGATGCAGATTATCAAAGCCTTCTATCTCTGTTATATCTATATCATACGGATTTATCTGATCCATTCTGCGCCTTTTATGTCCAGGCATATGAAATGGGTAAATGTTTGATCTTGCATTTTCTATTAATTCTTTTTCCATATTTTATCCAAGAAACCTTCCTAATTCCGGCATCCAGTCATCGAAGAATATCTCATTAGCACACAAGGCATTCCACAACGGCTCAATAAAACCTATTATAAGGCCGAGTGCATCTTCCCATGCTGCATCCACATTCATCTTTTTACAGCTCTTATCCCATCTTTTTCTCATATAAGCATAATCCATATAGCCTTTTATCTGTTCCAAACGCCTGTATGAAACAACCTTAGGCTTTTCTAAAGCATGCTCCTTCAATATATCAACAATATGTCTTCCGCTTATTGAACTGTTCTTTAGAATTAAATATACGGATACATAACTCTCCATGCTTCCTATGAGCTCAAGCTTTTCCATTATTTCAAAAATCAGATCTGCAAGAATAGATTCCGGTGAATATGAATACAGTTTAATATTTTTATGCGAATGGTTTAACGCTGTAAATTCTGTTGTGGAATGTACTCCGGCTTTTTCCTCTGACAATACTATTATTTTCACAGAAAAAGGAATTTCCGTATCATTTACCTTTGCTTTTAGAATCCATATGTTTTCTTTCTGATAACCGCTCCATCTTATGTCACTTCTGCTATTTACTTCTTTGTTTCCAAGAATTTTATTATCAAGGATTTCCTGTGGACTTCCTGCTTTTTTGCTTGTCCTGCTTTCTACATAATATAGGGTAAGTCTTTCGCACACTTTGAATTGAGGTTTGGTAAGCCACAAAACCTCCTCCAGATTATTTGCCCTTATTCTCCATAAAAAATCCTCCGATACATACCTCCATAATGCATCAGAATATGACATATTATATTCTTCACAAATCTTCTTAAAATCCACTTTCACTACAACCATACTCCTATGAGACTCTGCACTTTTTTCACGACTTTACGTAGTCTTGCATAATCCATAAGAACCGAGATATCTTTCTCATCATCTGCTATATATGATTGTATAGCAGATTTAAAATCATCATGCTCCATTTTCGACTCATATTTTAGACAGTCGCATATAAGCCTTTCTTTATCGTAGATACCAAACGTATTTCCATTAAATTCTATCGTTGTGGCGCCTAGACCTAACACTTCCGGTTCCGTATAAAATGGTATTATCTTTGGATAATCCATTTTAAATCTTGCTTTTGATGTATTCTTGTCTACTGCAATAGTCCAGCCATAAGGCTTTTCATTAATATATCCATAAGCATATAGCGCACTTTCCATACACAATTTTGCGTCCGGAAATAATGCAGCCACAAGTGCATCCTCAGAAAAGTCATCTATACGGTCTGTATAATATCCATTTTTTATACGGGCAAGTTTGCCGTCTTTTACAAGCTGGTTTATTCTCCTGTAATCAATCCCCTGCTTTGTCAGTACTTCCTTCTTGACTATACCATGGTTTTCTTCCATCTGTTTTTTTATGATATTTTCAACTTCCTGTTCATTCATAAATCTACCCCGCATAAATTATCTGACAATTTATCTGTTTTTCTGCATGGTCGTATATTTCTATACGACATTTTTATCATATATATTTGTCGTTATTTTATTTTTTCCATAATTTCCTGTCGTTCTTTGTCTTTTCTTTGAATGACAGTTCATATTTTTTCCTTCGTCTGCGTTTTTTCTTCTGTATCCTGAATCTTTCTTTCTGTTCTTTTTTTACAGAAATATTATGACGCAGTACATAGAAGTTATCACTTATTTTGCGCCCCACGATCACAGCTGCGATAATAAATGCTATGATAAACAAAACTGCGAATATATAAAATGGTTTTATTTTTATAATATCAGATTTTTCATTTTTTGTTGAATTATTAAAGTAACTCAAATCAACTTTTGCATCTGATTTTACAAGATTTACTTTTCCGACTATATGATCTGCATATGTGTACTCTACTGTCGCCAAAGCCCCTTCATCTGTCTTGTCCATTGCTTCTTTCTTTGCATCGCTGAATTCTGCTGTTATCGGCATTGTAATGTATGCACTTGACATTTCCGCATACATCTTATTGCTATTGAGCACCCCAAGATTTTCTTCCTCGCTTTTTGCTACATCTGCTTCGTTCTCTGCAATATTAAGCGCCTTAAAATTGCTAAAACAATAATCAATAAGCTTGTTTGTATCAATCCAGTGGTTAGGCGAATCCGTATTCATTATCACAATACATAGTGTCAGTCCATCTTTCTCTGCAAAAGTGACAAGTGTACTGTTTGCCACCTTTGTAAATCCGGTTTTTCCTCCTGTGCAATATGGATTGACATATTGTGTTGACTGCCTATACTTGTGCAGCAAGGCATGATGATTATTAAGAGGTGTCTCTGTTGAATGTTTATTAGTAGGCGGTATTGTGTATGTTTTTGTGGATGTGATCTTTTTAAATTCCTCATTCTTGTAAGCAGCACAGCCTATAAGCCCCATATCATAAGCACTTGTATAGTGATTTTCATCCGGAAGTCCATTCGCATTGTTAAAGTGTGTATCCGTACATCCTAAGTCTGCTGCTGTTTTGTTCATGAGATCTACGAATGTACTGTAATCTCCTCCAAGCTTCTGACCCGTATGTTCTGCCGCTGCATATGCACATTCATTTGCCGATTCGAGCATAACTGCATACAACGTCTGCTCCATCGTCATTTCTTCATAAAGATCTCTTGATATATTTGATGTGTCACCCTCATTTTTGAAAACAGCATCGGCTGAAAACACCACTTTTTCATCCATATCACAATTTTTGATTGCAAGGTATGTTGTTAGAATCTTTGTTATACTCGCCGGATAATGTTTTTCATGTGGATTTTTTTCATATAATACTGTTCCTGTATTGACCTCCATCACAACAGCACATGGAGATGCTATCTCTGGTCCTTCCGGCCATGCCTGATCCGCATTTACTTTAATTGGTGCCATTATCAAAGATATCGCAATAATTGATGTTGATAATATAGCTGCTCCTATTTTTTTTATAAATCTATCTTGAAATTTCATTTTTTCTCCATTATTATAAATTGCTATAAATTCTATTGATCGTAACAATACTAAGTTACTGTTCACACCTAACAGTAACAATACTAATTCTCTCTATAAGTATAAATGCTTAAATACTTGTAATCAAGGGAATTATATATTAAAATTTATTGTATATCACACTTAAGGAGAGTTATATGAGACTTAGAAATATACCTGGTGCTGATGAAGTTATTTCAAACAGCCCTTACTGTATACAAAATCCAGCTGAATTCCGAGGAAAATGGCATGAATTTCTCGGAAATAAAAATCCGATACATATTGAAATAGGAATGGGCAAGGGACGTTTTCTGATGCAGCTTGCCGAACAGAATCCTGACATAAATTACATAGGAATCGAAAGATATACCAGTGTTCTTCTTCGTGCAGTACAAAAAACAGAAGAATTGCCTCTTTCCAATATTCATTTTCTGTGTATAGATGCTGCAACGCTTCCTGAAATATTTGCAGAGAATGAAATATCCAAAATATACTTAAATTTTTCTGATCCATGGCCAAAAGACAGACATTCTAAAAGGCGCCTTACTTCTTCTACATTTTTAGAAAAATATGATCAGTTTCTTGCTCCGGACGGAAATATAGAATTCAAGACAGATAATCAGGATCTTTTTTCTTTTTCACTGGATGAAATCGAAAATTCTGATATATGGCATTTAGATGCCTATACAAGAGATCTTCACAATGATCCTGTTTTAAATGCTGGAAACATAATGACTGAATATGAACAAAAATTTTCAAGTCAGGGAAATCCAATCTGTAAACTCATCGCTTCAAGATAAAAAGCACACTTTTCTGCATAGGGATAACTATAAAATCTCTATACAGAAAGTGTGCTTTTAGCATACATATCATCTATATTATTCTGACTCACAATTCTTACATCACAGCTACAAATTTATCATCTGCAAAAAGTCTCTCTTCTCCCGATAAAACTATATTTATGTAATTCAGGAGATTCCACATTTCAGAATCCTCTTTATTCAACTTTGCTGCATTTGTATATGCTTTTTTGGCTTCCCTGAAATAATCAAGTGACTTCTCATGTATTCCCATTTTCTGATAACATGATGCAATATTGCTATATGATATCGCTTTTAGATCACTTGAGCGCATAACCTCTGCTGTTGCAAGACTCTCAAGATAACAATCCAGCGCCTCTTTATTTTTATTCTCTAATGTATATACAAGACCGAGCACGTTCAACATTTTGACATATTTATCGGTATTATGTGTATTTTTTAAAAATCTGACAGACTTTTTAAGATGCGAAATTGAGTTTTCATGATCATACAGTTTTAAAGCATTTATACCTTTTTTGAATTCTACTTCTGCAAGTTCATTAAAATCCAGCGCCTTTATTTTATTTTTCATACATCCGCCCTCATAACTGTTACTTTTTTCCTAGTTATAAGTATAAACTCTTTTTCGAAAAATATCAATGATAAACATTCTGTTTTATATTAAATATTTCTTAAAACAATAAAAAAGCACCAACCCTATGGCTCATATGTCCATAAAACCGGTACTTTCGAATGCGCCTCCAGGGGCTCGAACCCTGCACACCCTGATTAAGAGTCAGGTGCTCTACCAAATGAGCTAGAAGCGCAAATTTCAATTTATTCTTTCCTTAACGCAAAAATTATTATATAGTATAGTTAACACAAATGCAACACTTTTTTTAATAATTCTTTTATTTTTTTGTATTTTATTAATTTTTTTTGAAAGGAATTTGTAAATATGACAGTCGAAGAAAGATTACTCAAATATGTAAGTTACTGGACTACATCAGATGAAAACAGTACAAACATCCCAAGCAGCAAGCGCGAATTTGCTCTGGCTGAATTACTTGAAGAAGAATTAAATGCCCTTCACTTATCAAATGTAACGCTCACAGACCATTGTTATGTATATGGTCTTCTGCCTGCCACAAAGGGTATGGAATCAAAGAAATCCGTAGGCTTTATATCTCACATAGATACTGCACCAGATTTCAATGGAAAAGATGTTAAACCGCAGATCATCAATAACTATGATGGCGGTGATGTTCTATTAGAGGGAACCGGCGAATACCTCAAGGTATCCGATTTTCCAACTCTTTCTACATTAAAAGGCCGCACACTCATAACAACAGATGGTACTTCCCTTCTCGGCGCAGATGATAAGGCCGGTGTTGCAGAAATTATCACCGCCATTGAAGAAATTATAAAAGAAAATATTCCCCATGGTGATATATGGGTAGGCTTTACACCCGATGAGGAAATTGGTGCCGGTCCTGAATTTTTTGATCTCGACTATTTCAAAGCTGATTTTGCATATACCGTTGATGGTGATTACGAGGGCGAAGTCGCATATGAAAATTTTAATGCTGCGAGTGCTGTATTTGATATAACCGGTGTAAACGTACATCCGGGTGAAGCTAAAGGTATAATGGTTAATGCAGCTCTTGTAGCATGCGAAATAGCAGGAATGCTTCCTGAATCTGAAACACCAGCTGAAACAGAGGGCAGACAGGGATTTTATCATTTAACTGACATGAATGGTGATGTAAGCCATGCTTCTCTTTCTTATATTATACGAGACCATGATGCTGCACTTTTCAATGACAGATTGGATACTTTAAGATCTATCGAAAAAAACATCAATGTAAAATATGGTCCTAAAACAGTGGATCTTACTATAAAACATTCTTATGATAATATGCTTTCTGTTATTAAGGACAATATGTTTATAATTGACATAGCCAAAAAGGCTATAGAGCAAAATGGACTTGAACCAATCTCAAGACCTGTAAGAGGTGGAACTGACGGTGCCAGACTTTCTTTTATGGGGCTGCCATGCCCAAATCTCGGAACCGGCGGTTATGGTTTCCACGGACCTTTCGAACATATTTCTGTGGAGGCAATGCATACAGCCACAAACATAATAAAATCAATTGTACAATTGGTTTAATAAGGCATAATTGATTGACATTTTATAATATCATATTGACTTTTCACTCTATTTATCTATAATAAATTTTTCCATATAGTCAAAAAATGAGCTGCGCACATAACGGCGCAGCTCATTTTATATTACATACTCGCTATCAGAGCAGCTATCTCATCTGGTGTAAGCTGTCTGTTTGGATCATCCGTAGGCATTGATGGTGCCGGTTCTGGTTCCTTTGGAACTTCAGCCTCTGATACAACCGGCTCATTTGCATCGTCCACCGGTTCTGCCTCTACATCTGCTATTACATCCTCAAACTGTGAATCTGCCTGAGGTTCAATAACTTCCTCTATCTCATCCGCCATCTCCACACGTTCCGGTTCATGTTCCGGTTCTTCTGATAGATCGACCGGTTCTGAATTTTCTATTTCATCTGACATTTCTGCTGATTCCGGTATATCCTCGATCATTTCAGACATATCATCTAGCGGCTCCTCTGCAGCCTCCTGTTCATCAGAAACATTCTCTATTGTTTCTTCAGTGCTGTCAGACATTTCTGTCTGTACTGATCCTGTATCATCTGCGGCTCCAGAAACCTCTTGTTTCTCAGAATCATCAGGAACAGTATTTTCGCTTTGTACTGCTACTGGTTCAGACTGCACCGGTATAGTATTCATATTTGACATAGCTTGTGCCGGTATCTCAACATTTGCATTAAATTGAACCGGATTATTTGCTATCGCCTGACTCAGACGGATTTCCATATCTTTTATAGACTCTATCAGTTGCTGCTGCTTTTCTACTATGTCCGTAAGAGCATTATTCATTACATTCTTCTGACCTTCTAAAAGTGTCTCATTATTTGAATCAATCCTGTCTTCAAAATTAGTGATCCTGTCCAGCAGCTGGTCATTTGAATTCATAAGTGCTTCAGCATTTTCCCTGCTTCTGTTTATTACAACCTTTGCTATTCCTTTTTGGGTATTAACGATCTCATCTGTAGGGACTTTTGCAACCGACTGTAAAATATCAAGTTTCGAATCTATTTCCTCAAAATATTTTTTCAATAACAAATATGATGCCTTTTCAGACTTAAAAATTGTATCATATCGTTCTTCATTTCTCTGATCATTTAAAGACTTAAAAGTAAAAATACTGCTCACAATAAAATATAAGCATATCAACAATAACACTGTAAGTATTGCTATACTTAGATACTCCTCTGCAAAATTGATCATCATATACAACTGTGCATTCATTACAATACAAAAAATAATGACTGAAAATATAATTTGTAATTTTGCTCTTGTTTCTTTTTTCTTATTCATCGCGATCTCCCCTCCATGGAACTTTTTCTCGCACTAAACAAATCAAACCGATTGCAATATACATATATTATAACGTTTTAACAGTCGAATGTCGATAATTTTTTAGTAATATTATCCTATATTCTTTTCATGACACAGATATCGATAACCCTGAGTTTTTACATTCAAATGAGCTGCCACTATTCCAGTACGATTACAGAGGCACCAAACCCTTCTACTTTTCCATCAAATACGCTGTCCGTAAGCAGATCATATTTCTGCGCATACTCATCAAATTCTTTTGTGCTGCTGCCGCAATTGAAAATCATGGCAAGTGTCTCTTCACCACTTTTTCTGATCAGAACAATCGTATCCTCCTCATCATTTGCCATTGTCTCAATCAATTCTCCCTCTACAATGCATGCATGTGTCTTTCGGACCTGCATGAGCTTCTTATACCAATTATACATCTCCTTGTCCTGGTATTCTTCATCCCAGTACATGCCTCTTCTGCAGTCCGGATCGTTTGCTCCCGGCATTGCGTACTCATCGCCATAGTAAACCATAGGCATTCCCGGCAGTAACAGCTGAAAGGCTG
>ENA-OUNS01001981-OUNS01001981.1-human-gut-metagenome-genome-assembly--contig:-NODE-1981-length-13729-cov-7.595510_pt1 | contig 13729 bp, 13 predicted proteins | sample MGYA00243237_ERZ505104 | MGnify/ENA primary metagenome ERZ505104 (study PRJEB26097, sample SAMN02711295) | human gut metagenome | biome: Gut microbiome | host: Homo sapiens | place: Denmark...
AAACGCCCCTGTGGGCCCCTCGCATTTAGACGCGCGACCGAAGGGAGTCGCGTCCCAAGGAAGGTGGGGGAGTCAAGAGGGGACAGGAAACCATACCTGGTGTCCTGTCCCCTTTTGTTCCCGCCGGTGAACACCGGCTCTCCCCCTGCCGCCGGGCGGCGGCATCCCCGGGCTGCCGCAGGCGGCCAATGTGCACGCTCACATCGAGCGTAAAGCCGCCTCCAGCGGCGAGCCGCTGTATCGGCGGAGGTTTACCGTCAGCAGACGGTAAAAAGGGGAGGGCGCTCCGCGCCTGTGGAAAAAAGGGTTGACAGACCCTTACTGGGTATGGTATGATTTCATCATGATAAAGCGATAAAGGAGCAGCGGAGCAATGAACCGTTTTCGTATTTCTACCCCCGAGGGCACCCGGGATCTTCTGTTTTCCTCCTGCCGCGCACTGCGGCAGACCGAGAACGCGGTGCGCGATGCGCTGGAGGAGCGCGGGTACAGCGAGATCATCACCCCGGCAGTTGAATATTATGATGTTTTTGCGCAGGCAAACCCCGAGCTCGACCAGGATCAGATGCTCAAGATCATCGACAAGTCCGGCCGGATCTGCGTGGCGCGTCCGGACAACACCACCCCCATCGCGCGTATCGCGGCGACCCGTCTGGATGACGCGGCTCTGCCGGTCCGCCTGTATTACAGTCAGAAGGTGTTTCGTTCGGTCTCCGGCGACCACGGCCACAAGGGCGAGTTCCTGCAGGTCGGCGCGGAGCTGATCGGCGCGGACGGTCTCGCGGCTGACAAGGACATCCTCTCCGCTGCCTTCGCGGCGCTGAGCAGGACCGGCGCGGACAACTTCCGCATCGAGCTCGGCCACGCGGAGATCTACAAGGCCCTCATCGAGGAGCTGGGTGCGGATGCGGCCTCCTCCGAGGCGATCCGCCGCCTGATCGAAAACAAGTCGTTCGCGGCGCTCGGCGACGCGCTCCAGCCGTTCGGCAGCAGACCGGCAGCAAAGGCGCTCAGCGCCATGCCGCAGCTGTTCGGCGGCATCGAGGTGCTCGACGAGGTCGAGACGCTGACCGGCAACGTGCGCGTTCTGGGCGCGATCGCCTATCTGCGCCGCCTGTATCAGGCGCTCGACGAGGCCGGTTACGGCGACCGCATCATGATCGACCTCGGTCTGGTGCACGAGATGGATTACTACACCGGCATCATGTTCCGCGGCTACATCGGCGGCGCAGGCGCTGCCATTCTTGCAGGCGGCCGCTACAACGCGCTGTGCGCGAAGTTCGGCAGGGATCTCCCGGCGGGCGGCTTCGGCATCGACGTGGAGAGCGTCGCGGAGAGCCTTCAGGGCGCGAGCCGTCCCGAGGTCGCAACGCGCCGCGATACGGTCCGCATCGCGCTGACCAAGGGCCGACTGGAAAAGAAAACGCTCGCGCTGCTCAAGGACGCGGGATACGATATTTCCGAGCTTGAGGCCGGAACGCGCAAGCTGATCTTCACCCTGCCGGACAGCGGCGTGGAGATCGTCCTGTCCAAGGCCGCCGACGTCATCACCTACGTCGAGCACGGCGTGTGCGACATGGGCGTCGTCGGCAAGGACACCATCATGGAAAAGGGCGGCAGCTTCTACGAAATGGTAGATCTCGGCTTCGGCAGGTGCCGCTTCGCCCTCGCCACCAAGAAGGGAAAGGACGTTTACGGCGGCTACAAGACCCCGGTCATCGCGACCAAATACCCGGCCGTCACCAAGGCGTTCTTCAACAGGAAGAACATGGACGTCGAGACCATCAAGATCGAAGGCTCGGTCGAGCTTGCACCGTTGCTCGAGCTTGCGGACGCGATCGTCGACATTGTCGAGACCGGTACGACGCTCAAGGAGAACGGTCTCGAGGTCATCGAGGACGTAGCGCCCATCTCGGCTCGCGTGATCGTCAACCTTGCGAGCGCAAAGATGAAAAAGACAGCCATCCAGAAGGTCATTGCTGAGCTGGAAAAAGGGCTGGAGAAATAATTTCCGATTGGAACGGAGTGAAAATAGATGTTTCTAAAAACGGTTCTTGCGGACGGCACGGCGGAACAGACCGTCATCCGCGAGATGAAAGCGCGTGCGGCAGGTGCGCGCGGCGATATTGAACAGATCGTGCGCGGCGTGATGGCCGACGTACAGGAGCGCGGCTGGGACGCGGTCGTAGAGTATGCGGAAAAGTTCGACGGCAAGGCGCCGTACATCGTCGAGCCGTCCGTGCTGGACGCGGCGTATGATGCGTGCGATCCGAAGCTGATCTCTGCGCTCGAAAAGGCAGCAGCCAACATCCGCGACTATCACGAGCAGATGCTCGTCAAGAGCTGGGAGTGGAAGCGCACGGCAGGCGAGACCCTCGGTCAGACCGTGCGGGGACTTTCGCGCGTCGGCATTTATGTACCGGGCGGCACGGCGGCATATCCCTCGAGCGTACTCATGAACGCTATCCCGGCCAAGGTCGCAGGCGTGGGCGAACTCATCATGGTGACGCCCCCGACGGAAAACATGTCGAATGAGGTGCTCGCGGCGGCGAAGATCGCAGGTGTGGACAAGGTCATCGCCATCGGCGGCACACAGGCCATCGCAGCGCTGACCTACGGCGCAGGCTTCATCCCGCAGGTCGACAAGATCGTCGGCCCGGGCAACGCCTTTGTTGCGGCGGCGAAAAAGCTCGCGTTCGGCACGGTCGACATCGACATGATCGCAGGCCCGTCCGAGGTCCTGGTCATCGCGGATCACACCGCAAATCCGACCTATGTCGCGGCCGACCTGCTCAGCCAGGCCGAGCACGACAGGCTGGCCTCTGCCGTCCTGCTGACCGACTCCATGGCGCAGGCGCAGGCCATCTCGTGTGAAATGGAGCGACAGGCGAAGCTGCTGCCGCGCTGGGACATCATCAAGGAGAGTGTTGCAAACTACGGCTGCGCGATCGTGTTCGACGAGCTCACGGACGCCTGCAAAATGGCGGACGTCGTCGCGCCCGAGCATCTGGAGGTCGTAACGGCCGCGCCGCGCGAGCTGCTGCCGTATCTGCATAACGCAGGCGCGATCTTCCTCGGCCAGTACGCGCCTGAGCCGCTCGGAGACTATATGGCAGGCCCGTGCCACGTTCTGCCGACCTCGGGCACTGCGCGTTTCTTCTCTCCGCTGTCGACCGACACCTTCCTGAAGAAAACGAGCGTCATCGAGTACACGCGCGATGCGCTGGAGGGATATGCACAGGACATCATTGCGCTCGCGCAGAGCGAGCATCTGGACGCGCACGCGAACTCCATCGCGGTGCGCTTTGCGGAGGAGCCGAAGAAATGAGAACTGCTGAGATCAAACGCAAGACAAAGGAGACCGACATCGAGCTCAGACTGACGCTCGAGGGCGGCGAGCGCAGAATCGACACCGGCATCGGCTTTTTCGATCATATGCTGAACAGCTTTGCGGTGCATTCCGGCTTCGGACTGGAGCTTACCTGCAAGGGCGACCTCGAGGTGGACGGCCATCATTCGGTCGAGGACTGCGGCATTGCGCTCGGACAGGCGCTTTCGCTGTGCCTCGGCGACAAGGCGGGCATCGCGCGCTTCGGACAGGCGTTCGTGCCGATGGATGAGGCGCTCGGCTTCTGTGCGCTCGATATTTCCGGCCGTCCGTACCTTGTGTTCGATGCACCCATGCCGCAGCCGATGTGCGGCCAGTACGACACCTGTCTGACGGTCGAGTTCATGCGTGCGCTCGCGGTCAACGCCGGTCTGACGCTCCATCTGAAGAGCGAGTACGGCGAAAACGCGCACCACATCACCGAAGCGCTGTTCAAGGCGCTCGCCCGTGCGCTCAAACAGGCCGTGACCGTCACCGGCGGCGGCGTGCTGAGTGCGAAGGGCGTTCTATAAGCTTTGCGGTTTTCGAGAGGTCAAAAATGGGTTATATTGCAATCGTAGATTACGGCGCAGGCAATCTGATGAGCGTGCACAACACGCTGGATTTCCTGGGTTATGAAAATAAGGTCGCCTCGACGGGCGAGGTCATCGAGAATGCCGCGGGCGTGATCCTGCCGGGCGTGGGCGCGTTCCCGGACGCGATGGCGGCGCTGACCGGGTCCGGACTGACGGACGCGGTGCTGAAGGCGGCAGAGACAAAGCCCTTCCTCGGCATCTGCCTCGGTATGCAGATGCTGTTCGAGGAGTCGGACGAGGTGCGTCCCTGCAGGGGTCTGGGTCTGCTGCCCGGCCGCATCGAGCGCATCGAGACCGTGCTCAAGCTGCCGCAGATCGGCTGGAACGCACTGGATATCCTGCGCCCGAACGCCATGACCGAGGGTCTGGAAAACGGCAGCTATGTGTATTTCGTGCACAGCTTCATGGCGAAGCTGTCGGACGAAAACGACCTTGCCGCCGTGACGGACTACGGTACGCGCGTTCCGGCCATGGTGGCGAGGGGAAACCTGTTCGGCTGCCAGTTTCACCCGGAAAAGAGCGGTGAAGTGGGGCTTCAGATGCTCCGCAACTTTGCAAAACTGACGGAGGTGGGAAAATGAAGGTAATTCCTGCAATCGATTTGAAGGACGGACAGTGCGTGCGCCTGCAGAAGGGCGACTACGGCACGGCACATAAGGTAGCGGAAAATGCGGTCGAGACCGCGCGCCGTTTCCTCGAGGCAGGCGCGTCGCTCATCCACATGGTCGATCTCGACGCGGCGAAGGACGGCTCGCACGCTAATTACGGCGTGGTCGAGCAGGTCATACGCGAGACCGGCGCGACGGTCGAGCTCGGCGGCGGCATTCGCTCGATGCAGGACGTCGAGACGGTGCTCGCGCTCGGCGTTTCGCGCGTCATCATCGGCTCGGCGGCGGTCCGCCACCCGGAATTTGTCGCGGAGGCGGTCAAAAAGTACGGCGACAAGATCGTCGTCGGTATCGACGCGAAGAGCGAGACCGTCCGCACGGACGGCTGGCTGGACGACAGCGGCGAGAACTATATCGCGTTCGCGGAGCGCATGGAGTCCTACGGCGTGAAGAATATCATTTTCACCGACATCGACAAGGACGGCATGCTCGCCGGACCGAATTTCGATCAGCTGGCGGCGCTTCGCGCGTCGGTCTCCTGCGAGATCATCGCCTCGGGCGGCGTTTCCACGCTCGAGGACATTGCCGCGCTGAAAAAGCTCGGCATCGATGGCGCGATCGCAGGCAAGGCGGTCTATACCGGCACGCTCGACCTCGCGAAGGCGATCAAGGAGGCGGAGTGATGCTGGCAAAACGCATTATCCCCTGTCTGGACGTCAAGGACGGCCGCGTGGTCAAGGGCGTGAATTTCGTCGGTCTGCGCGACGCAGGCGACCCGGTCGAGCTTGCGAAGTTCTATTCGCAGGAGGGCGCGGACGAGATCGTATTTCTCGACATTACCGCGACGAGCGACAACCGCGACACGATCGCGGACGTTGTGCGCCGCACCTGCCGCGAGGTTTTCGTGCCGGTAACGGTCGGCGGCGGCATCCGCACGGTGGACGATTTCCGCGAGATCCTGCGCGCCGGTGCGGACAAGATCTCCATCAACTCCTCGGCGGTCAAAAACCCCGATCTGGTGAACGCAGCGGCGGAAAAGTACGGCAGTCAGTGCGTTGTCGTCGCGATCGACGCGCGCGCAAACGAGCAGATGCCCTCGGGCTTTGAGGTATATGTGGCCGGCGGCCGCACTCCGACCGGAAAGGACGCAGTCGCGTGGGCGAAGGAGGTCTATGAGCGCGGCGCAGGCGAGATCCTGCTCACCTCGATGGACAAGGACGGCACCAAGTCCGGCTTTGACCTGCCGCTTACCAGGGCGGTCACGGATGTTGTTGGCATCCCGGTCATCGCCTCGGGCGGCTGCGGCAGCCTCGCGCATTTTTCCGAGGTGTTCGAGCAGACCGGCTGTGACGCCGCGCTCGCCGCGAGCCTGTTCCATTACCGCGAGCTGACGGTAAAAGAGGTCAAGGAGCACCTCAGAGAAAAGAATATTCCGGTTAGAGTGTGAACGGAGTGAATAGATTGGATTTAAGCAAGTTTTTTGTGAAAGCGCCGCTCATCCCGGTCGTCTGTCAGGATGAGCGCAGCGGCGAGGTGCTCATGCTCGGCTATGCGAACGAGCAGGCGCTTCAGCTGACGATGGATACCGGCACGGCGTGGTTTTTCTCGCGCTCGCGCCAGAAGCTGTGGAACAAGGGCGAGACCTCGGGCAATTTCATTTTTGTGAAGAAGATCCTGTCCGACTGTGACGATGATACGCTGATCTATGTCGGCACGCCCAAGGGTCCGGTCTGCCACACAGGCCACCGCACCTGCTTTTTCACGACGCTGTGGGAAAAAGACGAGAAGTAAAAAGGAGAGCAGTATATGAATTCGTTTGAGCAAATGGAGGCTGTCATCGCACAGCGCCGCGCAGAACCGCAGGAGGGCTCGTACACCTGCTACCTGTTCGAAAAGGGCATCGACAAGATCCTCAAGAAGGTAGGCGAGGAGTGCGCGGAGACCATCATCGCCGCCAAGAACGGCGACAAGGAGGAGCTCGTCGGTGAGATCAACGACGTATTCTATCACATGATGGTCATGATGAACGAGTGCGGCGTGACGATGGAGGATGTCTGCAAGGAAATGGACATCCGTGCGCAGAAGATCGGCAACCTCAAGAAGTTCCACGTTTCCGATCACAATACCTGATAAAACGGCAAAAAAAGAGAGCTGACCGGTAAAAGTCAGCTCTTTTTTCGTGTTATGCGGCCTTTTCGGCGGGGGATAACTGTAATTCCTCCTCCGCGCCGAAGATGCTGTGCGCGTCCGCAAGACCCTGCTTAAGTGCCGGGAGAACGGCGGCCGGTACGACCGTATGATCTCCGCTCTCGCAGTCTGCGATGCTCCGGTTCAGATCGAGCAGATGGTAGCGTCCGTCGGCCGAGGCGTCCGGATGCAGCATATACATCGGCACATATTCGGCATCGGAGACCGTGACCGCGCCGGTCTCGCCGTCCTTCGTCAGCTCGAGGCTGACCGCGGCGGTGAGATTGGTGTAGCGGTCGTGCTGGTTGGAGATCAGATTGCCGAGACAGTAGCACAGAAAGCCGGTGCGTCCGTCGGGCAGCTCGCGCAGCTCCATCGGCTGCGGCACATGGACATGGCCACCGAGCACAAGCGTTGCGCCGTTCTCGAACAGAAAATCTGCCAGCTCGCGCTGCTGGGCGGAGGGGGAGGTCGCGTATTCCTGTCCCCAGTGCATAAAGACCGCGATGGCGTCCGCGTCGGTCTGACGGGCGCGAGCAAGGTCGTTTTTCAGCAGCTCATAGTCGATTACGCCGCAGTTTGTCATGTAATCGGTCGTAAAAACATTGACGCAGTACGGATGCTCGTCCTTCGGCAGACCGTTCGTGCCGTAGGTATAGGCGAGGACGGCGAGACGGATGCCGCCGACGTCGATGACCTTCACCGTGTCGCGCTCCTCCTGCGTGCGGTAGGTGCCCACATGGTCGAGTCCGGCCTCGTCGAGCACATCGAGCGTGCGCGTCAGGCCGGAAAACCAGGTGTCCAGACTGTGATTGCTCGCAGTCGAGAGCAGATCAAGGCCGACGCTCTTGAGGTCTTCTGCAAGCTGGTCGGGCGCGCAGAACTGCGGAAACCCTGAGTAGGGAGGACCGTTGAACGTGGTTTCGATGCAGGCGGCGGCATAGTCGGCGCTTTCGTAATACGGCCGCGCCTCGTCGAACAGGCCGGTGAAGTCATAGCCGTCGTCCGTGCGGCAGGAATTGATGATGGGAATGTGCATGACAAGGTCGCCGGCGACGCACAGCGTGGAGACCGTGTCGGGCACGGCCTCGGGCGGCGCCGGGACGGCGGGCGTCTGCGTCTGCCCGGCGGGCGGAGAGGCGCTCGTGCGGTGCAGGCCGTGCCAGGCGAGCAGGCCGCCGGAAACGGCGAGCGTCAGCACGAGCAGCGCCGAGACCAGCTTTTTGAGCGCACTCATTCCGGTTTGCGGGGGCGCAGGGCCTTGCGCGAGGCCTCGAACGAGTCCGCGCGGACATGGAACACCTCGGCAACGGACAGCGACGCATCGTTATAGGTGAAGCCGCTGCGGCCGGTCTGGTGCTGCATGATGATGTCAAAGCCCTTTCGCTTTTCATCGGGCGTTTTCGCGAACTCCATGCTGCCGTAGCCGACGATGGAGGAGAAGGCGAAGCTGTACCGGCAGGCAATGTCGCCCTCGCCGGTCACGCCCTGCTCGGTGTCGAGTTCAAAGCAGACACGCGGGTCGGCGCGCAGCGCGTCGATCTTCTTGCCCTTGAGGCCGCTGTGGAAATACAGCGTCAGGCTGTCGTCGTCCCACGTATAGCCGAAGTTGAGCGGCACGACATAGGGTGCGCCGTCCGCGATCATCGCCACGCGGCAGGTTTTGCATGCCCGGAGGATGGGTTCGATATTTTCCCGTCCGGTAATTTCTCTGTCTTTTCTGCGCATAATCAGTCACCTCTGACAAGAGCATACCATCTTTCCGGCATTTTCGCAACACAGGGCCTGTCGAAAAGCGCAGTTTTTTCGACAGGTTTTACAGTATGTTGCGCAAGGACGCCTTTTCCATCTCGGGAAGATGATGCAGCCGGGCGAGCAGCTCCGCACGGTCGAGCAGATTTTCGTCGTCCGTTCCGTCATGCGCTGCCGCAAGCCGCTCGAAGAGCAGACCGGTCTCGTCGATCTCCTCGTGGGGGAGCAGAGCGCCGAGCAGCGGCTGCGCCTCCTCCCAGATCGCACGGGCGCGGTCGAGCTCTCCTGCGTACAGCGCCTCGGCGGCCTCGGTGCAGACCTTTTCGACCGAGCGCCGGCTCCAGACGCAGCCGGTGAGCAGGAGCGCGAGCAGCACGAGCGCCGCAGTCAGCCGCCGCATTACGCTCCCTCCTTTTTCTGCACGAACATATTGCCGCAGTCGTCAAGCGTCATCAGAAAGACCTCCTCGGGGCGCAGCCCTCTGTTCCTGAGCCGGTTGACAACGGCGTCCCGGTCGAGCCGCAGCAGGCCGAGCGAGCGCTCGACCAGCTGTCCGTCCGAGATGACGACGAGCGGGAGTCCGGTATCTTTTGGCGAGAGGGACAGCATTTCCGCCGTGACCGGCTGCTGCTGCGGGTAGAGCACGATGGTCAGCGAGCCGTCCGGCTCGATCACGCCGTATTTCACGTCGCTGACCGAGGCGACGCTCTGCTTGCGCAGCGCTACGACCAGATCCTCGGTCGTGAGCCGCAGCTGGCGCAGCTTGGACAGGTCGAGCTGCCCCTTGCGGATGATGATGGCAGGCTGTCCGTTGATCAGACGGCGGAAAAAACGGCTCTTGAGCGAGAGAATGCTGAGCAGCACCTCGAGCGCGACGAGCGCAGCAATCGGCACAAGACCGAAAAACAGCGGAATGCCGAGATCCTGCATGGGCACGGCGGCAAGATCGCTGACGAGAATGGTCACGACGAGCTCGGCCGGGTCCATCTCTCCGAGCTGGCGCTTTCCCATCAGCCGCACCGCGCAGATGACCGCGAAATACAGCACGAGCGTGCGCACGAGAGGCACGGACATGAAACCGCCTCCTTTTCAAAAAATATGCGGTTATAGTGTGAGGCGAAATTGTGCAAATTATGAGCGGGGAAAACTTATAAATCTGTCGGAAATTATCGTTGACAAGCTGACGGTTGCGCTTTATAATAAGAATTACATTTTGAACAATAACGGTAAAGGCGATGAATGGAAAAGTAGCGTCCCGAAGCCCCGAAGAAGAGAGCCGTCGGCTGGTGTAAGACGGCGGGGAAGGGAAAGAGCGAAAGTCCTCCGGGAGCCGAGCGGGTGAAATGGGATGAAACAGGGCCCAGGCGTAACCCGTTCCGCAGGATCAGCGTTACAGGATCGAAACAAGCGGCTGTGCAGCGTACTGCGCACACAGCAAGAAGAGTGGTACCGCAGGGTGAGTCTTTGTCTCTTTATGGAAGAGATGAAGGCTTTTTTATTTTATCTACAACGGTATAAACAGTATGTAAGACATAGAAAGGAGGCGGTTTCGCATGGTAAAGAACGGTTCGGAGATTCTGATCGACGCGCTCGTAGAGCAGGGCGTCGACACCATTTTCGGCTACCCGGGCGGTGCGGTCCTCAATATCTACGACGCACTTTATAAAAACAGCGACCGCATTCATCACATTTTGACGGCACATGAACAGGGCGCGGCTCATGCGGCGGACGGCTATGCCCGTTCCACCGGCAAGGTCGGCGTGTGCCTCGCAACGAGCGGCCCGGGCGCGACCAACCTCGTCACCGGCATCGCAACGGCTTATATGGACTCCATCCCGATGGTCGCCATCACCGGCAACGTCGGCACGAGCCTCATCGGCCGAGACTCCTTCCAGGAGGTCTATATCGCCGGCATCACCATGCCGATCACCAAGCACAATTTCGTGGTACGTCACGTAGAGGAGCTCGCGGATACCGTCCGCGAGGCGTTCCGCATCGCGCAGTCCGGACGTCCGGGTCCGGTGCTCATCGACATCCCGAAGGATGTCACTGCCGCGACGACCGAGTTCATCCCGAAGAGCAGGGTCGAGGTGCATGAGACCTACGACATCAGCGAGGAACAGCTGAAGACCGTCGCGGACATGATCGGCAAGGCCGAGCGCCCGTTCATCTATTACGGCGGCGGCGTCGAGATCTCGGACGCAGGCAGCGAGCTGCTCGCCCTGATGCGCAAGGCGGAGATCCCGTCCGCGCACACCATGATGGCGATCGGCTGCGTGCCCGATGACGACGAGCTGAGCCTCGGCATGATCGGCATGCACGGCACGGTTTCGGCTGACTGGGCGGTCGAGCGCAGCGATCTGCTGATCTGCATCGGCGCGCGCTTCTCTGACCGCGTTGCCACCAATACCGGCCATTTTGCCCCCGGCGCGCGCATCATCCACGTGGACATCGACGCGGCGGAGATCAACAAGAACATCGAAACGACCTATTCGGTCGTTTCCGACGCAAAGACCTTCCTTCAGAAGATCCTGCCGTACATTAAGGAAAACCGGCACGCCGCGTGGCTCGCTCAGATCTATGAGTGGCGCGCGAAGCTCGACTACCACGCAAAGGACGACGACAGCGTCATCCATCCGCATCAGCTTCTGCGCACGGTCGCAGAGGAGACGCCGGAGGATACCATCATCGCGACCGACGTCGGTCAGCATCAGCTCTGGAGCGCGCAGTACAACGGCCGCAGACATCCGCGTCAGTTCCTGACCTCGGGCGGCCTCGGCACGATGGGCTTCGGCTACGGCGCCGCGATCGGCGCACAGATTGCCTTCCCGGGCCGCACCGTGGTCCATATCACGGGCGACGGCTCGTTCCACATGAACCTCAACGAGATCTGCACCGCAGTCTCCTACAGGCTGCCGATCATCACGGTCATCATGAACAACCGCGTGCTCGGCAACGTCCGTCAGTGGCAGACCATGTTCTACGGCAGCCGCTATTCGCAGACCGACCCGCACCGCAAGACCGATTACGTCAAGCTCGCCGATGCGTTCGGCGCAGTCGGCTACCGCGTGTCCAACATCGCGGAGCTGCGCGAGGCGCTGCGCAAGGCGCAGCAGAGCGACGGCCCGGTGCTCATCGACTGCCAGATCGACAAGGACGAGCGCGTTCTGCCGATGATCCCGGCAGGCGGCACGATCGACGATCTCGTGGTAGACTGAGAAGGGGGAAAATAGACCAATGCAGAAGTTTATCCTTTCTGTCACCGTACAGAATAACGCCGGTGTTCTGGCGCGCGTTTCCAGCCTTTTCGGCCGCCGCGGCTACAACATCGACTCTCTGACTGTTTCCGCGACCAATGATCCGCGCGTTTCGCGCATGTCGATCATCGTGCAGGGCGACGAGGTCATCCTCGAGCAGATCATCAAGCAGCTCGACAAGCTGGAGGAGGTCATGCGCGTCGACCACATCGAGGAGCATGACTCGGTATGCAGCGAGCTTGTCTTTGTCAAGCTGCATGCGCAGTCTCCCTCGACGAGAGATGACATCCGTCAGCTGTGCAGCCTGTACGAGGGCCGCATCGTTGACTCGACCGAGGACGAGCTGATCGTGGAGCTGGCCAACGTGCCCAGCCGCATCGACGCCTTCCTCGACGTCATTTCCAACTTCGAGATCGTGGAGATGAGCCGCTCGGGCGTCACCGCAATCCGCAGATAATTTCATTCCGCTTAATTGGCGGCTCCGGCCGTCGGTTAATAAATTTGTTTACCCAATTCACTTTCCATACATTTAGGAGGTAATAACAATGGTAAAAATGTTCTATGATGCAGACTGCAACCTGTCTCTGCTCGACGGCAAGACCGTTGCCATCATCGGCTTCGGCTCCCAGGGCCATGCTCACGCAATGAACCTGAAGGACTCCGGCGTACATGTTGTCGTTGGTCTGCGTCCGGGCTCCAAGCACGAGAAGAAGGCAAAGGACTACGGTCTGGAGGTCATGACTCCGGCTGAGGCTGCTGCTGCCGGCGACATCATCATGATGCTGACCCCGGACGAGAAGCAGGCTGACATCTACAAGGACGTTATTGCTCCGAACCTGAAGCCGGGCAATGTTCTGGCTTTCGCTCACGGCTTCAACATCCACTTCAAGCAGATCGTTCCGCCGGCTGACGTCGACGTTATCATGATCGCTCCGAAGGGCCCGGGCCACACCGTTCGTTCCCAGTACCTCGAGGGTCACGGCGTTCCGGATCTGGTCTGCGTTGAGCAGGATGCTTCCGGCAAGGCTATGGACATCGCTCTGGCATATGCCTGCGGCATCGGCGGCGGCCGTGCCGGCATCCTCGAGTCCACCTTCAAGACCGAGACCGAGACCGACCTGTTCGGCGAGCAGGCTGTCCTCTGCGGCGGCGTCTGCGAGCTGATGAAGGCTGGCTTTGAGACTCTGGTCGAGGCTGGCTACGCTCCGGAGAACGCTTACTTCGAGTGCGTTCACGAGATGAAGCTGATCGTTGACCTGATCAACGAGGGCGGCTTTGCCAAGATGCGTTACTCCATCTCCGATACCGCTGAGTACGGCGATTACCGCACCGGCAAGCGCATCATCACCGAGGAGACCCGCAAGGAGATGAAGAAGATCCTGCGCGAGATCCAGGACGGCACCTTCGCTTCCGAGTGGATTCAGGAGAACCGTGCAGGCGGTCGTGCACACTTCCTGGCAAACCGCGCACTCGAGGCTGACACCCAGCTCGAGGAGACCGGCAAGAAGCTGCGCGGCATGATGAGCTGGCTGAAGAAGTAAGCTTCTTCGTTTGAAATCACGATTTCAAACGAGGGGATATGCCGGGCTTCGCCCGGACATATCCTGTGAGCAAATCAGCGCGTCGCTTCGCGGCACACTGATTTACTCCCTTGTATAAAAACCGAGATACATGCTCCCGGTTTTTATGGATTGCTCTGCAATCCTATTTCATGCGCGCTGACGCGCGAAAAGAAACGATATTCAGGAGAAAACCGATGAAAACTGTAACCATTTACACAGATGGTGCGTGCTCGGGCAATCCGGGACCCGGCGGCTGGGGTGCAATCCTGCAGTACGGCAAGGCGGAAAAGGAGCTTTCCGGCTCCGAGCCGTCCACCACGAACAACCGCATGGAGCTGCTCGGTGTAATTACCGCCCTCGAGACCCTCAAGGAGCCGTGCTCGGTCGATCTGTATTCGGA
>ENA-OUNS01002000-OUNS01002000.1-human-gut-metagenome-genome-assembly--contig:-NODE-2000-length-13633-cov-4.926351_pt1 | contig 13633 bp, 7 predicted proteins | sample MGYA00243237_ERZ505104 | MGnify/ENA primary metagenome ERZ505104 (study PRJEB26097, sample SAMN02711295) | human gut metagenome | biome: Gut microbiome | host: Homo sapiens | place: Denmark: Copenhagen...
TTTGCCATAACCATTCTGACTGCGGCAATCCTGTTACTTACTGGCTGCAGCCAGTCGGAAGAAACAGTCTATCAGATACCGGAAGATAAAAAACTGATCGTCTATACCGCTCACAAAGCAGATGTATACGAACCGATCATCAAGGAATTTGAGGAACGTACAGGGATTTTTGTGGAACTCAAGGCAGGAGATACTTTGGCACTTTTTGATGAATTACAACAGGATGCGCCTGGTACCTTTGATGTCATGTTCGGTGGCGGTATTGAGAATTTTGAGGAGTGCAGAGACTATCTGGAACCTTATAAGGTCAGCGAAATCGATCAAATTGCAGAACAGTACCGAACGGAGGGAGATGCCTATACGCCCTTTTCTGTGCTGCCGACTGTATTTATCTATAACAATAAACTGGTCTATCCGGTAGCTGCGCCCAGAACCTGGGAGGAATTGCAGACCGATCGTTGGAAGGGAAAGATCGCGTTCGCAGATCCCACGAAATCCGGCAGTAGCTATACAGCACTCTGTACGATGCTTCAGGTATCGGATCAGGATGCGCAGAAGACGCTGGAGGATTTTACCGGTGCACTGGATGGTTACCTGTCACCCTCATCTGTAGCAGTACTGGAGGAAGTCAATGCCGGAACCAGACTGGTAGGTATTACCACGGAGGGAATGGCGAGACAAAAGATTCTGGAAGGGGCAGATATTACAGTGATCTACCCCACAGACGGCACCAGTGCCATACCGGACGCTACAGCGATCGTCAAGGGCGCAAAGCATATGGAAAATGCTAAATTATTTCTGGAATTTACCGTAAGTAGTGATGTACAGAGACTGGTGGAGGAAGTCTTTTTCCGGAGAACTGTCCGCAATGATATGGAAGAGTATGCAGCACCGGAGCAGACAAAATTAAAAACGATCGATTATGATATTCATTGGGCTTCTCAGGAAAAGGAAAAAATTCTGAACACATGGGAGACGTTACAGGGGAGAACAGATGAAAAAGTGGATTAAAAAGTCGTTTCACAGACAGTTGCTGGTCTGCTTCGGTGTAGTTGCGTTATTGCCGTTATTGCTTTTTGGGGTATTCCTGATCCAGACTATGGAGACCAAGATCAACAGCGATTATGAGAAAAAAGTAACAGAGCAGGCGGAACAGATAGATGCTGGCATATTGGAATTGTTTCAGGAGTTCGAGATGGTAGTGGAGAATATAAATGCTAACACCCGGATCGTGGACCAGATAGGTGAAGATGACACCTGGTCGAAGAGCAAGATTTACCTGCAATTCTATCGGGAAGTGGCTGATTATAGAGAATATGCCCAATTTGATCTGTATGATAAAAACGGAAAATGTATTTATACTACGGCACAGGGAAGTGCCAAGACAGATCTGCCGGTATACTGGGGCATCCTGAAAGCAGTCGAGGATAGTAAAGAGACGCTGGTGCTGCGGCGTGCAGATACTAATGACAGCAAGATTTTATTGTATGCAGCGGGTAAACTTATGGGAAAAGACGGTATACCGGAAGGTTATATTGTGATCAGCATGCGCGCAGAAAATTTTGAAAAAGTGCTTCATGATAAGGGAAATGCCAAAGCGGAGGTAGCAATCATGGACCCCTTCTGGAGAACCATTTATGATAATGGTAACCTGCAGGAAGAGCAGATCCGGGAAGAACTCATGGTTGGTCATAAGCTGCTGGGAGTATATCGTGCCGGAGAACTGCTGGTCCAGCCGCTGGGAGACAGTGGATTGTATACTGCATTGTCCTGTCCCAGCGTGTTTTCAACAGAAGTATTGAACTCCATGTACAGTGTGTTGATCGTGATGCTGACCATCAGTGTCATTCTGTGTGTTTTGGTGGCTTCCCGGCTGGGTAGAAATATGACCCGTCCTATCGAACGGATGAATACGGCCATGCGTACACTGCAGGAAGGAGACCTTACCGTCAGGATCGTCTCCGACAGAGAGGACGAGCTGGGACAGATGTCCCGGAACTTTAATATCATGGCCAACGAACTGGAGCAAAGCGTGCAGGATAAGGTGGAGAAGCAGAAGGAACTCAATGCTTCCCATATTGCCATGATGCAGGCACAGCTGAATCCTCATTTCCTGTATAACACACTGGACACCATGAAATGGGTGGCGAAGGCCAACCATATCCCGGAGATCGCTACCATGGCGGCGGGACTGGCGAAGATCCTTAGGACCAGTATCTCCAAGAGACAGTTCATCTATCTGAAAGAAGAACTGGAACTGGTGAACTGTTATGTAGATATCCAAAAGATCCGTTTCAATGATAAGTTCTCGTACACCGTGGATCTGCAGGAGGGACTGGAAGAGTGCGTGATCCCAAAGCTGATCATACAGCCCATCGTGGAGAACTCGGTACTGCACGGATTAAAGGAGAGTGAAGAAGGAAATATCCTTGTGCGGATCACAGGACAGGAAGATGTTCTGTGTATTGAAGTAACCGATGACGGCTGTGGCGCTCCTGAAGAATGGATGGATGCCATCAATCACAGAAGACAGGAGCAGCTGGTGGGGCATATCGGAGTATCCAATGTGGACACGATCATCCGGCTGACCTATGGGGAAGAATACGGCATTCATATGGAGAGTCTTACCTTAAACGCCGAAAACCCTACGGACGGACAGCGAACAGAAGAGGAAGGCGAAGTCCACGGTACGAAAGTGACATTACGATTGCCGGTAAGATACGGAGAAGCCTGAGGAACCGATACAGAGCAACGGGCAGAGAGGAATTTTTACCGGATAGTGGGGAATATACAGAAAACGGGAAGAGACAATGGAGGGAGTAATACGATGTACAAAGTGATCGTGATCGATGATGAGATGCTGGTGCGCAGAGGAATCGTGATGGAGACAGACTGGCAGGCACTGAACTGTGTCGTCGTGGCGGAAGCCGGCAATGGGATCGAAGGACTGGAAGCCGTGCGGAAATATCATCCGGATCTGCTGATCTGCGATATCCGTATGCCCAAAATGGACGGCATCGAAATGCTGAAGGAACTGCGGGCAGAAGGCAATGATGTCAGTGTGATCTTTTTAACTGCTTACAGTGAATTCTCCTATGCGCAGAGCGCCCTGAAATTATTGGCCAGTGACTATCTGTTAAAGCCTTTTGGAGACGGGGAACTGGAACAGGCAGTGAGCAATGCACTGGAGAAACGTAAGAGGACACAGGAAAAATTGGAAAACAGCAAGGAGGAGCCGCTTCCCGAACTGGTCTTAAATAAAGGCGACAAGAGCAAATATGTTATGGCAGCCGTAGACTATATCTCCGTTCATTATGGGGATCCGGAATTGTGTGTGGCAGAGATCGCAGAGCACCTGGGGATCAGTGAAGGACATTTGAGTCATACATTCAAGAGGGAGACGGATTACACGGTGGCGGCATACATCACCAGAGTTCGTATGCGCACTGCCATGAAACTGTTGAATGACTGCCGGAATAAGGTGTATGAAGTTGCGGAGCAGGTGGGCTATCGTGATGTTGCACATTTTTCCAGCAGCTTTAAGAGGATTGTTGGTGTTACTCCCTCCGAATACCAGGATAGAAGCATGTAAAACAGCAAAGATGCACAAAAGAAACGATAAAATATCAGAAAAACTATACATAGTATCAGAAATATTAAAATAATAACAGTTTTGCCTTATACAAATTGCTGAATTCCCAACGTATAATAGAATCATCAGAACGGAAGTGGGAAACATCCCATTCCAAGTACGTGGACCATGAAGGGTTATACAAACTATATGTTTCAAGGGAGGACAGCATATGAAGAAAAGAGTAGTATCGTTACTTATGATCTGTGCACTGAGTGTTGGTATGTTAGCCGGATGCGGCAGCAGCGAGACCCAGAACCAGGCAACTGGAAGCGCAGATAACACACAGACAGCCGGAACCGAGACGGTGGCAGAGACCAAGACCCCGGAGGTAGCCGACGACGCAAATCTTACTGCAACTCAGCAGATCATCAAACAGGCAGAAGGAATGACCATGGAGGAACTGGCACAGAAGGCCATCGAAGAATCCAACGGCAAGACCTTTTACGGTGTAGGTAATTCCAGCCGTGGTAAAGCAGCACTTCCTCTGTTCATCGAGTATCTGCAGTCTATTGATCCTTCTTACAGCATGGAATTTGACTGGCAGCAGCCTAAGAACAACAAGATCTTTGAACAGCTGACCGCTGATTCCCTGAAGCCGGAAGGAACCTTCGCAATGACCCTGATCCAGGATGGTAATCAGATCGAATCCAAGATGACACAGACCGGAATACTGGATACGTTCATTCCCAAGGAATGGGCAGAGGCTAACGGAACCACACCAGATGCGGTGGACGGTTATCTGGCATTACAGACGCTGAATAAGGTATTCGAATACAACTGTACCGGAGATAAAGTATATGATAACTGCTGGGACTTCGTAGCGGAAGGAACTCACGCATTGTTTATGGATATTGATTCCGAGGTTGTAGGTAAGAATTTCCTGTACATGCTGACCGAAGATAAATACGCAGCCATGTTAAAGGATGCTTTCAATGCATTACCCGCTGATGAGCAGGCTTACTTCCAGCCCACGATTGATGAGATGGAATCCGAGGCAAATGATTTAGGCTTAGGCGCTGATGGTAAATATGCCCTGGCATGGATCAAGCTCTGGGTAGGCAGCTACAATGCCCAGACCGATGATGGACCTATCTGTAATACGCTGGTATCCGATTCCGCTACCGATCAGTGTGGACTGTTAGTATACAGTAAACTGCGCTCCGTAGAAGAGTCCGCAGGTGTATCTGTGAACAATATCAAGGTTGCCGCTTATCAGGATGGCTATAAGGGAATTGGTGGCTACGGCTACTGTCATTACTTGTTCGTTACTGATAACAGCCCGCTGCCTTGGACTGCATGTGCTTTCATCGCATACATGACCTGTACGGAAGACGGCTTCAGCGCATGGGGCAAAGACATGGGCGGTTATTCCGCTAACCCTGAAGTGGCAAAGGCAATCGAAGCTACCTATCAGCACAGCACCGGCGGTAATGATGAGAACGGTAATGTTGTATACGAGAGCAAGAATGACAGAGGCTTCGACTGGTGGTCTACCGATGGCGAACTGGTGCTGGAAGATCCTGAGTATTGTGCATCCGTATCCTTCACTGTAGGAAGCTGGATCGAGCTGTTACCGAAGTATACTGCTGAGTGATATATGATATAAAAAAGTGACTATTTGTCCTGTCAGAATAAGAAAATCTGCTACATCATGCCTGCATGTAAGTAGCAGTTTTCTTATTCGCAGGGGTGGATGGTTTACAGGACCAAAAGCTTGTATTGGGAAGAGAGGTTAACCATGAATCAGAGTGCCACAAAAAAAACAAGCAAGATGGTGATTGTTCTGAACAAGATCAAGACGTATTTCTCCAAGCCACAAAATATCATTCTGCTTCTGTTTGGTATCGTACTTACTTTTACCACAGTGGCGCCGATCGTGGCAATCGTCGAGGATACCTTCAAGATTCATCCGGGCACCATCGATGCACATCTTACCGGAAAAGCAAGCGGATATTCCTTTGCTAACTATGTGGATCTGTTCACCAGTAAACTGGCGAGAACAAATCTGTGGACACCGCTGTTAAATACTGTTCTTTTGGCAGTCTTTACCTGCCTGATCTCCATTTTGTTCGGCGGTTTGTTCGCATTCTTAATTACGAGAACCAATTTGAAATGTAAAAAATATTTAAGCTCCATTTTTATTTTCCCCTACATCATGCCCCAGTGGACACTGGCAGTGGTATGGCAGAATGTATTCAACAGTAATGCAGTCACCGGAACCTCCAACGGACTGCTGGCTTCGCTCTTTCACATTACGATGCCCAAATGGTGGTGCCTGGGGCTGTTCCCCAGTGCAGTAGTATTGGGACTGCATTATGCCCCCTTTGCCTACATCCTGATCGGCGGCATCTTCCGCAACATGGATGCCAATCTGGAGGAAGCAGCGACGATTCTGGATACACCGAAGTGGAAGACCATGTTCCGTATTACTTTACCCATGGTAAAACCGGCGATCCTTTCCACGATCCTGCTGGTATTCGGAAGCGCCATGGGAAGTTATCCCGTACCTCACTACCTGGGACTGACCACTCTGTCCACCAAGTACATCTCCATGAACTCCAAGTATACCGGGGAAGCCAGTATTCTTGCCATCATCATGATGATCTTCGGTGTGGCGATCCTGTTAATGAACCAGATGAGCTTAAAGAGCCGTAAGAATTATACGACGGTTACCGGTAAATCCGGACAGATATCCAAGATCAACTTAGGAAAAGTCGGGAAATATCTGATCGCGATCATCCTGATCGTCATCACTTTCTTCACCAGTATTTTCCCGATCCTGTCCTTCGCACTGGAGACTTTCCTTCCGAATCCGGGAGATTATAGTTTCCTGTACACCATGGATTCCAGTGCTCTGACCACCAAGTGGTGGCTGACGGATAACAACGGAGCCGGTGCTCTGTACGGACAGCCCGGTATCCTCCACAATCCGCTGATCTGGAGAGCATTCAAGGGAACGATGTTAGTAGCTGTCTGCTGTGCTCTGATCGCAGGTACGATCGGTACCCTGATCGGTTATGCAGTATCCAAGAACCGGAGAAGTAAATGGGCGAATTACGTCAATGGTGTGGCATTCCTGCCGTACCTGATGCCGTCCCTGGCAGTGGGCGCAGCGTTCTTCATCCTGTTCTCCAATGACAAGATCAACCTGTTCAATACTTACACATTGCTGATCATCGCAGGCGTGATCAAGTACATTCCTTTCGCTAGCAGAAGTGCACTGAACTCCATGCTGCAGCTGTCGGGAGAGATCGAGGAAGCGGCCATCATCCAGGATATTCCCTGGTACAAGCGGATGCTGCGGATCATCATTCCGATCCAGAAGTCTTCCATTATCAACGGATATATGCTTCCGTTCATGACCTGTCTGCGAGAGCTGTCCCTGTTCTTACTGCTATGTACGCAGGGCTTTATCCTCTCCACGACACTGGATTATTTCGATGAGATGGGACTGTATGCATTTTCCAGCGCCATTAACCTGATCCTGATCGTAACGATCCTGATCTTTAACACTTTGGTAAATAAACTGACCGGGGCCAGCCTGGATGAAGGTATCGGAGGTAAATAACTATGCCGGAAATCAAATTAACACATGTTACAAAACGTTGGGGAAAATTCTATGCGGTAGATGATCTGAGTCTGGATATGGAGGACAATTCCTTTATCACTCTGCTTGGTCCCTCCGGTTGCGGCAAGACCACTACCTTACGTATGATCGCCGGTCTGGAGACCCCTACCAGCGGGCAGATCAAGATCGGAGACCGGGTGGTATTCGACAGTGAAGCGGGAATCAATGTTCCCGCAAATAAGAGAAAAGTCGGATTTCTGTTCCAAAACTACGCACTATGGCCGAATATGACGGTATACCAGAACATCTCCTTCGGACTGGGCAATATCAAGGAAGAACTTCCCGTGATCGATGAGGATGCCAAAGCTTTAAAAAGTATGATCAAGGCACTGGAGAATCCGGGAGAGCTGGTAAAACTCATTGAGGAATGTAGAGATAAAAAGGGAAAATTAGACCTGGATATGGTCTACCTGAAGCTGATCGATAATTACACCATTTCTATCTATACTGCAAAGGAGCTGTATAATTACAAACTCCACGAGGCGGCAGACAAAGAAAGTGTATCAAAACAAAAGAAGCAGGAACTGACTGCCAAGCTGGACAGCATCCTGGCAGGTCATAAGGAAAAAGGGGAAGAGCTTAACGAGAAATTCGAAGTCGTATCCGGTGGCAAGGTAGTAACCAAGGTCAGAAAATATTCCAAGGAAGAGATAGACCTGGCGGTACGCAGAGTATCTCGTATCGTTAAGATCGGAATGTTCATGAACCGTTATCCCGCAGAACTGTCCGGTGGACAGCAGCAGAGAGTTGCCATTGCCAGAACACTGGCACCGGAACCCCAGGTACTGTTCATGGATGAGCCGCTGTCTAACCTGGATGCGAAACTCCGTCTGGAAATGAGATATGAGTTACAGCGTCTGCATGTAGAGACCGGAAGCACCTTCGTATATGTAACCCATGACCAGATGGAAGCTATGACACTGGCAACGAAGATCTGCCTGATCAACAACGGTGTATTGCAGCAGTATGAAGCACCGTTGACTGTGTACAGCAGACCCAACAACTTGTTTGTGGCTGATTTCGTAGGAAATCCTTCCATTAATTTTATCGAAGCCAAGGGTGTGCAGAATGAAAACGGCAGCCTGGATGTGACGATCTTAGACGGTAGAAAGGCAAAGTTTGTTCCGAAAGAACATCTGGATCTGCAGAGATGGTTCGCTGAGAGAGATAAGAACGAAGCCGATGAGGCAGCCCGTCACAAAGAGAAAATGCAGGATAAGAAAGCTGTGGAGAAATCCAATAAGGATGAAGTCTTCAAGTATCATATTGCCAGAGTGAACGAAGATGATTATGCACTGCAGGAAGTTCCCGTGATCACCAACGAGGATTTTGTCATCGGTGTACGTCCCGAAGCCCTGCAATTACACGATGGCGCAGGACTGGACGGCGTGATCTACGGTGCCATGCCCACGGGTATGGAATCCACGATTAAGCTTCGTATCGGTGATTTCCTGTTGACCGGCGTGGTCTTCGGCAATACCGCCTACAAGATCGGCCAGGAAGTGAAGTTCGAGATCGGTGGAGAAGATATTCTGTTATTTGACAGAAAAAGCGGCAAACTTATTACAGCCGGCAGACTGCAGGTATAGTCATAAACATAGGTGATTCAACATCTGAAAAAAACGTATCGGAAAATGAGATCGAATGTCTCACTACCGATACGTTTTTGTTGTAATCGAACAAAGATTCGTATATAATGAATATGTCTGCAAAACGAGAGCATCACAGATGCGGTTTTGCGAATGAGATTCTGCATAGTTCCAATCTTTTGAAACAGGTGCTACAGGGTTAATGCGGGAGGCAGCAATATGAAAATCATCCATTGTGCGGATATCCATCTGGATTCCAAAATGAGTGCAAATCTGACCAAAGAAAAAGCGAGAGAACGTAAGACGGAATTGTTGACCACCTTTCAGAATATGGTTGCATACGGGGCAGAGCAGGGCGTGGCGGCGATCATTATTGCAGGGGATCTGTTCGATACGAAAAACGTATCCGCTACCGCCCGGAATGTGGTAAAAGACTTAATTCAGGGACATCCTCAAATAGCTTTTTATTACTTACAGGGGAATCATGACGAAGGAAGCTTTACGTCCAGTCTTTCGGAACTTCCGGAGAATCTTCATCTATTTGGAAACAACTGGATAAGCTATGAACTTTCAGGGACGGAGAATACCTCCGGTAAGGGAGTTGCGGTTACTGGGGTGGAACTGACACCGGAAAACAGTGGAAGCATATATAATACGCTGTCACTGGATGTGGATCAATGCAACATTGTAGTCCTGCATGGGCAGGAATCGGAATACAGTGCGAGAGATAAGGCGGAGATCATTCATCTGACGGCATTGAAGAATAAGGGAATTGATTATCTTGCCCTGGGACACATCCACAGCTATAAAAAAGAGCGTCTGGATGCGAGAGGCGTCTATTGTTATCCCGGCTGTCTGGAGGGCAGAGGGTTTGACGAATGCGGAGAGCATGGATTTGTGATGCTTGACATTGATGAGCTGACAGGTACAATTGACAGTACTTTTATTCCTTTCGCATCCCGGAAGCTCTATACCATTCCGGTGGATATTACCGGTTGTGAATCCACGACGGAAATCCTGGAACGGATGAGAGATGAGACAACCGGGAAAGGTTACCCGGAGAAAAGTCTGATCAAGTATGAACTGGTCGGGAAAATAGATGTGGAAAGTGAAAAGGATATTGACTTTCTGTTACATCAGTTCAGCCACCTTTTTTATTTTGTGAAGATTAAGGACAGCTCTGCGTATCTGGTGGATTATGCTGCTTTTGCAAAGGATAAGTCCTTAAAGGGAGAGTTTATCCGTACTGTCATGGGCAGAGCGGAACTGCCGGAAGAGGACAAGGCGACAGTGATACATTACGGATTGCAGGCACTGGCCGGAGAGGAGATCCTGGACGCATGAAACTGATCAAATGTCACATTGAGAATTTCGGAAAACTAAGTGACTTTACCTATGATTTTACAGATGGCTGCAACACCGTCTGTGAGGAAAACGGCTGGGGAAAAAGCACACTGGCTGCATTCTTACGCGTTATGCTGTTCGGATTCCGGAATGAAGGGAAGAGAGACCCGCTGGAAAATGAGAGGAAGAGATACAGTCCCTGGCAAAAGGGCGTCTATGGCGGAGAACTGCGATTCGAAAGTGAAGGAAAGCAATATTCTGTCCGCAGAACCTTCGGAAGTAAAAGCGCAGAAGATGAATTTCAGCTGACAGATACGAAAACAAATCTGCCATGCAGAGATTTCACACAAAATCTGGGAGAAGAGTTGTTCCGGATCGACGCAGGATCCTTTGAACGAACGATTTTTATCTCACAGAATGACTGCGAGACCTTTGTTACGGACGGCATCAATGCCAAGATCGGGAATCTGGCGGAGAATACGGACGATATCAATAATTTTGAGACAGCGGACAAGCGGTTGAACGATCTGTTAAACAGCATGTCACCATCTCGTAAGACCGGATCGCTCCGTCAGAGCAAGGACCGCATTACGGAATTGAAGACGCAGATCCGTAACGGGCAGGAGATACAGAATACGATGGAAAGTATTGATACCCGGAAAAAGGCGGTGATCGAGGAGAGAGAAAAGCTTTCTGCGGAACTGACAGAACTGCAGGAGAGACAAAAGGAACTGGGAATTTATAAGGATCAACAGGCGAAAAAAGAGAAGTACCTGGATCTGCGTGCAAAAATGGCACAGAGACAGCAGACTTTAAAAGAAGCGGAAAGCTATTTTAACGGCGTGATACCAAAAGGGGAAGAATTACGCGAAAAAACAGCCATCTGCAATCAGGGGATTTCTGTCCGCAAAGCAATGGAAATCTATTGCCTGACAGAGGAAGAACAGGCGCAGTGTAAAGATAATTTTCCCATGGCGGACAATGCCCGGTTGGAAGAAAAATATGCTGAAGCACAAGAACTTGAGAGCCTGGAAAGCGCGACAAGAAAAAATGCCCTGTCAGGGGAAGAGAGCAGACGGTTAGAGGAGCTTTCCGGATATTTTGCGGAAGGAATGCCGCAGGAGGCGGAGATCGACAGTGTAAAAAATGCCTGGACGAACCGCAATGAAGGAAAAAGTCTTCTGCAGGCGAAAGAAATACAGAGGAAAACCCTGCAATCCATACAGGTACAGGAAGATGCCAGATGCTTACGGGAGCAGGAAGAAGCAGGTAAAAGGAAAAAAATGCTATTGCTTTTTGGCATTCTTTTAGCGCTTGGCGGTTTTGCTGTGATCCTGTTGGGACAGGGAGTGATCGGAGGAGTCCTGATCGTACTGGGAATTGCAGCTGTGGCAGCGGCACTGTTGTTTACAGCAGGCAGATCCAAAGTCCAAACGGGAGAAAATACAGAGCTTTCCTATTTGGAACAGGAAATGGAAGAACTTGAGACACAGGTCTGCATAGCGGAAGGACAGGTTGAGGATTTCTGCACTCGCTGGGGACTTCGGGAAGGACTGGAACTGACCTCATGGCTTGTGGAACTGCAGAATAAGAGAAAAGATTACGAGGCACTTTTGGAGCGGCAGAAGCAGGACGGATCGGATGAAAAGACTGCGAGAATTGCCGCATTGCAGAAAGATTTGCAGCAGTTTTTTGCAGAATACGGAGAAGTACCGGAAACACAAAATTATCTTGCGGCATTGCATGAACTGGCGGGAAAGTGCAGACAGAGACAGCTTTTACTGGAAAAACAAAAGAAATATTTACAGCAAAAACAGAAATACGAAGCGCTGGAAGAACAGGTAAAAGACTATTTTGTGTCGTTGCAGCTGATTCCGGAGGAGCATCCGGAAGAACAGCTGGCTGAACTGGAAAGTCATAGAAAGGATTATGAGAAGGAGTTACAGGAATATCGGAGAAGCGAGCAGGAGATAAAAGCGTTTGAAGCGAAAGAGGACATTCCGGCACTTCTGGCACTGAAGGTCCCGGAGGGAGAGGAATCCCTGGAAAGCCTGGCAGACGAAATGCAGGTTCTTTCAGAACGTATGGAAGAATGTTTTCAGACTATCGACAGCTATCAGAAACAACTTTCCGACTTACAGGAATCCTGGGATAATGTGGAAAATATGCAGGAAGAGCTGGAAGCGTTGCAGGAGAAGACAGAGGAAGGACTCAAACAATATGAATTGCTTGGAATGACAAAAAATCTGTTGGAACAGGCAAAGAGTTCGTTCACTGCAAAATATACAGAACCTGTCATGCAGGGGTTCCGGAAATATTACAGAATTCTCACGGGAACGGAATGCGAAAATTATCAGATGGATGCCAATACCAGATTGCAGGTGGTTGAAGGCAATATGCCCCGAGACATCGGATATCTGAGTCTGGGCAACCGTGACCTGATCGGTATCTGTATGAGACTTGCTTTGGTGGAAGCCATGTATGAGGAACAGAAACCGTTTTTGATTCTGGATGACCCTTTTGTGAATTTGGATGAGAACCGGACCAAGGGAGCAATGCGGTTCCTTACAGAGATCGCGAAAGAGTATCAGGTGATTTATTTTACCTGCCATGGCAGCAGGGAATAAGGGAAGGCTGTAGTTTATATTTGTAGAATCAACCGATTCTGAGAAATCAGACGGTAGAGATAAGAGATATACATAGACTACAAAAGAGAAAGGGGTACTTGTATATGGGAAGAGGTAAAACAGGAAACTTTTGGAAGGCAGCGGCAATTCTTCTGGGGTGTGCATTACTGACAGGCTGCGGAAATACCGGAGAAGTGGACGATTATGCTACAAACATCGGATATGAGGCAAGGGGTAGCAATGGGACTACGCAGGTGGTGCAGTCGGAAAGCGGCAGCAGCGCAACAACACAGACTGCAGGGATTCCAAAGGAGGAGATCAAGGTAGGGGTTATTCATCTGTCGGATCCGGCAGATGGCAGCGGCTATACGTACACGCATGATCTGGGTATTCAGGGAATGCAGCAGAATCTGGGACTGGACGATGACCAGATCGTCCGCAAGATCAATGTCAATGACGGTGATGCACAGGCTACCAGACAGGCAATTCAGGAATGTATTGATGAGGGATGCAACATCATCTTCACCACCAGCTGGGGTTATATGGAGACTACGGCGGAGATGGCAGAAGAATACCCGGATGTGTATTTTTCCCATGGCACCGGCTACCTGAGCAACGGTAAAAATTTCAACAACTATTTCGGCAGAATTTATCAGGCGAGATATTTGAGCGGTATCGTGGCGGGAATGAATACTTCTTCCAATAAAATCGGGTATGTGGCAGCTATGGATTCTTCCAATTCGGAGGTCACCGGCGGTATTGATGCCTTTGCACTCGGCATCTATTCGGTGAATCCGGACGCAAAGGTATA
>ENA-OUNS01002064-OUNS01002064.1-human-gut-metagenome-genome-assembly--contig:-NODE-2064-length-13348-cov-4.616189_pt1 | contig 13348 bp, 8 predicted proteins | sample MGYA00243237_ERZ505104 | MGnify/ENA primary metagenome ERZ505104 (study PRJEB26097, sample SAMN02711295) | human gut metagenome | biome: Gut microbiome | host: Homo sapiens | place: Denmark: Copenhagen...
TCATGCATCAATGATGCATGATGTAGCCTCGCTCATCTGCGAAGCAGATTTTGCAAGAGCGAGGTTCCCCATAATGTCATGCATCAATGATGCATGATGTAGCCTCGCTCATCTGCGAAGCAGATTTTGCAGGAGCGAGGTTCCCCATAATGTCATGCATCATCTGGCGGTATCTTGACTAATAAAACGGGATCGTTATAATACTAGGAGGAAAGAAGGTAGCTTATGTCAACATCCATGGTAGAGGGAAGCCCTCTGAAATTAATGCTGCGCTTTGCAATGCCGCTTCTGGCAGGGAATCTCTTGCAGCAGACATACAATATTATAGATGCAGCAATTGTTGGGCAGACACTTGGTGCGCAGGCACTTGCCGGCGTAGGAGCCAGCAGCAGTGTACAGTTCCTTGTGCTTGGTTTTTGTATGGGAAGCTGTGCGGGATTTGGCGTTCCCATTGCGAAATATTTTGGCGCAGGGGATCAGAAAAAGATGCGGGACTGCGTATTTAACGGTGCAGCTCTGACAGCGTTGATCGCAGTCATTCTGACAATTACCTGCTCCCTTTTATGTAATAGTATTTTACATATTTTGTCAGTACCGTCTGATATTTATGCGGATGCATACAGATACCTGATCGTTATATTTCTGGGTATCCCGTTTACGCTGATGTATAATTATCTATCCAGTATCCTGCGTTCGGTCGGAGACAGCAGAACACCTTTTCTGTTTCTGGCTTTTTCAGCAGGATTGAATATTTTTCTGGATTTGTTCTGCATTATAGTTTTACACTGGGGATGTATGGGGGCAGCTATTGCAACTGTAACGGCGCAGGCTGTCAGTGCGGTACTATGTCTGCTTTTTATTAAGAAAAAAATGCCGCTTTTATGGCTGGAAAAGGAAAATCGGATCATGCAGAGGAATACAAGTGCGGAGCTTTTAAAAATGGGACTGCCGACAGGATTCCAGTTTTCCATCACGGCGATCGGCAGTATGGTGATGCAGTCTGCCAACAATGGACTGGGCAGTATTTGTGTATCGGGTTTTACAGCAGGTATGCGGATCAAACAATTTACCATGTGCCCGTTTGATGCATTCGGTACAGCAGCTTCTGTATTTTGCAGCCAGAATCTGGGAGCTGGAAAGGCTGACCGGATTAAAAAAGGATTCTGGGAAGGAATCAGTGTCGCAGTTTTGTATGGATTGTTTGCAGGTGTGATTCTGGTCTTTTTAGGAAGACCGCTTTCTATGATCTTTATCAAGAAAGATGCAGTGGAAGTATTGGATGCTTCTGCCAAATATCTGCGCTGCATGGGATACTTCTATTGGAGTCTTGGAATTTTAAATGTGGCGAGAATGGTCACACAGGGACTGGGTTATTCGGGCAGAGCGGTATTCTCCGGTGTCACGGAAATGATCGCCAGAACCGTAGTCAGCCTGGGATTCGTAGGTACTTACGGCTATACAGCCATCTGTTTTGCAGATCAGACTGCATGGGTGTCAGCATGTATCTATATTGTACCAACTTGTATTCTTTGTATGAAGAAGTCGATAAAGATGCTTGAAAAAAGAGAAACGCTAAGAGAGGCTTAGGGAAAGATGAAGGAAAAAACGGTTGATTTTGGCAAGGATCCGATCGCAAAGATATTATTCCGGCTTGCACCGCCCGTTATGCTGGCACAGCTGATCCAGGCACTGTATAACATTGTGGATAGTTTCTTTGTAGGACGTAATTCGGAGAGCGGACTGACTGCGCTGTCTATCGTATATCCGTTGCAGCTGTTGATGATCGCACTGGCAGTAGGGACAGGTGTCGGGATCAATACGCTGATGGCACATTTCAGCGGCTTGGAGAGAGAAAAAGAAAGTCAGGAGAGTGCGGGGCTTGCAATGCCGCTTGCCGTTTTGTCATGGATCGTGTTTGCCCTGCTCTGCTTTTTTTTCATGCCCGCTTATGCACGGATTTCTACAAAATCAGCCGATGTCATCCGGGAAGTCATTGTGTATGGGCGGATCGTCTGTGTGTGCAGCATAGGGCTCTTTCTGGAAAGCGGCTGGACAAAGGTTTTGCAGGCAGAGGGAGATATGCGTCTGCCGATGGTGGCACAGATCGCCGGAGCGGTTGTCAATATCATGCTGGATCCGGTGCTGATCTTCGGGCTTGGCTTTGTGCCCAAAATGGGTATTGCGGGAGCGGCGGTTGCGACCGTGGCAGGACAGATCGCAGCAGCTCTCATTGTCATGCCGAAGGGCTATCGGAAAGTGCCTGCGGTTTCTACGTGGAAAAATTATATCAAACGTATTTATTATCTGGGCTTTCCGAATATACTGATGCAGTCTGCTTATACGTTTTACATTTTCGGTCTGAACATGATCTTAAAGGGCTTCTCCGATCAGGCAGTGACAACGTTAGGACTGTATTACAAGTGGCAGACGATCTTCTTTATCCCACTTGGTGCGATGCAGACCTGTATTGTGCCTGTTATCAGCTATAACTATGGCGCAGGAGACTGGAACAGGTGTCATAAAACTGTTATGGAAGCTCTTTTATTTGGCATGGGCTTTATGCTGGTGACAGGTGTGCTCTGTTTTGAAACGATCCCGGGGCCGATGCTGCGGGTCTTTTCGAGAGATGAGGAAGTGATCAGGATCGGTATTCATGCATTTCACATTATCGGGCTGGCCTTTCTGCCGCTTGTCAGCTCACTGACATTCCCGGTTTTCTTTCAGGCAGTCGGTTCGTTTTTTCAGAGTTCCTTTCTGACGGTACTTCGTACGGTGTGCTTATTTGTACCGCTTGGCTATGCTTTTTCCCGTCTGGGGCTTGACTGGTTCTGGCTGACCTTCCCCTGCACGGAGATCATTACAACGACAGTCAGCCTGCTTTTGTACCGGAAATTTTACAGGCAGGCAAGATAATGTTTTTTGCAAAAGGAAGAACCGGAACAATTATTTTCAAAGAAATATGGACTGAATCTGTAAAACCGGAAAGAAAACTGGGAGGATATGCAAAATAATTGTGCGTTAAATGGCTCATATCATAAAAAATAAATACAATATTCATACAATAATTCAAAAACGAACGAATATTCAAATAATCTGACAATTTACCAAAAAGTTACTATTTACAAATGAAAAAAATAGAGGTATAGTTTCTCTAGCAAAAGAAAACCGACTGGCAGCAGACAGGGAAAGGAGTCAGATATGTTTGACGCACAACCATCTGCCAAACGACCGCCGTTATACCGGTCATCGTTTGAGCATGACAACTGCGGTATCGGTGCCTGCGTAAATATCAAAGGACAAAAGAGCAGGGCGACCGTAGAAAACGCACTTAGAATTGTAGAAAATCTTGAACACAGAGCCGGCAAAGACGCCGAGGGTAAGACCGGAGACGGAGTAGGTATCCTGACACAGGTATCACACAAGTTCTTCTCAAAGGTCACAAATACCCTCGGCTTTTCTATTGGTAAGGAGAGAGAATACGGAGTAGGTATGTTCTTCTTCCCACAGGATGAGCTGCAGCGTAATCAGGCAAAAAAGATGTTTGAGATCATTGTAGAAAAGGAAGGCATGGAGTTTTTAGGTTGGAGAGAGGTTCCTACCTATCCGTCCGTGCTCGGCCATAAAGCGATCGAATGCATGCCTTATATTATGCAGGCATTTATCAAGAAGCCTGATAATGTGGCAAAGGGACTTGATTTTGACCGGAAGCTTTATATTGTCAGACGTGTCTTTGAACAGTCTACAGATGTGACCTATGTGGTATCCTTAAGCAGCCGTACGATCGTCTATAAAGGTATGTTCCTTGTCGGACAGCTTCGTACCTTCTTTAAGGATCTGCAGGATGAGGATTATGAATCAGCGATCGCGATCGTACACTCCCGTTTCTCCACAAATACAAACCCAAGCTGGGAAAGAGCACATCCAAACCGGTTTATCGTGCACAACGGCGAGATCAATACGATACGCGGTAATGCAGATAAGATGCTTGCCCGTGAAGAGAATATGGAATCCGAGCATCTGCACGGAGAGCTTCACAAGATCCTGCCTGTGATCAATGCATCCGGTTCCGATTCCGCAATGCTTGACAATACACTGGAATTTCTTGTCATGAGTGGTATGGATCTGCCACTGGCAGTCATGATCACGATTCCTGAGCCGTGGGCAAACAATAAAACCATGTCCCAGAAAAAGAAGGACTTCTATCATTATTATGCAACGATGATGGAGCCATGGGACGGACCGGCTTCTATCCTGTTTTCGGACGGTGATGTGATGGGTGCGGTTCTTGACCGTAACGGTCTGCGTCCTTCCAGATATTTTATTACGGATGACGATCAGCTGATCCTTTCTTCCGAGGTCGGTGTTCTGCCGATCGATCCGACAAAGATCGTGAAGAAGGAAAGGCTTCGTCCGGGCAAGATGCTCCTTGTGGATACGGTAAAAGGCCGTGTCATTGATGATGATGAGATCAAGGATGCTTATGCAGGAAAAGAGCCATATGGAGAATGGCTGGATTCCAACCTCGTAGAGCTGCATTCTTTAAAGATCCCGAATGAGCGTGTTCCGGAATTTACCTATGAAGAAAGACAGCGTATGCAGAAAGCATTCGGTTATACGTATGATGAGCTGAAGCAGAGCATTCTGCCGATGGCAAAAAATGGCAGTGAAGCGATCGCAGCCATGGGTGTGGACACCCCGCTTCCGGTACTCAGCAAAGCAAAACATCCGCTGTTCCACTATTTCAAACAGCTGTTTGCACAGGTAACCAACCCGCCGATCGATGCGATCCGTGAGGAAGTCGTTACTTCTACAACGACTTATATCGGAACTGACGGTAACCTGCTTGAAGAGTCACCGAAGAACTGTAATGTGCTGCAGGTCAACAACCCGATCTTGACCAATACAGACCTGATGAAGATCAAGAGCATGAAGGCGGAAGGCTTCAAGGTAGAAACTGTTCCGATCACATATTATAAAAATACAAGTCTGGAGAAGGCGATCGACAGACTGTTCGTAGAAGTGGACAGAGCGTTCCGTGACGGTGTCAACATTATCATCCTGTCCGACAGAGGTGTGGATGAAAACCATGTGGCAATCCCATCCCTGCTTGCAGTTTCTGCTCTGCAGCAGCATCTGGTTACCACAAAGAAACGTACAAGCGTAGCGATCATTCTGGAAAGTGCAGAGCCGAGAGAGGTACATCACTTTGCGACACTGTTAGGCTTTGGTGCCTGCGCGATCAATCCGTATCTGGCACAGGAGTCCATCAAGGAACTGATCGACAACCATATGCTGGATAAGGACTACTATGCGGCAGTAGACGATTATAACCATGCGGTACTGAGCGGTATCGTCAAGATCGCATCCAAGATGGGTATTTCCACGATCCAGTCTTATCAGGGTTCTAAGATTTTTGAAGCGATTGGTATCGATTATGATGTGATCAACAAATACTTTACAGATACAGTCTGCCGCGTCGGCGGTATTACAATAAAGGATATCGAGCAGCAGGTAGACGAGCTGCATTCTCTGGCATTTGATCCGCTGGAGCTTGCAACTGACCTGACACTTGACAGCCCGGGCCATCATAAGATGCGTTCCGGCGGTGATGAACATCTGTATAATCCAAAGACGATCCATCTGCTGCAGGAAGCAACAAGACGTGGCGACTATGAGATGTTCAAACAGTATACAGCCTGCGTGAATGATGAAACAAGCATCAAGACACTGCGTGGACTGATGGATTTCAACTATCCGAAAAAAGGTATTTCCATTGATGAAGTGGAAAGTGTTGATTCGATTGTAAAACGTTTCAAGACAGGTGCGATGTCCTATGGTTCCATTTCACAGGAAGCACATGAATGCCTGGCGGTAGCTATGAACAACCTGGGCGGTAAATCCAATACCGGTGAAGGCGGCGAGGATCTGGAGCGGCTTTCCATCGGACCGGACGGACTGAACAAATGCTCTGCGATCAAGCAGGTAGCAAGTGGACGTTTTGGTGTAACAAGTAAATATCTGACCAGTGCAAAGGAAATCCAAATCAAAATGGCACAGGGCGCAAAACCGGGTGAAGGCGGACATCTGCCGGCGGGTAAAGTATATCCATGGATTGCAAAGACACGTCATTCCACACCGGGTGTCGGTCTGATCTCCCCGCCACCGCATCATGATATTTATTCGATCGAAGATCTGGCGCAGCTGATCTACGACCTGAAAAATGCCAATAAAGATGCCCGTATTTCTGTCAAGCTCGTATCGGAATCCGGTGTCGGAACAGTTGCAGCAGGTGTTGCAAAAGCCGGTGCACAGGTAGTGCTTGTTTCCGGTTATGACGGCGGTACAGGAGCTGCACCTCGTAACTCCATCCACAATGCAGGTCTTCCGTGGGAGCTTGGTCTTGCTGAGACACACCAGACACTGATCATGAACGGACTGAGAAATAAGGTCATCATCGAGACGGACGGTAAGCTGATGAGCGGTCGTGACGTTGTGATCGCAGCACTTCTGGGTGCTGAGGAATACGGCTTTGCAACAGCACCGCTTGTAACGATGGGCTGTGTGATGATGCGTGTCTGCAATCTGGATACTTGTCCGGTTGGTATCGCAACCCAGAATCCGGAGCTTCGTAAGCGTTTCCGCGGCAAACCGGAATATGTCGAAAACTTCATGCGCTTTATTGCAGAAGAAATGCGTGAATATATGGCACAGCTTGGTATCCACACGATCGATGAACTGGTTGGACGTACTGATCTTCTGAAGGTGCGCGAGGGACTGGATGCCAGATACGAACGTATCGACCTGAGCAATATTTTAAATAACCCATATGCAGGCAGTAAGGAGAAGGTAACCTTTGATCCGAAACAGGCATATGATTTCCATCTGGAAAAGACTAAGGATGAAAAGGTACTCTTAAAGCAGCTTGGCAAAGCACTGGAGACAGGTGCAAAGAGAAGTATTGAAGTGGATGTCACCAATACAGACCGGGCATTCGGTACGATCCTCGGTGCAGAGATCACGAAGCGCTTCTACAATACGTTACCTGAGGATACCTACCGTGTACTTTGTAACGGAGCCGGCGGTCAGAGTTTTGGTGCTTTCATTCCAAAGGGTCTGACACTGGAACTTGTCGGCGATTCCAATGACTACTTCGGCAAAGGACTTTCAGGCGGTAAGCTGATCGTATATCCACCGAAGGGAAGCAAATTCAAGCAGGATGAGAACATTATCGTCGGTAACGTGGCACTGTACGGCGCAACAAGCGGCAAAGCCTTTATCAACGGTGTAGCGGGAGAACGATTCTGCGTTCGTAACTCCGGTGCGATCGCTGTAGTGGAAGGTGTCGGCGATCATGGCTGTGAATATATGACAGGTGGCCGTGCAGTCATCCTTGGATGTGTCGGCAAGAACTTTGCAGCCGGTATGAGCGGCGGTATCGCTTATGTACTCGATGAAAACAATGATCTGTATACAAAGGTCAACAAAGACATGGTTTCTTCTTCCGAAATTACATCCAAATACGATGTACTGGAGCTGAAGGATATGATCAAGGAACATGTTGCTTATACAAATTCCGAAAAGGGCAAACAGATCCTCGATAACTTCGGAGAATATCTGCCGAAGTTCAAGAAGATCATCCCACATGATTATGAACGTATGCTGAAAGCGATCGTGCAGATGGAGGAAAAAGGACTTTCCGCAGAACAGGCACAGATCGAGGCATTTTATGCCAACAAAAATAAGTAGGAGGTGGCAGTATGGGAAAACCAACAGGCTTTATGGAGTATGAAAGACAGGTTTCAGTAGCTGAGGAACCGAAAGAGAGAATCAAACATTTTAATGAATTCCATACGCACCTTCCGAAAGAAAAGCAGCAGCTGCAGGGTGCAAGATGTATGGAATGCGGTGTACCGTTCTGTCAGGCAGGGATGGATCTGTGCGGTATGACGAGCGGATGCCCGCTGCACAACCTCGTTCCGGAATGGAACGATCTGGTATATACTGGAAACTGGCAGCAGGCATATAACAGACTGAAAAAGACAAATAACTTCCCGGAATTTACCTCCCGTGTCTGCCCGGCACTTTGCGAAAATGCATGTACGTGCGGACTTTACGGAGATCCGGTGGCAACTAAGGAAAATGAGTATGCCATCATAGAAAATGCATATGAAAAGGGTTATGCTTTGCCGCATCCGCCCAAAGTGAGAACCGGTAAAAAGGTAGCGGTAATCGGCAGCGGCCCGAGCGGACTTGCTGTTGCAGACCAGCTCAATAAGCGTGGGCATCTGGTAACGGTATTTGAGCGTCATGACCGGATCGGCGGACTGCTCATGTACGGTATTCCGAATATGAAGCTGGAAAAGCGGATCATTGACCGGAAGATCGATGTGATGAAAGCAGAAGGTATCACATTTGTGACAAATACAGATATCGGTAAGGATATCAAGCCGGCAAAGCTGCTTGCGGACTTTGACCGTGTTGTACTCTGCTGCGGCTCTTCCAACCCGCGTGACATTACAGCACCGGGCAGAGATGCGGAAGGCATTTACTTTGCGGTTGATTTCTTGAGCCGGAATACAAAATCGCTTCTCGATTCTGATTTCAAGGATGGAAATTATGTCAGCGCAAAGGGCAAAAACGTGATCATCATCGGTGGCGGCGATACCGGAAATGACTGTGTCGGTACTTGTATGCGACATGGCTGTAAATCCGTGACACAGATCGAAATGATGCCTAAGGCACCGGACAAACGTGCGGCAAACAATCCGTGGCCGGAATGGCCGAAGATCTGCAAGACAGATTACGGTCAGGAGGAGGCGATCGCTGTATTCGGGCATGACCCACGTATTTATGAATCCACGGTAAAGGAGTTCATCAAAGATAAAAACGGCAGGCTGAAAGCGGTTAAGATTGTAAAACTTGCATGGGAAAAGGATCCTCAGACAGGCAGAATGAATAGTAAAGAAGTAGCAGGCAGTGAAAAGATCATGGACTGCGAGCTTGTACTCATTGCTGCGGGCTTCCTGGGGGCACAGAAATACGTCACGGATGCTTTTAAGGTGGAACTGACACCAAGAACCAATGTGAAGACAGAGCAAGATAGTTTTAAAACAAACGTGAAAAATGTCTTTGCAGCGGGCGATATGCACACAGGACAATCTCTGGTTGTCAAAGCGATCAGACAGGGACGTGAATGCGCACGTGAAGTAGATGAAAGCCTGATGGGTTATTCTAATCTGTATGTTCAGTAAAAAATACATCGTTTTGACTCGCAAAATGAAAAAAAGACATATAATGCAAGAAAAATGTGCAAAAAAGTGAAAGGATACCACATTTCATTAGTGAAATTTTCACAATGCCGGCAGATGGGAAACAAATGCACTGTGCAGGATTGCACGGAAAAGATCCAAAAGCAAAATTGTATTAAAATAAATACTTTACTTTTGGCGTGAATTGGGTATAATGCAAACAATGAAACAAAAATCAGTATTCTGGCATAGTAAGAAAGGTGGTAATTTCTATGACACAACACAAGATTTTTTTAAGACATGATGAGGTAAAGGAATTTGTAAAGAGAGCATCCGCGTGCGATTTTGACATTGACATTTCTTATAATCACTATACAGTAGACGCAAAATCCATTTTAGGCGTATTAGCTCTGGACTTCAGACAGGCATTGACAGTATGCTGTCACGGCTATGATGAAGGCTTTGAAAAATATCTTGGCAAGTATGCAATGGCCTGCTAAGTATATTGCAGAAACAGACGAACACCCCCGACGTTGTCGGGGGTGTTTTTTTGTTATGGCGACGAGGAAAATGCACGCATTTATGCGGCGCATTTGACGACCGCTAATCAGAGCGAGATTCGCAGAGCGTATCTCGTCTCTGTTTGCCGGATTCTGTATTGTTATTCATCCCAAATAATGATTTTCAACAAATATGTATGAATGGCAGCAGGAGATAAAAGGCAGACCGTCATCCATAACCTGCATACGATACTTGACACCTTCCATGCGGTGGGAGACAATAAGAAAGATGCTATGTGAGGCTCCATGCAGAGAATTCGGGAGGAGGCTCCGGGCGGAGGATCCATGCAGTATGGAAAATAGGAAGGAAACATGGAAAAAAATACAGATAACAGCAGACAGCAAATATGGATAAAGATACTGACAGAAAACACAGACAGAGAAAACAGAAGGGAGGTACCAACGTGGATATTCAGATTTCGGTGCGGAATCTTGTGGAATTTATTTTCCGGGAAGGTGATATTGATAACAGACATGCGGCTTCGCCGGATGCCATGCAGGACGGAAGCAGGATCCACAGAATGATCCAGAAACGCATGGGGCTGGAGTATGAAGCGGAGGTGCCTCTTCGCTATATTGTACCATATGAGAACTATCAAATTCAGATTGAGGGACGTGCGGATGGCGTGATCCACCGGGAAAACGGACAGGTGATCGTAGATGAGATCAAGGGAACCTACCAGGAACTGAAGCATATCAGGGAGCCAAAGAAAGTACATCTGATGCAGGCGCTCTGTTATGCATTTATTGTGGCAGAAAAAGAAGACCTGCGGGAGATCGGTGTCCGTATGACCTATTGCAACATGGAAACGGAGGAGATTAAGTATTTCCATGAAACCTATACAAGGGTAGAAGTCCGTAATTGGTTCTGGAATCTTATGGATCAATATAAAAAGTGGGCGGACTTTACCTATGAATGGCATCAGAAACGGCAGGAGAGCATTCATGCGCTTGCTTTTCCGTTTGATTACCGCACAGGTCAGAAGGAACTGGTCGGACATGTGTACCAGACGATCTGCCACAAAAAGAAGCTGTTCATTCAGGCACCGACCGGCGTAGGCAAGACAATCTCCACGATCTTCCCGGCGGTGAAGGCAGTCGGGGAGGAAAAGGCAGACAGGATTTTTTATCTGACGGCAAAAACGATCACAAGGACAGTAGCGAAAGAAACGTTCTCAATCCTGGCAGAAAACGGACTTTGCTATAAAACCGTGCTGCTGACCGCAAAAGAAAAGATATGCCCAATGGAGGCATGCAGCTGCAATCCTGTGGACTGCCCTTATGCAAAAGGACATTTCAGCAGGATCAATGATGCCATTTATGCACTTTTGCAGGAACGGGACTGCTTTGACCGGGATACTGTGCTGGAGTATGCGGAGCGGTTTATGGTCTGTCCGTTTGAGATGTCGCTGGATATGAGCCTGTTTTCGGATGCGGTGATCTGTGATTATAACTACCTGTTTGACCCCTATGTGCACTTGAAACGTTTTTTTGCGGAGGGGATCAAAGGCCCTTATCTGTTTCTTGTCGATGAAGCACACAATCTTGTGGAACGTGGGCGGGAAATGTACAGTGCACAGCTTGTGAAAGAAGATTTTCTTACTTTGAAGAAGACTGTTAAAGAATATAAGACGGGACTGGATAAATATATTGACCGCTGTAATAAGGAATTGCTTGCGCTCAAAAAGGAGCAATGTGATATGGTCGTGGAATCAGCAGGCAGCTTTACAATGCAGCTATCCAGGCTGCACAGCGCGATAGGTACTTATCTGGAGGATCATGAGGATAGTCCGGTGCGGGAAGAAATTCTGCAGTTTTATTTTGAAGCCGGACGGTTCCTGGACGTCAGTGAGCGGCTGGATGACCACTACAGGATCTATACGCGCCTCAGGGAGGATGGCAGCTTCCTGATCCGGGAGTATTGTATCGATCCATCTTCGCGCCTGCAGGAATGTATGGACGAGGGGGTTGCATCCATTCTGTTTTCGGCGACATTTCTGCCCATCCAGTATTATAAGCAGCTTTTAGGCGGAACGAAGGAAGATTTTGAAGTGTATGCAAGCTCTGCATTTCATAAGGAACAGATGCAGCTGCTTCTGGCAAGTGATGTCACAAGCCGTTACACGAGACGCTGCGAACTGGAATATTATCATATTGCTTCCTATATTTCTGATATTGTAGCGCAGAGGAATGGTAATTATATGATCTTCTTTCCGTCCCACCAGTTTTTGGAGCAGGTATATAACTGTTATATGGATCGCTTTTATATAGAAGAAACACAGGAGTGTATCACGCAGCAGGAGTATATGAATGAAGCGGCAAGAGAGCAGTTCCTGAAGCGTTTTGCAATAGCAGAACCTCATTCGGATACCGATGATAGAAGCAGAGTTGCCTCATGGGAAAGCCTTGTGCATATGGAGATCGAACAGGAGGATAAGAGTCTGCTCGGCTTTTGTGTGCTGGGCGGTATTTTCTCGGAAGGGATCGACTTGAAGGGGGAAAGTCTGATCGGTGCCATTATTGTGGGAACCGGTCTGCCGCAGGTCTGCTTTGAGAGGGAATTGTTGAAGGATTATTTTAATGCGGAGGGAAAAAACGGCTTTGATTTTGCCTATCGCTATCCGGGCATGAACAAGGTACAGCAGGCAGCAGGCAGAGTGATCAGAAGCGAAACGGATCGCGGGATTGTAGCACTTTTGGATGACCGTTTTTTGCAGACCGGTTATCAGAAGCTGTTCCCACGGGAGTGGCAGTCCTACCAGTGTGTAACGGGGGCAACCTGTGCAGAGGCGGTGGATAACTTTTGGAAATACACCAAGGATGATAAATAACACTTGAAACGCAAAGATATCCACATAGGAAAGTTGACATAAAAGAAAAATAAGAATGCATGTTATGAAATTGATAAAATGTCGAGAAAACTCGAAAAATCAATTATGACATGCATTTTTTGCAATTTTGGACAGCAAATTTCGGATAAGACAGGTTTGTCATAATCTGTGGATAACTATGTGGAAAGTGTGGATTTCTTGGGAAAAGTGGATAACTTATTCCAAATGTCACTCTTGCAGATATAAAAAACATCTTGCAAGACATCTTGCAAAATAAAGCGAATCGTAAATCATGCTTATGTTAACTGAGAAAAGATAAATCTATAAAATAACAGCAGATGCAAAATGAAAATGCAAAATGGAAGCAGTCACATATATTTCACAAAAACCACGCCGGAATCCGGGAGCCATATCTTGGTTTTGCAACCGGAGTGTGATATAATAATGAGCGCTAAAGAAAAACAAGCGACAACTGTCATGCATCAAAGATGCATGATGTAGCCGCGGTTCATCGTCGTAGACGATTGTGCGTGAGCCGTGGTTCCATGACAGGTGGCATTTGTTTTTCTAGCGCCATTAGCGAACGAATATCCTGCAAGGGATACCGTAGCAGGATATAGAGTGCGACAGCACGGAATTCGTGAGCAAATCATAATGAGCGCTAAAGAAAAACAAGATAAGAAAAACAAGATAAGAAAAACAAACTTCA
>ENA-OUNS01002071-OUNS01002071.1-human-gut-metagenome-genome-assembly--contig:-NODE-2071-length-13316-cov-6.078727_pt1 | contig 13316 bp, 10 predicted proteins | sample MGYA00243237_ERZ505104 | MGnify/ENA primary metagenome ERZ505104 (study PRJEB26097, sample SAMN02711295) | human gut metagenome | biome: Gut microbiome | host: Homo sapiens | place: Denmark...
AGCTGCCGCGCACCGATCAGGTCAGCATGATACTGGACGGTGAGTGGAAAGAGGGTAAAAACGGCTTTCAGCTGCATGTGACGAAATGTGAGGAGGTCGTACCTCAGACCCGCGAAGGGATCAAGGGGTATCTTTCCTCACGGCTTATCAAGGGCATTGGCGGCAAAACCGCCGAGCTGATCGTAGACCGGTTTGGCGCAGGTACACTGCATGTGCTGGAGAATGAACCGGAGAGGCTGCTGGAGATACGGGGCGTCAGCAAGGCAAAGCTGGAGGAGATCATTGCCTCCTATAACGAGAGCCGAACCCTTCGTGATCTGATGCTGCTATTGGCCCCCTTTCAGATCACCCTTACCACAGCCACGAAGATTTATGACCATTTCGGCGCACACAGCGTGGATATTCTGCGGGATAACCCCTTCGAACTCTGTCAGATATCCGGATTTGGCTTCAAGCGCGTGGACGCGATCATGCGAAAGAACAATTGGCCGCTGAACTCACCCATGCGTATCCGCGGCGCGGTATTTGCCGTGCTGGAGGGTGCAAAGGGAGATGGCGGTCATCTGTATCTGGATGCAGAGCGGCTTCGTAAGGAGTCCATGGCTCTGCTGAACAGCATGATTCCCGTTCCGCAGATGCGGGTAAAGGCAGATGATCTGGAGGCTGTGATCGACGACATGCTGCTGCAAGGCAAGATCATCAACAGCAACGGCAACTATTATCTGGTCAAGACCTTCGTGCAGGAGGACGAAACCGCCCGCAGCATCGCAAGGCTGCTCTGCCGCCCGGTAGAACGGGTGGATGTGCAGGACTTGCTGACAAGGGTACGGCGTCAGTTGGGGGTCGAGCTCTCTCTGCGGCAGACGGAGGCTGTCCACATGGTATTCCGCAGTGATCTATCTATCATTACCGGCTCACCCGGTACCGGTAAGACCACCGTCCTGAAAGCGGTCATTGAGGTGTTCAAGCTGCTGGGACTGTTTGGTGAGGATGGCGGCTTCCGGAAAGGTGAAGAAGATATGCTGGACGCAGGCCTTATCATCGTGGATGAATCGTCTATGATGGATATGTGGCTGGCGCGGCAGTTCTTCTCCCGCATTGGGCCGAACACGAAGGTGCTGCTGGTGGGCGATGCAGACCAGCTGCAAAGCGTTGGGGCCGGTGATGTGTTCCGTGAGTTGATCGACTGCAGGCTGATCCCTGTGACGGTGCTCAATGAGATATTCCGTCAGAAGAAGGACAGCCTTATCGCCTATAACGCGCAGAAGATCAACAACAATGACACCGGCTTTTTCTACGGCAATGATTTTACTGTCTGCAAATGCGCCAACCAGGAGGAAGCCGCCGAACACCTGCGGAATCTCTATCTGGCACAGGTGAAGCAATACGGTGTAGACCGCGTGCAGATCCTATCGCCCTTCCGCTCCACCGGCGCGGCCTCCGTTGACCAACTCAACGAGGCGATCCGAGAGCTGGTGAACCCGCAGACGGAGGAAGCCGATCTGAAGGTGGGCAGCCTCTATTTTCGGGTAGGTGATAAGGTGATGCAGAACAAAAACAGTATTAAGGCGTCCAATGGCGATATTGGCTTTATCCGCAGCTTCCGTCACGATGAGCGGGACGGTATGCGCATATCGATCCAGTTTTCGCCCACGAGGGTCGTGGAGTACTCCATGGAGGAAATGGGCCATGTGGAGCTTGCCTATGCCACCACCGTCCATAAGGCGCAGGGCAGTGAGTTTGATGTGGTGTTATTCCCTTTGCTGAGGAGCCATGCCCGGATGCTGACGCGAAGCCTTGTCTACACGGCTATCACCCGCGCCAAGTCAAAGGTCATTCTGGTGGGTCAGATCGGCATGCTCTACATGGCGGTCCATAAAGACGATACCGGAAAACGCAACACGCAGTTAGGACATAGGATCTCACTCTATACCAATACGTTCAAAGTGCAGCAGCGCAGTGCTTGAGTATCACTGTGAATATTTTGTAAAAATGAGGCAAGCGCGTTAAATCTACGCCCTGTCTCATGTTTTTATTTAGAAAGGAGCTTTTGAAATGAATACACCCGAATCCACTTTGTTCAATGCTGTCCCCGTCGTGTCTGAGCTGAACCGTGTCGCAGGCTTCGATCCGTTGCGATTCTTGAAAAAGACTGCCAACGGACACGAGCTGGACCTGCGATATAAAAAGCTCTGGTTCCGGCTGAAATATCCCGCCGGACGCACGCGGCTGACGCCGCTGCGCATCACGGATCAGTTGGCGATCATCGAGGCAAAGGTATTCTTCGACAAGGATGATGCCGACCCCGCCAGCAGCTACATTGCCACCATGACACAGGAAAACGCGCCTGCCGGTCTGTATATTCAGGCTGCGGAGCATGATGCTCTGGACATGGCGCTGACCAACGCCGGCTTCGGCGTCCAGTTCGCACCGATGCCCAAGGCGGATACGCCTTACGCAGAGCCGATCACGCCTGTTATGCGGAGCGAGCCTGCCCCTGCACCTCAAGCGGCAGCGGAACAGGTCAGAACGGAACCTGCTGCGGTACGGGCCGACATTGATCCTGTGGTCGTACAGCAGCCTGAACAGGAAGTGGTTCACCATGCAGAAAAAGCCGTACCTGACACGGCGCCGGTGGAAGTCTCTGCGGAACAGCCTGCGGAGGCCGTTGTAGAGCCTGCGGTAGAAACGGAACTGCCCTTCGTATATGACGAGCCCAGTGCCGCCAGTTATACCAAGGACATGGATGTGGATACCATCTACACTCTGATGACCGAAGCGGAGGCCGAGGAAATCATCGTGCCCATCGGCACATGCAGCGGACAGACGCTCAAGCAAGTCGCCGAGCGGAGGCCAGCCAGCCTCAAGTGGTATGTGAAGGGCTATTCCGGGGATGACAATATCCTGCGGGCCGGCGCCAAACTGATGCTGGACAAGCTCCAGCGTCTGGCAAATGCCAGCTGACAGACGAATCGTTCGAGATGATGGTAAGGAGGTGGCGCGGTGGCGCAGCCACAGGAGTTCCCGTTCAATATCATGGATGTGGCTGAGCTGCTGCATCTGCATATCCGGCGCAGGCAGGCGGACAGCGTATATGCCGACTGCCCGATCTGCGGTGATAAGCGGGGGAAGATGAACATCAACTTTGCTAAAAACCTCTGGCGCTGCAACTACTGCAACGAAGGCGGCGGGATGCTGTCTCTCTACGGAAAGGTATACGGGATCAGCAATTCCGAAGCCTACCGTGAGATCTGCGACACGCTGCAAAACGGCCTTACGGCGCCGGAGTACACCGTAAAGGAACTGCCGGAGCAGACGGCGATCGAGCAATCCGTCCTTGCCTCACCGCAGGAGATCCACCAGACATTTTCCATGCTGCTGGAGCTGTTGACGCTTACGCCTCAACACCGCAAGCATCTCCGGGAGGTGCGCGGGCTGTCCGACGAACAGATAGAGCGGCTGGGGTACAAAAGTACCCCGCCCTTCTACCTGTGCCGGTCACTGGCGCAAAAGCTGCGCAGCCGAGGCTGTAAGGTGGAGGGCGTTCCCGGCTTCTATGTAGGTAAGGATGACAAATGGACGGTCAACTTCAATTCCGTCACGGCAGGGATCATCATCCCCGCCAAAGGTATTGATGGGATGATACGCGGCGCACAGATCCGGTTGGATACGCCTATCCGAGATCAGGAGAGCGACCCTGACAAGAGCGGGGCAAAGCACCTGTGGCTATCCTCTGCTTCCAAGAAACGCGGAGTATCCTCCGGCAGTCCTGTCCATTTCGTGGGCGATCCGTTTGCGCGGGTTGTCTATGTAACGGAAGGGCTGTTGAAAGCGGACGTGGCCCACTTTCTGATGGATCGCTCCTTTGCGGCTACGGCAGGCGCCAACAACGACAACAAGCTGGATATGCTGTTCGCGCTGCTATCTGCCAATGGCACAGAGGTCATCATTGAAGCCGAGGATATGGACAAGTATCACAACGCCGCTGTCAGCAAGGGCGCGTCGAAAATCTATCTCATGGCACGCAGCCATGGGTTGGAGTGCCGCCGCCTGACGTGGGATCCGAATTATAAAGGCATTGATGACTGGCAGCTTGCCATGCGGCAGAAAAAAGAGCAAAGAGATGTTTCTCAAATGAATTTCAGAACGCGGTTTGTCTGCGGGTTCTGTTCCTTTGACGCCATCAGTGAGGAGATCGCCGCATGGCACGAGAGGAACACCGGCAGCAGTACGCTCCGCGAGCACCTGGGTCTGAGTGAGCAGGAGTACGCCCGCTTTTTGCGGGATGGTGACGCGGCACTGGAGCAGTATCTTTTATCCCTGCGAGCGCAGCAGTGTTTCCGTATCTACCAGCCGGATGTATCTGAGGGCAAGGCCGCGGATTTCGCCTTTGGCGGGATCAGAGCTTTGCAGAAGGCCGGCTATGAACAGCCGCCCGCCTCGGAGTACGCGCTGGTCTATGAAGGAACTCTGGTGTGTGAAGTGCAGCAGGACGACGCCATCCGCCTGAAACTGGTGGCGGCGCGATACAGCGGTGAGCTGCCTGCGGACTATCATGGACGCAGCGTTTCGCCCTCCACGGTGATCGAATTCTTTGACGAAAACGGGCGCAGATACTTTTACTGTGATGGAAATGATAAATTCCTGCCGGTAAAGTTCTCGCCAAAGCTGGCAAAAGATAAGCGGGAACGGCACTGAGCTGTTCCACCATAAACGAACGGCATCGGGCAGGTGTTTCTATCACCCGCCCAATGCCGTTTTATTTTGAAATGGAGGAGCCTTATGGGAGTATATTCAGAGATGGCCGCAGAGTTGGCGTCCAAACGGGCAGACGACCGGCAGCAGGCTGAGGAGGAGCAGGCGAAGGCTCTGCTCTCCCAGATGCAGCAAAACGCAGATGATTCCCCTTCACCTTCCAATCCGAAAGCAGATAAAAAGGCGGAAGAGGATCGTAAGCGGCAGGAGCATGAGCAGGCCGAGGCCAAGCGGAAAGCCGAGTGGGAGGCCAGGCAGCGAGCCAAGGAGGAAGCTGAACAGGCCGCATGGGAAAACGCGGTAGCGATGAGCGATGACGAAGTGATGGCCGCCTCTATGAAGCGTGTGGGCGACGATTCCGAACGACTGACACGCCGCAACATGAAGCAGTGCGTCACCGAGTATATCCAGACGCTTTGCCTTGAGAATGTGGCCTTTGCCCGGAACGTCATGCACCCCCGCAAGAACATGGTCAACTGCTTCCGTTATATCAAACGCAGGGCATTTGAGTTTGCCAAGCAGGAGATGGAGGACAATGACGTTAAGCCCTCAGCTGAAGGCTATGGCACCGATGTGCCGGACGGGCTTTGCTACCAATGGGCGGAAGAGTATTTCAAGGATTTGAATGCAAAGGAGGATCGTGGACAAGAAGAAAAGTTTGTTCCTAAACCGTATTACGGCGGCAGGAGCAGCACGACGAAAAAGGCGGAGAAGAAAAAAGCGGAGAAGCCCGCCGCCAAAGCGGAGGAAAAACCAGCCGACACGCCAACGGAAGCTGCACCTTTGGACGAACAGATCTCTTTCGATAGCCTGGGGGTGAGCGCATGACGCGTAAAATAGACAAACGCGCCTGCCGCAAGCTTGCCATGCCGGAACTGGAATTCAATCTGAATGAAGGCGTGCTTCATGTAAAGAGCTGCCCCTATATTATCCGCACGGCAGTGCGGAATATTGCCGGGCAGCGTATTCTGATGCTCTATATCTATCAGAGAGAGAACATTCTGGCGGGCAGTATCAAGCCCCGCTGGGTCGTTTTCCAAGGCCGGTATGATTTTGCCACTCTTTCCCTTAGAGAAAACGCCAGTGCAACATGGCAATGCTCACCATTTGATTATTTGAATCGGGTATGCCGTTTTGACACCAAATGCGCTTTCTATCGGCAGCAGGACGAGGCTCGCGCAGCCCATTTTTGCAAATACGAGCACAGTGCCATTTCGGCGTTAATTTGTCTGCAATGGTCGATTTCTCGTCGCAAGGCTCTGGAGCGTAAGAGGAAAAAGCAGCGTGCGATCATAGAGCGGATGAAATATGTGCCAGTGCTGCCCCGAGACCTTAAAGGTTTTATCCACCGCGAAGTCATGCCGCAGTATATCTTCTATGATTACCAACGGAAAGCGCCGGGGCATGCATATTGTACCGCTTGTCGGCACGAGGTCAGTATTGCGGCAGCTAAGCACAACACCTCCGGCCTCTGCCCTCGCTGCAAAAAGAAGATATTATTCAAGAGCAGAGGAAAGAGCGGGCGTGTTTTTGACCGTGCAACGGTCCAAGTGCTGCAAAAGGCGGAGGTTAACGGACTGGTACTGCGGATCATAAAGGTGTACCGTGCGTTTGTTGACTCAGACATTCCTAACCATTTTGAGACCTGGGAAAATGCGCGGCAGTTTATTACGCTTTCATCGAGCGGCCAGTGCAGCATCGATGCCTATTACTATCATCATAAGGCTGAGTATGATTTGACTCCATGGTGTTATGGATACCGTCCGGTATTGTACCCATGGCAAGATAATTTTACGGCAGATATGAGTGGGGTCTTATATCAACGCAACTTATCTGATACGCTGAAGGATACGCCGTGGGCCTATTCACAACTGGAGGCATTTTCCGACATCGCTTCGTTTTCGGGAGTGGCAACATTCTTGAGTGCATATATAAAACGGCCTAAGATCGAGCATTTGATCAAGATGAAGCTTTACTGCTTGGTGAGCGGCATCATATATGGGGGTTATAGCTACTCCGCACTTCAAGCCATCAATTTCAATGGCGAGAACATGCGGGCCATATTAGGTATTGATCGGCCTTATTTTCCACTCTTACGGGAGTTGGATCCTTCAATCGACCAATTACATCTGATTCGTCAGCTGCTCCAAGCAGATCACAAACCGAGCACGGAACAAATAAAGTGGTTTATTGCCAACAGGATCAGCAATGCCGACGCGGCGAAAGGGTTGCTTGCTCACATGAGTGTGCATAAGCTGCAGCGTTATGTGGAGCGGCAGTTTGCTCCGGATGATGAAGCGGTTTTGAGCCGTGTAGACTATCACAGCATGAACGCGGTGATCACTGACTATCATGACTATCTCCGTATGTGCAAGGAACTGCAATATGACGTGAAAAATAGCTTCGTACTATTTCCGCATATGCTGAAGGATGCCCACGACAGTGCAGCAAAGACACTGAGGGACAGACACACAGCGGAGCAGGAAAAAGCTATTGCGGACAGCTTTGACGAATGGCAGAAGCGGTATCAGTATCAGAGCAAAGAACTCATGATGATCCCTCCGCATTCCGCAAAAGAGATCGCGGATGAAGGTGCGGCGCTTCATCACTGTGTGAGGCACTATGTTAAAAAAGTTGCTGAAAAAGAGAGTGTCATTCTCTTTGTGAGGAATGTAGACGAGCCAGACAAATCGCTTTGTACCGTAGAGGTCAGAGACGGACAGGTTGTGCAGACAAGGGGCTTCGATAACGAAGACCCTCCGGCAAAAATCAAGGCTTTTATTGAACGATGGAAACGACAGGTGCTGTGTGCCGCAGATAAGACTGCAGCTTAAAAAAGGAGTTGGACAGTATGAAACAATTAGGGAATCTTGCCATCGTCTGCGCAAAACGCGCAGATGTATCCTTGCAAATTTCGGAGGGCCAGGTCTTCGTGCGTTGTGACACCATTTCCCCGCAGCCATGGTCTGCACCGTGGAATGACGATAACGCTATTCTTGCCATGATCCGAAAGCTGAATTTCGGTGATAGTACCAACGAAAGGAATGAACACAATGGCTAACGCAGTAGAAATGAGCACTATGAGAAAGCTGGTCGCACAACTCAACCGATACCGGCACGAATACTACAACCTCAATGCCCCCAGCGTAGCAGATGATGTGTACGACTATATGTACGATGAATTACTGGCGTTGGAGGAGCATACCGGTGTATGCATGGCGAATTCGCCCACACAGACGGTTGGGTATCCTGTCGTGTCAGCATTACCAAAGGTCGCACACGACATCCCCCTGCTATCGCTGGATAAGACCAAGAGCATTGAGGATCTGATCGCATTTCAGGCAGGGCGTACAGTTGATCTGTCACTGAAGCTGGATGGTCTGACAACAGAGTTGATCTATGAAAACGGTCAGCTTATCCGCCTCTCAACGCGCGGAGATGGGTCTATCGGTGAGAATATCACACACAACGCAAAGGCGATCTCCGGCATTCCCGAACGCATTCCCTATGAAGATCGATTGGTGGTCGTCGGCGAGAGCTTCATCCACAACAGCGATTTTGAGAGTCTGAAAGCCATCACGGACAGCGCAGGCAATCCGTATAAGAACAGCCGCAATCTGGCAGCCGGTTCCATAAGGGCTTTTGACGCAGCGATCTGCGCCCAGCGCCATGTGTCATTTCTTCCCTTCTCGGTTTTGGATGGATTCGAGGAGTACACGGACTGGGCAAACGGAAAACATGCGCGGCTTCTGAAACTCGCTGAGTTTGGGTTCGGCATCATTCATGCCGTACAGTTGCAGAATGGCGACAAGGCGCAATATGAGCAGCTCATAGCCCAAATGCGCGAGGTCGCAGATAAGAACGATCTCCCCATCGATGGTCTTGTCCTGACCTATGATGAGGTGGACTACTCCAGGACCTGCGGGCACACCGGTCACCACTTCAAGGATGGACTCGCCTTCAAATTTGAGGACGAGTTATACCAAAGCGTCCTGCGGGATATCGAATGGACACCTTAGCGCACCGGTGAGATCGCGCCGGTGGCGGTACTCGACAGCGTAGTGATCGATGGATGCACCGTATCGCGTGCCTGCCTGCACAACTTGTCTTTCATTGAAGGGCTTGAACTGATGCCCGGCTGCCGTGTGTTGGTGTCCAAGCGAAACATGATCATTCCTCATATTGAGGAGAATCTGGAGCGTGGGCATTTTGATCTGGATGCTGTAACGCCGAAGCACTGCCCCTGCTGCGGCGCAGAAACGCGGTTTCATACTACAGATGGTGGAAAAAAGGCACTCTTCTGTGATAACCCAGACTGCGCCATGCGAAAGCTTCGGCGGTTCGTGCATTTTGCCAGCAAGAAAGCTATGGATATTGAGGGCTTATCCGAGGCCACACTGGAGCGTTTGATTGCTCGCGGCTGGCTACACAGTTTCACAGACGTCTATCGCCTGGATCACTATATGCAGGAGATCATCTGCATGGACGGATTTGGCAAGAAATCGTGGGATAATCTGTGGGGTGCCATACAGCGCAGCAGAAATACCACATTTGAGAGGTACCTGATTGCTATGGGCATCCCGATGATAGGTAATCACGCCAGCAAAGTGCTGGCGAAGCAGTTTGGCAGCTCGCCTTCCGATTTCGAAGAAGCCGTGGAAAATGATTTTGATTTCTCACAGCTTCCCGATTTTGGAGAAACACTGCACCAAAACATTCATCAATGGTTTACACAAGAAGAGAATCGTATTCTATGGGAGGAATTACAAGAAATGGTGACGATCCAAACCGTAACGGCCGAAACGCACTCAATGGAGGACAACCCGTTCGTGGGCTGCACGATGGTTGTGACCGGAAAGGTCGAGCCCTATACCCGCAGCGGCATCAACGCGAAGATCGAATCGTTGGGTGCTGTGACCGGCAGTTCTGTAACAAAAAGACCGACTATCTGATCTGTGGTGAAAACGCCGGCAGTAAGTTGGATAAGGCACGTGCCTTGGGCATCCGTGTACTGTCGCCGGGCGAGTTTTTCCAGATGATCGGAGAATGAGGCGCAGACGTTAGTTGCAAAAGGGGTAGAGAGCGCAGCGCTCTCTACCCCTCCACTCTAAAATGCAAGAAAGGTGTGAATGAAGTGAAAGAGCTCACAGAGCTGAAAAACGAGTTTTATGAGGTTATGTACAAATACGAAAAGAGTTTTTCGGAGGAGGGTGTTATGGCTAATCTGACAGCCTGGCAGACAGCGAAAGCGGATCTGCTTTCACTGCTGCGGCGTCATCCCAATTGGAACGAGGATGAACAGGCCATCATCTTCGACTGTAATCAGGCCCTCTCTATTCAGCCTGATATGGTAGATGAAACGGCCTTCACGCTGCTGGACATCGCCTCTGAGATACTCAGCGGTGAGCAGCTGGAGGATTTCCGCACAGCACTGCATGCGGCCGTGTCAGGCTATAGCTGCACCGTTTCTGAAGAAAATCTGGAGATCCTACGCCAGCGCGGCGGGATACGCTGTGCCAAAGATCAGAAGGCCAGCCGCATTATTGGAAAACTCTGCAAGAAATACGGCGTCGATAGACACACCCGGTACAACGCCGTTTTTGCACAGCTTGCCGACGCTCTGAACCCGTTGACCATGCAGGAGATCGGTGTTCTCTCCGTACATCCCTGTGACTTTTTGGAGATGTCCAGCAAATCCAATACATGGGTGTCCTGCCATCGCCTTAGCGACGGAGGATATCAGGCGGGTTGTCTTTCCTATATGAACGATAGTGTCAGCATGGTATTTTATGCCGTAGATGCCGACGTTTCTGGAGAATACCGCAAAGCCATACGCCGATACCGGCAGATGTTCTTCTATGAAGACGGCACCCTGTTTCAGTCCCGGCTCTATCCTGCCGATATAGGAAACGCGCTGGAAGTGTCCAAGCTGTTCCGGCATCTGGTGCAGCAGGCTATTTCCCGATGCCTGACGGAGCCAAATCTCTGGTATCTGAAAACAAAACGTCCTGACTTGAACGCCCATCTCTCGACTTACCGAGGCGGCTTACATTATCCGGACTATAATTATCACGGCAATCTCTCGGTTCTGCAGGGATATAGAAAGGACACGGAGTTGACCATCGGAGCTGCGGCCAAGTGTGTCTGCTGCGGTAATGAGCTGCGGAGCAATGGTGCCATCAAGTGTTCTTGCAAAGAGGTGGCCGTCTGCCGTAAATGCGGGCAGACGGTAGCGCGTGGTCAAGGAATCTATCTTGAAGATGGTTTTTACTGCAAGACGTGCCTGCATATTTGCGCCGCCTGCGGCCGCCCCTCTTTAGGCACTATGTATCCAGCTTATAACCGGCGCGGCACCTTGGTGGAGGTATGTCAGGACTGCTACCAGCAGTTGACCTCCGGTTGTGCATCGTGCAGCATGGCCTCCGCCTGTCGTGCTATGGGTCATACGCTTTGTGAAAAAGCTGCCGTAGCGGTGGCGTGAGGAGGAGCATAATGAATATTTGCGAAGCTATGGGAATGAGTATATCCCATTTTGAAAGCATCTTGAAGATGACCCAGCGCGAGCTGAAAGAGCATCTTGTGCAGCAGCTGCGCGCGCACGACTATGAACCCGTCTGTAAAAGCGGATTTCTTTATGCAGAAGGCACTGTCCCCGTGTTGCTGGTTGCCCATCTGGACACGGTTCATGCCCATCGGCCGGATATCATCTGCTGCTCCGAGGATGGACGCTACCTGATGTCGCCCTACGGGATCGGCGGTGATGACCGTGCCGGTGTGTATATGATCCTGATGCTGATGCGCGAGTGCCATTGTCATATCTTATTTTGCGAAGACGAGGAGCTCGGCGGTGTAGGTGCAAGGAAATTTACCAACAACAAGCTGCGTCCTGAGGTCAACTATATCGTTGAATTGGATCGGCGCGGCAGAAATGACGCCGTATTCTATCACTGCGATAATCCTGATTTCACGGAGTTCGTTTGCAGCTTCGGTTTCAAGGAGAACTCCGGCTCGTTCAGCGATATCTCTGTGGTCGCACCGCACTTGAAAACTGCGGCTGTCAATATCAGCGCAGGTTATTTCAATGAACACCGTCCCCATGAGATGATCGACACCTATGCCATGTGCGAGAATGTCCGCAGGCTAACCGCTATGTTTTGGCAAAACACCTGTCACTTCCCGTATAAGGAGCGCATACACGCACGCGGCTCTATGTTTGGAGAGCAAAGCAGCCTCTTTGCTCCGATGGTGGAAAGACCGTCGCGGGCAGCCACATGTAAGCTGTTGATGCCCCTGCCGGAAGAAACGCGGCTTTATATGGGGCAGCATCAGATTGGCTCTGCACCGGATTATAGGATGGATCGTTCCGGGAACCTCTATATGTACTTGGAGCGACTGAATGCCGCCGTAGAGGCAGAAGGGGTGTTCGCCTGCGATGCAGGAGGTCATCCACCCGTGTTCTCGGCGGTCTGCGAAGGGACGAGGTTTCTGCCGGTATACACCTATGAAGAAGCCGTTGAGAGACTTGAAAATGCATAGTTATTAGTGAAATTGGGAAGCCCAGCTCGCCTTTCATGCGAACTGGGCTTCTTCCATGCAGCGGCTAAACCATAATTTCCTTAGAATGCGACGGGAGATTTCTCTCTATCGAATATTGAACTTTGCCACGCACTTCAAGAACAGCAGGCACAGTTCCTGAAGCAGATCCTCATCAAAGATCCCGTTGACCACGGATTCCTTGTATAAGAGCGGGTAGTACATATGCAGAAGTTCCTCCATTGCAGACGAATCCCCGTTCTTCGCACTCATGAACAGCTCCATGAAATCATTCACCTTTACCACCTCCCACAGCGTTTCTCAGGCGCAAGACCGTGCGATGATAGGACATGGCCGCAGCTCCATAGGTGATACCGAGCGACAGCGCGATCTCGGAAAGACTCATCTCTCCAAGGACTTTAGACAGAAATATGTAACGCTCTCGCTCGCTTAACCCTTGCATAGCAGCGAACAGACGCTCATTCTCCAATCGCTGCATCAGCGGCAGCCCACAGAAGAAGTCCGTTTCCTCACATAATTCCATCACCTCGCTGTGTCCCTCCATGGGCAGTTCTGTCCGAAGAGCTGTGGAAATTCTCCTTAAATACGTTCTTTTGTAATTGCGAATCGCGGCAATCAGATAGGCTGTAAACTGGTTCTGTACCGCGCACGACTTGTACTGACTATCCCGCATGGCAGCAGGCCTCCTTTATCATAATGGTTTCGTTGGGGGAACGGCCATTATGGGCGGACTTCTGCACCGCACGACATTTTTCGTTGCTTTTCGACACAAGAAAAACGCCCGCATTCTGCTCAGAGCAGAATGCGGGCGTTTTGATATACGGCGTTGTCTCAGCTCAAAACGTATTCGCGTAAAGGGCTGTCTTTAGCGGCACTTTGTATCTTGTCCATAGTTCAGGCAAGGTCTTTTTGGTGTGTGTCGGTAAAAAAATGAAGCCCAACCTTTGCAGAATATGCAAAAGTGGGCTTATCCCCTTTATTTATCTTCGCTTCGGTTACGGTGCAGG
>ENA-OUNS01002078-OUNS01002078.1-human-gut-metagenome-genome-assembly--contig:-NODE-2078-length-13285-cov-8.935752_pt1 | contig 13285 bp, 8 predicted proteins | sample MGYA00243237_ERZ505104 | MGnify/ENA primary metagenome ERZ505104 (study PRJEB26097, sample SAMN02711295) | human gut metagenome | biome: Gut microbiome | host: Homo sapiens | place: Denmark: Copenhagen...
GAAAGGCTCCCCTTGGGGAGTAGCTTAGCAATTTGCTTATTGAAAGGCTCCCCTTGGGGAGTAGCTTAGCAATTTGCTTATTGAAAGGCTCCCCTTTGGGGGAGCTGGCGCCCGTCAGGGCGACTGAGAGGGGCTTGACAGAAACGTTGCTTTAGGCAGAACCCCTCTCCGTCATCGCTGCGCGATGCCACCTCTCCCCTAGGAGAGGCTTTTCTTGCCCTGCCGGCAATTCACCTTGTCTCCCAGAGGAGAGGCTCGTTCGCCCTTGTTATTATCTTCTTGCCTTAGCAGGCTCAATATTAACCTTATACCCCTTGATAAAGTTCTTGTTCATCGCACCGATAACCTTTTCGGCTACATCTTCCGGTACTTCAACAAAGGTGAACTTATCATAGATATTGATCAGGCCGATATCACGCGCCGGAATGTCTGCTTCGATAGCAATGGTGCTGACAATATCCTTAACCATAATCTTCTGGCTGCGGCCGATGTTGATGAACAGGCGCACCATGCCGGGACGGCCGCCGGTGTTGCGCAGGTCCTTGGACAGGATATCCTCCTGCGGAGCCTCCAGAGCCTTAATACCCTCCTGCATCAGCTTCAGAGCTGCGGCAGCAACTTCTTCCGCACTGTAATCATCCAACAGGCTTTCGGCAATCGGCATATAGTCATGATATGCGTTCAGCTCCAGCACAGTCTGCATCTTGCTGATAATTTGGTCGCGCTGACGCTCGATAACGTTAGCAGCAGTCGGCAGCTGACGGCGTTGGATTTTAGTCTTGACGGTACGCTCAATCAGCTTCAGCTGACGGAACTCACGCGGAGTGATGAAGGTCATAGCTACGCCGGTGTTGCCTGCACGACCGGTGCGGCCGATGCGGTGAACGTAGCTTTCCGGATCCTGCGGAATATCAAAGTTGATAACGTGGGTGATGTTGTCAACGTCGATACCGCGGGCAGCAACGTCGGTAGCAATAAGCACATCGACAGCACCCTCGCGGAATTTCTTCATTACGCGGTCACGCTGGTTCTGGCTCAGGTCACCATGCAGGCCCTCAGCCATGTAGCCACGGCTGGAAAGTGCGATAGACAGGTCGTCAACACCCTTTTTGGTACGGCAGAAGATAATCAGCTTGCCGTCGATTTCTGCGTCCAACAGACGGCACAGGCCTTCAATCTTATCCTTGGTTTCGAAATAGTATTGCTCAATCAGAGGCACAGTCAGCTCTTCCTTGGAAATGGTTACATTCTTCGGCGCCTTCATGTACTTCTTGGTCAGGCTCAGAATCGGACGAGGCATGGTTGCGGAGAACAGCAGAGTCTGGCGTTCAACCGGCAGGCTGCGCATAATTTCTTCGATATCATCAACAAAGCCCATATCCAGCATTTCGTCAGCCTCGTCCAGTACCAGGAATTTGATATGGTCCAGACGGATAGTGCCGCGGTTGATATGGTCAATCAAACGGCCCGGGGTACCGATAACAATCTGCACATTGTTGCGCAGCGCACGGATCTGGCGTTCAATCGGCTGGCCGCCGTAAACAGGCAGCGCACGCACGCGGCGGGTACGGCCGATTTTGCCTACTTCTTCCGCAACCTGAATAGCCAGCTCACGGGTCGGAGTCATAATCAGCGCCTGAATATGCTTGAAGTCGGTAATTGCCTGCACCAGAGGGATACCGAAGGCAGCGGTCTTGCCGGTACCGGTCTGTGCCTGGCCGATAACGTCGTTACCTTCGAGCACCAGGGGAATAGTAGCGGCCTGAATTGGAGAAGGCTCTTCGAAGCCCATGTCAGTCAGGGCGGTTACAATTTTTTTGTCCAGCTCTAAGCTGCCGAACATCTCTTTTTGAATGGTCATTAATGTTTATCCTCCGTATTGTTTTTTTCTTCTAATAATTTATCAATAGCCATGGAAATAGCTGTCTGAGCTATTCTCAGCTTATTTTCTGTTCTTGTAGACATAAAACGGTGCTCCTGGCAATATACCACGTTGTCAGTGGCAACGGCAATATATACAAGGCCTACCGGTTTGCCCTCGCTGGCTCCCGGTCCGGCGTTGCCCGTAATGCTCACACCATAATCACTGCCCAGCTGCTTGCGTACGCCCAGCGCCATTTCGCAGGCGGTTTCACGGCTGACAGCGCCGTATTTGGCCAGCGTATCTGCCTGCACATTAAGCAGCTTCTGCTTAGCCATGTTAGTGTAGCTGACGATGCTTCCCAGCAGATATTCACTGCTGCCCGGCACATCCGTAACCAGGCTGCTGGCAAGACCGCCGCTGCAGGATTCCGCAAAGGCAATAGTTTTGCCCTGCTTCAGCAGCTCCTGCCCTAAGCAGGCCGCCAGAGTGGCATCATCCACACCGTATATATAATTATCAACGCTCTTGCGTACCTTGGCTTCCATAGCGTCGAGCAGCTTGACTGCCTCTTTATCATTGGCAGCCTTCGCCGTAAGCCTGATGAGAATTTCACCGTAGCGGGCATAAAGCGCAATCGTCGGATTGGTCTGCGCCATAATCAGCTCATCGAGCTTGGCAGCCACCATAGATTCGCCGATACCGCGCAGATGCAAGGTGCGCGACATGATAATGCCGTGCTTGCTGAAGCGCTGTAGCATTCGCGGCAGCAGCTGCTTTTCGCACACATCCGTAAGCTCGCTCGGAGGTCCGGGCAGCATAATGAAGATTTTGTCCTTATATTCCAGCCACAGTCCGGGAGCGGTACCCACATCGTTCTGCAGTACCTCGGCCCCGATGGGCACATACGCCTGCTTCTCGTTATTTTGCGAAGGGCAAAGTCCCTTCTTGGCAAAATATGCATCTATGCGTCCCCACGTATCCAAATCGAGATAGCCTTCAGTATGACAAACCTCCATCACTATCTCCTTGGTAATATCACCGCGCGTCGGGCCCAGACCGCCGCTGGTAATGATGATATCGGCGCGCTGCATGGCCTGCTCCAGCACTGCGCGCATACGCTCCGGATTATCTCCGACCGTAGTGTGATATAAAACATCAAAGCCTATATTATTCAGCTTGCGGGATAAATACTGCACATTGGTGTTTAAAATTTCACCCAGCAGCAGCTCCGTCCCGGTAGTAATGATTTCAACCTTCATCCTGCTGTCACCCTCTCACCGGTTATTTTGACTCATACAGCAACGTTAAACCAGCTCTGCCACCATTTCATAGGTAAAGCCTTGCAGAATACGCACTCTTACCATCTGGCCTACCTCCAGCTCGGCGGCATTTTCGATAAAGATGTTGCCGTCGATATCAGGTGCCTCGTGATAGGAACGTCCTACCGCAAGAGCGGGGTTTTCTTCATCAAAGCCTTCGACGATAACGTCCAGCTCCTCATCCTCGCGCTCCTGATGGATTTCTTCGGAAATACCTGCCTGCAGCGCCATCAGCTCATGATAGCGGTTTTCCTTAACCTCAGGCTCAATCTGGTTTTCCATAGCGCCGGCCACAGTACCCTCCTCTTGGGAATACTGGAACACGCCTGCGTTTTCAAAGCGCTGCTTTTCAACAAAGTCCATCAGCTCCGCAAAATCCTCATCGGTTTCACCGGGGAAGCCCACGATGAAGGTAGTGCGGATAGTAATGCCCGGAATACGCTCACGCAGCTTGGCCAGAAGTTCTTCTACCTGCGCACGTGTATCGTAACGGTTCATGCTTTCCAGCAGTCTGTCGCTGGCATGCTGCAGAGGAATATCAATATACTTGCACACCTTATCGCATTCGGCGAAGGCTGCAATCAAATCGTCCGTAAAGTTGTTGGGATACAGGTACATAACGCGGATCCACTCGATGCCCTCCAGCTCGTTGAGATCACGCAGCAGCTGCGGCAAAAGCAGCTTGCCGGTAAGGTCCTCGCCGTAGCGGGTAGTGTCCTGCGCCACAACAATCAGCTCCTTGGTGCCGTGAGCAGCAAGGCTTCTTGCCTCTGCCATAACCTCATCATAAGGACGGCTGGTGTAGGGACCGCGCAGCTGCGGAATAATGCAGTAGGAGCAGCAGTTGTCGCAGCCCTCGGCAATTTTCAGATACGCCATGTAATCAGGCGTAGTCAGCATTCTGGGCGGAGTCTGTACATTTTTGCTTTCCAGCTTCTGCAGATGCTTTACGCGCTTGCCTGCCAGCACCTGGTCGATAACCCAGCCGATATCGGTGAAGCTGTCGGTGCCGACGATAGCATCAACCTCCGGCATGCTTTCGAAAAGCTCGTCTGCATAACGCTGGCCGAGGCAGCCTGTCATAATCAGATATTTGCAGCTGCCCTCCTCCTTATATTGCGCCATTTGTAAAATTGTGCTGATGGATTCCTCCTTCGCACTTTCGATAAAACCGCAGGTATTAACAATAATCAGTTCGGCATCTGCGGGATCATTGGTAATCTCCAGCTGCTTATCCTTGATAATACCCAGCATAACTTCAGAATCTACCAGATTTTTGGGACAGCCGAGGCTGACCATACCTATTTTCATTCTTTACCTCCAAAACCTGCTGCCCTCACCCAAGCCGTCGGGACAGCAAGCAAGAGCACAAATCATTATAATCTAATTCACTATTCACTGATGACTAATCACCAGCCACTAACAACTATTTACTGAATCTAACCTTACTCAGCCACTTATTTGTCAGGCCATCCTGCTTAACAGGCTCCAGATAACTGCTGTTGAGCCAGATTTTATCGCCATCGGCGGCAGCCTCATCAAAGCCGCGCAGGAACAGAAACAGATAGCCTGTAGCATTTTCCTGTGCTATCGCCTGCACCTGCTCGCTTGTCAAAAGCCATTCCATAACCTTCAGTCCCTGCAAATCATCTGTAGTATTCTTAAACAGGCCTACACAGAAAAGATTGACCGGCGTGCCTTCCTTGGGATAGACAACATAAGCGGGAAATTTATTTTCCAGATATTTAAACACGTAGCTTTGTCTGGTAATAGCCACATCCGCATCACCTACCGCCGCCATGCGCACAGGTGTAAAGGGAAACTTGGAATATTGCCCGATAAAGCGGTTGATATTGCCTAAATACTCCAGCGATTCATCCTCGCCGAAGCTGTCTGCCAGACCTGCCAGAAAGTTTTGCGTGCTGTTGCTGTCGGATAAATTTTCCAGAGCAATGCGCAGCTGTTCTTTCCCTGCCAAATCCTGCCAGCTGCAGATATTTGCCTGGCCGACAGTACGGGCGTACTGCTGGTTGACCAGAAAAACTATCGGATCATAGAAAACGCCGTACCAGCTTAAATCCGCATCACGGAACTTCTGCGGCAGTCTGTCGCCATCGGCAAAGGCCACAGGCTTCAGCCTTCCCTGACGCTTCAGGCCGGCAAGCGTGCGCTGCTCGGCCAGCACAACGTCCGGCAGCTCCCCGCCGGGCTTCAGCTCGTAAATAGCCTTCAGCTGCAGCTTAGCCTTCTGCTCCTTGTTGAAGGCATCCACCAGATTTTCAGTAAATTTATTATCAAGCTCGGAATACAGTATAACGGTTTTTGTCCCTGCGTTCTGTACAGGAGCAGGCTGCTCACCGCAGCCTCCCGTCAGTATTCCGGCCAATATCAGCACTAAAAAGATACAACGGATCATCTCATCCCTCCGTTACTATCTGCGGCGCTTATCCTCACGCCTTTTTCCACCGGCACTGCCTGAAGCGGTACTGCGGGTTGCATTACGCGCTCCACTGCCCGTTGCATTACGTTTCGGGCCGCGAGAAGCATCACGCTTCGCGCCACGCACTCCGCCGTGCTGTTCCTGCTCCGTATACAGCAGGCATTTATGTCCGCTGCCCACGAGGTCCATGCGTCCTGCCTTCTGCAGCGCCTCCAGCACCAGCTTGCGGTTACGCGGAGTACGGTACTGCATCAGCGCACGCTGCATTGCCTTATCATGCGGATTGCGGGCCACAAATACGGTTTCGCCGCTTTCCGGGTCGATGCCGGAATAATACATCGCCGTCGCCGCACTGCCGGGAGTAGGAATAAAGTCCTGCACCTGCTCCGGATTGTGCTTGATGTCACGCAAAAACTCTGCCAGCTCAATGGCATTGTTCAGCGTGCAGCCCGGATGGCTGGAAATAAAGTACGGCACCAGATATTGCGGCAGGCCGATTTCTTTATTTTTTTGTGTAAACATGCGCATAAACTTCAGATAAACTTCCTTGCCGGGCTTGCCCATACGCGCCAGAACCTGCGGCGCGATATGCTCGGGCGCTACCTTCAGCAGACCGCTGATGTGATAACGGCACAGCTCGTCCAGAAATTCCTGCTTTTTATCCGCCAGCAGATAATCATAACGGATACCGCTGCGGATAAACACCTTCTTGACTCCCGGTAAAGCACGCAGCTTGCGCAGCAGAGCTATATAATCGCTGTGGTCGGCATCAATATTGGGGCACGGCTTGGGAAACAGGCACTGCCTGTCCTTGCACACGCCGTATTTCAGCTGCTTGGCACAGGAAGGATGGCGGAAGTTGGCCGTAGGGCCGCCGACGTCATGGATATAACCCTTGAAGCCGGGAAGCTTTATCAGCAGCTTTGCTTCACGCAGAATAGATTCATGGCTGCGCGCCTGAATGATACGTCCCTGATGCGCATGAATAGCGCAGAAGGAACAGCTGCCGAAGCAGCCTCTGCTGCTTACCAGGCTGAACTGAACCTCCTCCAGCGCTGCTACGCCGCCCTTGGCGTCGTAGCTCGGGTGCCACTGACGCATATACGGCAAATCGTAGATAGCGTCCATCTCCTCCATCGTCAGCGGGAAGATGTTCGGATTCTGTACGATATATTTCTTCTGTCCCTTTTGGACTACGATTTTGCCATAAAACGGGTCCTGCTCCTTGCTCTGCAGCTTAAAGGCTCTGGCAAATTCCTTGCGGTCGTCCTTGATAGCCTTCCAGCCCGGAAGCTCCACATATTCATCATCGGGCAAACTGTCAGACAGATACGCCGTACCGCGGATATAATGCAAATCCTCAGCGCTGGCACCGCCTGCCAGATAGTCGGCAATTTCCATAATCTGCTTTTCGCCCATGCCGTAAACCAAAAGGTCCGCACCGCTAGACTCCAGAATAGAAGGCAGCAGCTTGTTTTCCCAGTAGTCGAAATGCACAAAACGGCGCAGGCTGGCTTCAATACCGCCGATAATTACAGGCATATCGGGCCATAGCTGCTTGACGAGCTGCGCATAAACGGCCGTAGCATGGTCGGGACGCTGTCCCACCGCACCGCCTGCGGTATATTTGTCGACAGAACGCTCATTTTTGGCTGCCGTATAACGGCACAGCATGGAGTCAAGGTTGCCGCCGGAAATAAGCACGCCCAGTCGCGGCTTGCCCAGCTCTGCCATATATTCTGCTTTATCCCAACGCGGCTGGCACAGCATAGCTACCTTGTAGCCCTGCGCCTCCAGCACACGGCAGATTACTGCCGGACCGAAGGAGGGGTGGTCTACATAGGCATCGCCGCTGATAAACAGAAAGTCAAGCTGCTCCCAGCCACGCTCGGCAATTTCCTGAGCGGAAATCGGTAAAAACTGTTTCATGAAAAACTCCTGAACAAATTATTATTTCTTCTTATCGGCCTTCACTTTGCCGGCAGCCTGTGGCTGCTGCGGCTCAGCCGGCTTAACCTCAGCCTGCGGCTTCGGTCCTTCTGCCTTCGGCGCAGGTGCGGCTGCAGCCGGCTGCGGTGCTGCTTCCTCTACTGCGGCAGCAGGTGCAGCCTTGGTTTCAGGCTCGGACTTCGGTGCAGCCTCCTCTGCCTTAGCTGCGGCTGCAGGCTGTGCGGGAGCGTTGCGCAGATAAGTCTTGACGGCCACGCCATGCTCGCCCTTCAGGTCAACAGCCTCGCCGTTCACTTTAATGCGTACAACGCCGATGTTGCCGTATTTGATAATCAGCTTATCCTTAGCCTCAAAATGCTTGCTTTCCTTAGCATGCAGAATGCCGGCAAAAAGCTCCTTGCCGTCGGCACTTGCCTCCAGCCAGCAGTCACCCTCGGCCTCCAGGTCAACGGTAACCTTGTCCAGCACTGCAGGTGCTTTAGCTTCTGGCTTAACCTGCTCAGTCTGCTTAGCCTCATCCTTAGGCATATTTTTAAAATAGTTAATCGTAGCGGGAATAGCAAAATAGCCTGCCGTGAGCACCGCTACCGCTGCTAAGCCTGCCAGACACTGCTTCATTGGCAGCTTCGGCAAGCCCGGCATTTCAAAGCGGCCTGTACCGCTGCCGATATCACGCTTATCCTTCAGCTGTATATTGAGGCGGACTTTTTCCACCTCGCGGATACCCTGGCTGCGTACAGCCTCTGCCGCCATACCGGCAGCACTTGCTTTATATTCATTAACAAGCTCCGGACCGTTCAGTCCCAGATAATTACCGTAGTTACGGATTATTCCCTTCAGGAAAACCTCGCCCGGAGTCTTGTCATATTCGTCATTTTCTACAGCCTGCAGATAACGGCTGCGGATACTGGTAGCCTTTTCGGCATCAGCCAGGGAAATACCCTTGGCCAGTCTTGCTTCTTTCAAAATTGCGCCGACAGTCTTTTCCTTATCATCCATTTCGCCTGCACCTCCGCTTATTCACGGCGCAGGAAGCGTTCCTCTGCTTCCTTACGCGACATTATAACCTCTCGTGGCTTGCTGCCTACGGATTGACCGACAATGCCCAGCTCCTCCATAGTATCTACCAGACGCGCCGCACGCGTATAGCCTATGCGGAAGCGTCGCTGCAGCATGGAGCTTGATGCCTGCCCCATATCCAGCACAAGGCTCAGGGCATCCTCAAAAAGCTCATCCTCTGCAGGCGCATTGGAGCCTGCATCCTCGGCATTATGGCCTTTATTATCACATTCCAGCTCCTGCTCTGTTACTTCTTCGCTGTAATTTACAGGAATGGACTGCTTGATAATGAAATCTACTATTTTATTCAGCTCATCATCGCTGACGAAGGCACCCTGCACACGCACAGGCTTGTTGTAGCCCATGGGGTAAAAGAGCATATCGCCCTTGCCCAGCAGCTTTTCGGCACCGCCCATATCAATAATGGTGCGCGAATCTGTCTGCGAGGATACGGCGAAAGCAATACGTGAAGGAATATTCGCCTTGACGATGCCTGTAATAACATCTACGGACGGACGCTGGGTTGCCAAAATCAGATGGATACCGGCAGCGCGGGCCTTCTGTGCCAGGCGCAGGATAGCATCCTCCACATCAACCTTGGCTACCATCATCAGGTCTGACAACTCGTCGATGATAATTACGATATAGGGCATCTTTTCGTCGGCCTGCGCGTTATAGGTTTTGATGTCACGCACACGGCTGTCGGCAAACGCCTTATAACGGCGCTCCATTTCCGCTACCGCCCAGTGCAGCGCGCTGGCTGCCTTTTTCGGCTCGGTGACAACCGGTGTCAGCAGATGCGGAATACCGTTGTAATTAGACAATTCTACGACCTTAGGGTCGACAAGAATCAGTTTAAGCTCGTCCGGTGTAGCACGGTACAAAAGACCGGCGATAATCGTATTGATGCACACCGATTTGCCGGAGCCTGTGGAGCCTGCCACCAAAAGATGCGGCATTTTCGCAAGGTCGGCGGAAATAATATCACCGCTGATATCCTTGCCCAAACCGATGCACAGATGCTCCTTGGCATTGCGTACACTGCCTGCCTCCACAACCTCACGGAAGCACACGGGATCGTTCTTCGTGTTCGGCGCTTCGATGCCGATAGCGGATTTGCCGGGAATCGGCGCTTCGATACGCACACCGGGAGCAGCCAAACGCAGGGCAATATCATCCGCAAGGTTCACCACCGAGCTTACCTTCACACCTGCCGCAGGCTCCAGCTCAAAGCGGGTAACCGACGGTCCGCGCGTTACGGCAACAACTCTGGCACGCACCTTGAAGTCTGCCAAAGTCTGCTCCAGCACCGCACATTGGTCCATGATGTCCTTCTGATAGGTGGACGGGTCGCTGGCCTTCGGCGTATCGAGAATCTCCAGCGGGGGCAGCTGATAGCTGCTTGCGGCCTGCGCTTCAGGTTCATATGCTGCGGACTGCTGAGCAGGCGCCGCTGCGGCAATTTTATCTGCACTGTCAAAAATCGTTACGGCCGGCTTCTCCGGTTCAGGCTCAGGCTGCGGCTCCGCCTTGGCAGGCTCAGCAAACGCAGGCGCCTGCTCCTCGCGATAGGTATTGCGGATTACGGAAGCAGGACGCTCCGGCTCCGGCTCGGGTTCGGCAGCCGGCGGCTCCGAATCATCCAGAAAGCGGCTGTCCGGCTCGTAATCATCGTCATAATTGATAATCGGTCTTACAATGACCTCGGGCTTGGACTCCTCCCATTCGGGCAGCTGCACCGGGTCACGCTCTATTTCCTCTTTTAAAGGTGATTTTTCGTAAACACTCTTGTTTTTGGTAAAGCCTAAAATGCTTCTGAAAGCACTTTTCTTCTGCACGCCCTCGTTGAAGGCATCAAATTCGGGGCTGGTATAGTTGCTGATAACGTTATCCGCGGGAGCGGTATGCTGTTGAGGCGCGGCACTCTTGCGTTTGAACACAGCTCTTACCGCAGGCTCGGGACGCACGCGCTCCTCCCTCACCTTGTCGTCGGGGCGCACCAGCGTAATTTCGTCGGAGGTCAGATAATCCTGCCACAGCTCCCACCATTTGCGCAGCGGCAGCATCAGGCCCAGCAGCCACAGCCAGCCTAAGGCAAGAATAATATAAACAGTCACATCACCGGCAAAGGAACGCAGCAGCTTCAGCAGCAAACCGCCGACTAAACCGCCGCCCTCCGCTATCAGCGAAGGCTCCAGCTCAGAGCCAACAGGCACAAAAACATGATGAGCTGTGCCTGTAAGGCACAGCGTCACCAAAGTAAAAATTAATGTTCTCTTGTTAAAAACACCAAACTGTCCTTTAAGCAAAGCAAAGGACGCAGCAAAGAAAGCCAAAGGCAGCAAAAAGATACCCTTACCCAGCAGATGCTGCTCCACCAGATAAGCATAATGCATTACGCCGTCCTCAGCCGTCATAAGAAGAGCGGCTGCAAACAGCAGACCAATAAGCAGGCAGACAACGCCGACAGGGCGCGAGTAGCTTCTATTCTGTTGCTTCCTTCTTCTTTCCTTGCGCAAGATAAGACAACTCCTAAATTTGCAGCTGCCGGCAGTCATCCTTTATCAGCTGACTTCTGACAACCGCTCACCAAAAACTAATCACTAATCACTAATAACTAATAACTATCCACTAATCACTATCAAATCTCCATGATAATCGGCAGAATCATCGGACGGCGGCGGGTTCTTTCGAACAGGAAGCGTCCCAGAGAATCACGGACAGTGGACTTGATTGCCGACCATTCGGAAACATTGTTTTCCTCGCAGCGGTCCAATGCAGCCTGCACCTTATCGCGTGCTTCATCCATCAGGTCCTCGGCCTCGCGCACATAAACAAAGCCGCGGGAAACGATATCCGGACCGGAAACCACATGGCAGGATTCCTTGTCGACGGTTACAACAACAATCATGATACCGTCCTGAGAGAGCTGACGGCGGTCGCGCAGTACGATGTTGCCTACGTCGCCGACACCCAAGCCGTCAACCAGCACCTTGCCTGCAGGCACCTTGCCGCTAATGGTAATGCTGCTCTTGGTCAGCTCGATAACACTGCCGTTTTCACCGATAACAATGTGGTCTGCCGGCATGCCGAGGGATTTAGCCAAGTTAGCATGCTTAACCAGGTGACGGTATTCACCATGCACAGGCATGAAGAAACGCGGACGCACCAGATTGTGCATCATCTTGATTTCCTCCTGGCTGGCGTGGCCGGAAACGTGGACGCCGTTGCTCTTTTCATAGATAACGTCCGCACCCAGCTTGTACAGATGGTCGATAGTACGGGAAACAAGCTTTTCGTTGCCCGGAATAGGTGTAGCAGAAATAATTACTGTATCACCGGGCATAATATCAACCTTTTTATGGTCATTCATAGCCATACGAGTGAGCGCGCTCATCGGCTCGCCCTGACTGCCGGTGGTGATAATAACAACCTTTTCCGGCGTATAGTTATGAGTTTCGTCAATATCAATCAGCACGCCCTCGGGAACCTTCAGGTAACCCAGCTCCTTGGCGATATTTACAACATTCACCATGCTGCGGCCGATAACTGCTACCTTACGGTCATACTTCACAGCAGTATCAATAACCTGTTGGATACGATGTACGTTAGAGGAGAAGGTTGCTACAATAATACGATGCTTAGCATAGCGGAACTCCTCGTCAAAGGTCTGGCCTACCATTTTTTCGCTGGGAGTGAAGCCCGGGCGCTCGGCGTTGGTGCTGTCTGCCAGCAGGCACAGTACACCGCGGTCGCCGTATTCGGCAAATTTATTGAATTCCATAACCTGTCCGTCAACAGGAGTGTGGTCGATTTTGAAGTCACCGGTGTGGATAATAACACCGATAGGAGTAGTAATCGCGATAGCAACAGCGTCGGGAATGCTGTGGTTTACGCGGATGAAATCGAGCTTAAAGGCACCGGTGTTAATCTTGTCACCGGGTTTTACTACGTGCAGGGTTTCGTTGCCTACACCGTTTTCCTTCAAGCGGCCTTGTAAAATACCCAGAGTAAGTGCGGTACCATAAACGGGACAATCAATTTGTTTCATAACATAGGGCAGCGCACCGATATGGTCCTCGTGACCATGTGTCAGAAAGATACCCTTAATTTTATCTTTATTCTCAACCAAATATGTAATATCGGGAATAACCAAGTCAATGCCGAGCATATCGTCTTCAGGGAACATCAGGCCTGCATCAATCAGGATCATGTCGTCCCCGTAACGGAATACCGTCATATTTTTACCAATTTCGCCCAAACCACCAAGCGGGATAATCTGGACCTTATGTTGAAATTTACCCAAAAAAAATACACCTCCATTTTTTATTTTACATTCTTCCGTACAAATGTAGAAATTGAATTTGATACTGTGTCCGCACACATACTCTCTACTTTATTATACACTAAATATGGGCTATTGACAAATAGTGATACATATTTTTTGTGAAAAGTTTGTTGCCAAACGGATGATTTTTTGGCAGAGGAATAGCGCATGCAAAAAAGGGCTGCGGGCAAGGTGCCCCCTGCTCCCTTGACATTCCCTTCCATTTCAAGTACACTTAAACTAAGTTCTTCAAAACCGCAAGTAAGCTTATGCATCCGGCTCATTTACCTGCGGACAATTAAATAAGCAGTATATCCTGCAGATGC
>ENA-OUNS01002100-OUNS01002100.1-human-gut-metagenome-genome-assembly--contig:-NODE-2100-length-13168-cov-5.552048_pt1 | contig 13168 bp, 20 predicted proteins | sample MGYA00243237_ERZ505104 | MGnify/ENA primary metagenome ERZ505104 (study PRJEB26097, sample SAMN02711295) | human gut metagenome | biome: Gut microbiome | host: Homo sapiens | place: Denmark...
CCTTTGAACCGCCAAATATGAAAGCGGACATATTTCCGCCGGACGGTTTCTGTGTAGGTGGCGTTTCCGGTGGTGCCGGTTTGTACTTTGGCCTCCATACCATGACAATTTTATTGTCTTTTGGATCCACAAACCCGATGCCATCGTCCAGAATGGTAAGGTTGAGCTTATGTTTGGTGCATACATCCTGAATATCATCTAAACACATTGATGCTCTTATCTGTGCATCCGTCAGTCCAATCATGTAATTTTCTTTAGCCATTATCTTTCTCCTTTTCTCTCATCAGTCAATCGTACCAAAACCATGTATATTCTGAATCGGTGTCCTCTTCTGAGGGTGTGGTGGTTCGCTTTGGTGCGAAAAATCTGTTCAATCTTTTCCTCAATTATCACTTCCTCCGCTGCCTTTACTTCTCAATTTTCCAATCTTATTCAAAATTGTTCTGTAATCTTTGTCTATGATTTCAACAATTCTATCTCTGCTTTCCTTTATGGCGGTTGCGTAACTTTCCAAAATTATCGCAGTAACAATATTGGTTTCATCGGCATTGAGAACTGTTGAAGTGGTATTTCCGTTTGCGTATATAGAGAATTTTGCTGTGGTATCTGTTTTTGAATTTTCGTTGTATGCATCTATGCTATCTATTGTCTGCTTTGCGGAAGATGTCAGGGAGTCGATGTTGCCAATCAAATCCTTGCACAAATAATATTTGTCTGTTTGCATAACGCCCTCCCTATCATATCTCAGTAAATCGTTCCATATCGTAGTTATCCCGAATGTAATCAACACATTCCTGTAATTTACCTTTCAGAAATTCATCTGTGGCAATATCCGGGTGTATGGCATACAGAACGCAGCTCTTGTCCTTGCCATTCTCTTTGAACTTCTGGTAATCGAATACCATGGTAAATAGAGGTATTTTTGTGAAATTCTTTGTCTTATATCTGAGCCACAGGTTATACAGTTTTCTCATCATTTCCCATTTTGCTCCTTACTCTGTCTGGATTTACCTTTTCTGCACACTTTTCACATATAAACTGGTTTTTGTAATTTTTAATCAATGCAAGATATGGATATTCTTCATTTTCAAACTTATATCCGCATACGAAACATTTATCCAAACCTCGGTTCTTGATTCCGCGCGATTCTCTGAATGTCAATGTTTCTCCAATAGTTTGACTCCACTTGGCACAATCACAAATCTCATATTCTCGTACAATCGTTTTTGTTATTTTCATCTTATAGGTTTGCCATCCTTTTCTTGATAATCTTCTGTCCCTCTTCACTTTCATAGAATCGGTTGATCGTGCCAAAACAAAATCTAACGCCGTCTGGGATAGGCATATAGGTAAGCAGTTCTCCAGTTTCCAATCTCATCTCGCAAGTTTTTATTCCGAATATCTTTGATTTACACGTCAACTGGAACTTATATTTCTGTTCTTCCATAGTCCTCTCCGATCTCCGAGAACTTCGTGTAGATCCTGTTCTCAGCGTAGTAGATGTTATAATCTTTCTGCCGGATGTAATACCACAATCCTTTTTCGTGACCGGCTTTCAGAAAATCATGGTTGTAATACTCCGTCTCGTACCGTTCATTTACCATCTGCCTGAAACTGAGTTCATCTATCTGGTCTGAGGAATGAACAAAGTCTGAAATCTTGGTAATGTCCTCTTTCGATAATTTCTCTGTTGCCACGAACACTACTCTTACGATTTCCGTTCCATGCCTCTCCACATATTCCAAATCTTCAATGGATTGTAGATGATACACCACTCTTTTGCAGAAATAGTACGGAAACTCCGACTCTGTGTAGCTCGTATGCATTTCCATTGGAATACCGGCTTTAATGCAGATACCCATAACCATGCCGAGATACATCGGTACAAGAGGATTGTCACTGTACCGATAGAGCGGATCCCCACCGCCGGAGATAGATACGATATTCGCTCCGGTCAATGTAATGGCATCTTCCAGTTTATCCAGACCGTCCACAGTGGATTTCGGCACTTTAATTCCATTCTCCCGGACTATGCAGTAAGGGCATCTGCTGTGGCATCCAAAGTTTGTTATCACACTTAGGTATTTATCCATAATCTATCATCCTTTCACAACTGTAAATCTGTACTCTGCCTTTATATCAGGGTATTTATTGCCGTCTACTTTGCTCATAAACATATCAAATGGTCTTGCGAATTTATCTCCTTGATGTATGTCGCATCCGATCAATTCTCCGTCATACAAAGCCTCATAAATAACCAAGAGTTCTCCTGTTTCTGTATGCTTTGCAAAATCTAAAACTCTGTACATATAAAGATTTATATTTTCACTTATTTGCTTTTCTGTAAGTGTCTCTCGTTTGAAATGACATACCGTATCGCCTTTGTGTATTCTCATACTTCCTCCTTATCTAACCAAATCTTGAATTTCCACTTTGAAACCATCGAACTTCCTTTCTTGCAAATACTTCTGTGTGTCAAAGAAATTCAATGCCCCCGTTTCCTTGTTGACAGCTATGCTTACACCGCAATCAATACAAGTTTGCCGTAAAATACCGAGACTAAGTTGCAAAGCCTGTTTTGTATCTTCTGTCATGCTCTGCCTCCTTGTTTCTCAATATTATCGTTGTGTGAAATAATATTATGTGTGGAAATCAAATCATAAAACAATGCTATCTTTGCCGCATCTAAACTGACCGTCTCTCGTCTTTCTTCTCCTTTTGTCGTAACTACCACTTCGATATTGTCTATGTCTTGATTTCCTAATGAGAGTATAAACTTTATTTTTTTACATCTTTTTTCTTTCAACAAATCTACTGTTTCTTCCGATAACATTGTTTCTCATCTCCGTTCTTTAGTGTTCCTCCATAAAAAATAGGTGGTAGTCATTCCGACCGCCACCTACTGTTTCCTGACTTATTCTACTGTGATGCAATCATATCTTTCAGAATTGATTGTGTTCTCCATTGCCTCAACCGGGTTGTAACCAAGGTTCTGCAGAATCTGTTTGAATACCGTCACGGACTGTCCGCTTGCAAGCTGCACGCCTTTACGGTTGTGATCTGCATGGAATACATCGTGTCTGCTGTTCACATTCCAGAAGATAATGTTAGGGATTACATAACCGGCCTTGCGGAACTTATTTGCCATCTTGTCATAGAAAGACCACTCACGGTTTCCGCAATAGTCAATTTCCATATCAGAGATAACAACGATTGCTTTCGGCATTTCTTCCTGTGGAGTATTATGCTTTTTCGCAATTTCAAGAACCCTCTCAAAAGCAGCTTTAAGGTCTGTGTTGCCATCCCAATTTGCTCTGCTCACGTTGCAAATCTTCTGTTCAAGGGTTTCTCCCCTCAGAATAACCGTCTCCGGTCTGTCAGAGAACGTCATAAACAGGTTGTGGTATGCTCCAACATTTCTCTCTGCAAAATAGATTGCAAGACCGATTGATGTTGCCATAGGTCTGCCTCTCATGGAGCCGGACACATCCGCCATAACTAAAGCGTTTGTTCCTTTCTCCACATAATCCGGCAATGCTTTCCACTGTGCTTCGAGTACCTTGCTGCTCTCTCTGCCATAAAGGATCTTCTCAACAATATCGTAAGGGAATAGTGTTGAAGCATTGATCTTTACCTCTCCCTTTTCTGCTTTGTTGATAAACTCTCCAAATCTCTCAGCATCATGTTTCATAAATGCCTTGCGGTAAATCATCATCGCACGGCTCGGAACTTCCGAGTATTTGATTTCATCCCATCTTCCGGCGGACATGAGGCTTTCAACGACACCAATCTGTTTTCTCATGCTGCGAACAATTCTCTTGAAATTGTAGATCGGATAACCTAATTTCTGCGCCGTAAGTATGCCGAGTTTTCTTGTGGCAGGACTGCTTGCATCTGCGGTTTTAATCCACTTTGCAAGTAAAGAAATTGCATTTCCGGCATTGAGGTTCTGTAAATCTTCCTCAAACTGTTTCTTCATTGCCGCCCACATATCGTCCTCCAATGGAGTACCGATAAGCTCATACAGATCATCATATCTCCCGAACACGCCAACCAAATCAAGGTTCGGCCTGAGTGCTTCTGGGTGTTTCTCTGCCATATAACGGATAATGGTTCTGAAAGTCTTTCTCTCTCCAAGACCGCCACGAATGTCTCTTGCATAGAACGCAATCTTTGTAGCAAAGAGTTTGTCCTGTGCGTATGCCTCCGCAAACAGAGTGGTAATTCTGTTCTCATCAGCCTCTCTCAGCGATCCGATTGTACCAAACAGATCCAATCTGGCATCGCCAGAAGTATTCAGTGCCACTGCACCGTTTTCAGTCCGGGTAAATCTACCCTCTTCTCTCATTGCATCTGCAAAGCTCATGTTTTCCTACCTTTCCAGGACTCTCATTTACGGAATTGAACCGTTTCACATTGTTTTTTAGACATTTGCTTTAACCATTGTGATTGCTGTAGGAGTCCCTATAAAATTGTTTACCGTTTCATTGTCAGGACACTATTGGGGTTTATGATTAACAGTCATATCCAAAAGGGTTGCTGTAAGCGTCCCATGTAAAGTTTTATGCCTATCTGGCTAACTTTTTAAGTTCATACCGCCTGTTATGTATCGCTCCGACAGAACGACCAATCTTCTCAGACAGTTCAGAATCGGTAATCTCATGTTTGATTACCAGTGCATCTTCCTCCGCAGTCCACGGATGAGACGGATATAGAAATGACGTTTTGTTGTAATATCGCCTATGTTGCCTCTGGCACGCCTTATGATACTTTTCCATATCCCTATAATCTTCTTTTCGGTTCATAGGCAACCTCATTTCTTTACATGACGCTGTTTCAAACGGGAAAATATTGTCAATGGAATTTTCTGTTTTGAAAGATTGCTGTAAGCGTCACTTAATTGCCCCGACAGGACTTGAACCCGTATGCTCGATTGCTGTAAGGAACACTCCTGTCAACCATGTTCCATCCGGTTTACCATAACCGGCAATCGGGGCAGAGGCGATGAGAGGAATCGAACCCCTATCCGCAGCTTGGGATTGTTATTGAAAGGAGTTTGCTGATTATGCCACTAACATGACATTCTTCTTAACAGAGCTGCTGTGCTCCCTTTGCACCACATCGCCATATAGAGTGAGGGACGGACTCGAACCGCCGACAACGTCCTTAGCATGGAATGAAAGATTGCCGTTTGGATCACAAACATGATCCATCTTTCTTTCGTGCTCTACCAACTGAGCTACCTCACTCATGTAATTGGCGCATCTTCTTGATTTATAAGGACATTTGCGCCATCGCCTTGATTGGAGAGGGTAGGATTTGAACCTACACTACATTTATTCCCTAGTGTGTTGTTTGCTGTTTGTATCACAGAAATGATACGTTTTCATAATGTAAATTGCGTCTACCAGTTCCGCCACCTCTCCATATTCTGTTTTATACGGCGTTCTGATTATTTGTGTGTTTCATCTCACAATCTCTTCGCTTAGGGCAAATTAACATTCCGTGTCCTCGGCTTTCACACCTAGCCGCGAATCATTAAGTCTCTGGTTACTTTTGCTTTGAGACACCGTATGAGTTGCGTGGGAGGGAATCGAACCCCCATCTCTTCGTTACCATCGAAAAAAGAATTATTGCTGTCCGTGTCACATGAAGCATGACAACCGCTCATAATGTTCTCTCCGTTGAACTACCACGCAAGATTGCGGAGACAGGATTTGAACCTGTGACCTCCGGGGCATGAACCCGGCAAGCTACCACTGCTCCACTCCGCCATAATGGTTCTTCGCCCCACAAGAACCTCCGAGTTTTCTGCTATGTCGTATTTCTCGCATAATCACTCTTAACCGTCACACAGCCGACATCCTGAACGGTGGACTTGATTAAATATTTCCGTACACTCACTATGGTTTGCTGTGATACACCCTAACCACCGGGTATGCCAATAGGAACTATCTTTCGGGTAATCTCTCTAACCCCAACTGGTTTAGCGTCCGAAGTCAGGACGGCTTTGGAGTAATGGGATTTGCACCCACTATGGAACTATGCTACTGTTAGCCACACCTTTCGCTGTTGGTACTCGGTACAATAGTTATGATTTTCAGTAGTTTATTGGGGCGGTAGGATTACGGCTGTTTCTGTGGCTTGTCCTCGCACCTACCTCTCGCCTACCCCATTCCTTTACTATGATTATCCGTCTACCTATTCCGGCAACTCCAAATTCTGAGACCTCCTCCACCGGTGGAATACGGCCTCATAGCGGTGCATATAGGAATCGAACCTATACGGCATTTCTGCCGGATGGCTTAGCAAGCCACTCCGCTACCATTACGGCAATGCACCATAACGACTCTATTGGGAATCGAACCCAAATTTTCCGATAGACAGTCGGGCGTAATAACCTTTATACCATAGAGCCATATAAACGCCGTGTTAGGGATTTGAACCCCAGAGACTTTTACATCCAGACGGTTTTCAAGACCGCACCCTCGACCAACCGGACACACGGCAGAGTAGTTTTCCCTTGGTAACGTACAAGTCGGAGATCCTCTTCCGCCGGTCGTAAACGCCCTTTCCTAACCTTTTCTGTCGTGGAGTGTTTTGAAAGAGTAAGTCAAGTGTCTCCAACTGGCAAGGTGGGGATCGAACCCACGACATTCTGATTAACAGTCAGACGCTCTACCACTGAGCTACAAGCCGTTATTGGAGTAACAGGACTCGAACCTGCGCTAACCAACATCCGTAGTGTTGTGCTCTATCCATCTGAGCTATACCCCAATGCAGTCCGGCGGCAGCTTGGATGGTTGCCACTACCGAACCGATGCAACGTGTAAGACAGTTGCCAACAAAGGTATTTCATTTTTTAATGTGGTTCTCGGACCTTACACCCCTCCACATAGTTCTCATAATCCACCGACTACATACTCAAAGAACCTCTGGCGAGTCCAACTCTTTATCGCCTTACCTCGGATGTACGTTGTTATCGCAGTTCTCCGCCTCTACTGCATTCCTCTGCGCCTGACTAAGCATGACGGCTCGATTGGTTACGGCTCACGCACATCTATAATCAGGTCTTTCTCGGAAGTTTCCACCGCCGCTTAAATCGCTGTAACGCTCATGCACTCTAAGCAGTAAATTTTCCGCACCGGAGTTTTTCTTAAAAACTCTTGGTAATGAAAAAGCACTTGGTGATCACCGGAACCTCGCCACCGCCAATTTTCTTTCCTGTTAAAGCCGGACTAAGAAAATCAGTTAAGAAATCCGCTCGTCCTACGGTGGGGAGTTGAACCCCACTTTCCCCGGCATGGTGTCCGTGGCATTTCCAGTTATGCTATCGTAGGCACCGTTGCAACAGTGGTCTTTAGCGTGACTTACGCAAGCTCTCCAATTTTAAGTCCTGTCGGCTTTCCCAGACTACTCACATAAGCCTCTCAGTGAGCATTGCAATCTCCCTATTTAATGATTGCTTACCACGGCTTTCGCCAAAACTAATTATCAGCCGAATACTAAACCAACTGCAAACAGTCAGCGTAATTCAACCAAAGTGGGCGAAAGAGGAATTGAATCTCCAATGTTTACCACGAGGGAACGGATTTACAGTCCGCCGCAACACCACCAATCGTTGCTGTTCGCCCTTATGAGTAACCGTTATGGCAATTCTACAATTTCACTAGGATTGCAACCAAGGTACATGGCTATTTTATTTATGGTTTTTATTGACGGTTTCCTTTGTCCTCTTAAAATAGCCGTTATTGTGCAATTACGAACGCCACACCCCTTGGCAAGCTGTTCTTGTGTCAAGTCTTTCGCACACATTAGATCAATGATTTTTGCTTTGTTTACTTTCATTAAATTGCTCCTGTAACCGTTGTTTCCGTATACAAATTCACATTGTTATCGTTACAACTCTTTAATATTTTCAATAAACCCTTCAATCTTTTTTCTCTTGTACAAACATCTACGGCCAATTCTTATTTCTGCATCTGCTTCTTTAGCTATTTTTAACGCCGTTCCTCTTCCACATTGCAAAGCATCCTGCAAACCCTGAATATCAAGCAATATCAGCGTCACTTTTGGAAAGTCCGGCATCGTCAGCCATAGCCTGTACTAATTCAGCTTTGTTCATTACTTCTTGCCTCCTTTCTTGTGGTCTGCATATATGGAATATGCGATTGCAATTATTACTTCTGTGATTATCGTTGCGGCAACACCGCACCAAAATTCAGGAATATACATCTTTTTGCATCCTCCCTTGTCTGCTACCTCTGGTAGCCGTCACGGTCATGCGGTAGTCATACCGTTTCTGCACTGCACCGCCGCACTCAGCCGCCTTACTTCCTCCGGTGTATCTCGGCGTAGCTTCACTGCCATGGCCATATTTATAGTTTCGTGCCGGATTGCCATGCGTGGACCATCAGGGACTTGAACCCCGGACCATCCGGTTATGAGCCGGACGCTCTAACCAACTGAGCTAATGGTCCATACCTCTCACTGGGGAGATTCTATGTGAGGTTTCGGAGGATTATCATAAGTGGGAACCCTCCGATGTAGGATTGCTGTCGGGGAACAGTAATCCTGAGTGGGAAGTGTTGGTGTCGAACCAACTCCTATGGATTTTCAGTCCATCGCTTCTACCGAGTTAGCTTACTTCCCATATTACGGCACTGTTGCTGTGCCGTAATGGTTAGGAGAAACTTTAATGCCAAATACCTTGTGTTCACTCCGCTTAACTTATATCCGTGTCACTTGGTATGGTCGTAGTATAGCGTACTAAACATTCTTTGTCAAGTGGAATAAACAAAATTTTCAAAAAAATTTGTTTTTCTATGTGCAGTCGGCTTTACAGCCATTTTTCTGAACATCAGAAATCAACTTGCTTACAGGGATTTTGAGAAAATTTGCTATATCGTATATCTTGTCGATTGACGGATAACTTTTGCATTGTTCCCAATCGCTCACGGTATTCTGCGCCACATGAACGCCCGTTGCAAGTTCGTGTTGTGTAATTCCCCTATTCGTTCTTTCTTTTTTTAAGTTGGTGGCGAAACTATATTGTCCCATGCTATCCCTTTCTATATTCCTAAGTCACTTCTCTTTACTACCTGTCCCTCTCCGCCAAGAAGAGCATCTACAAACTGGGCGAACATTGCCAGAGTGTCCGGCGCATCATCATGTTTATTCTTTCCGAGCTGTGTATAACTGCAAAGGAATGACATCATCACACCGTAATCGCTCTTTGGCTCATATTCTGTAATATCCTTGAATATGACGTGTTCCTTAACCCATGAAGAATTGACGATGATCTTGGTCTCTTTGTTCTGAGTAGTGTATTTCTTCGTAATATGGCATCTGCCGCCTTTGGCTTTAACAAGTCTCTCAACCTCATTTGCGGTTCTGCTACCCTCTTTGTTGCTCTCGAACTGTGCCTGCTGTACATGATGCTTAACAAGCATATCTGAGTTGAGTTCGTCCAAGGTCCCAGGGTCGATGTTCTTGAATACCAGATCTTCCAGATAGTATCTGTCTCCATACTGATAGAAAACTCCGAGGAAGTTGTAGTCTGTACCGGTGTCCTTGGTATCGCAGATTGCCAATATAGAATCCGGTTCTCTGTCCGGCAGTCCTCCGATATATCTCTGTAATTCTGTTGGATGATACAGAATACCCTCTCTCTCAATCGGATCGCTCTTATACAGGCAGCGATATGAAACATCATCCATCGACATTTCCATATCGTGGAAGTATTTCTCATCAAATCCAACATCGTAATCGTAATCAAAGTTGCTTTTTCCGGTCTGAGGATCAATATCTGGAACAGCAATGAACTCTGCCCTCGGATTGCCCTCATACATTCTTTCAAGCCGGCCAATAACATCATGCACACTCCATCGGGTTGCAATGTGGATCTCTTTTGCTTTCTTCTTTTTACGAGATTTAAGGTCTGTGGTGTACTCTCCGTACAACTTATCCAGACGATCAATAGACAGAGCCTCTTCGATACCGGAAACCAAATCATCCACATACAGAAATCCCTCACAACGGGTAACACCGGTAAGGGAACCTCTGATTGGTCTGCAGGTCAGTGTCTTAAACGGCTGCCATCTTCCAAGGTTTATTGTCTCTTCTTTTGCGTTGTTTCCCTCAAATACAATATTCTGGAACACATCGCTCCAACAATATTCATTACTGGTAATTATGTTGAGAACGGCATCATAGAACATTCTCGTCATGAATCCAGAATGGGAGGACATAAGGTTTGGTGTGTTTGGGTAATGCCCCATTACAAACGATATGAAAAACTCTCCCAGTGTGGTCTTGCCGGTGCCAGGAGGCATTGATATTGATAGAATATCCAACTCATCATCAATAAGCCTCTGCATCTTCTGTACAAGCCAATAAATCTTATTTCTTCGTGGCTGATAGTATCTGTCCTCTGGATCTCTGTTCTTTTCCACATAAAGCAGATAAGAGTCAAAATCCTTATGTTCCTGTGCCAAGAACAAAAGAGCCTTATTGTACAAATTGTAATATTTAATATCTCCTGTCGCACACAGTCTCAGTGCAAGGAATCTGACCTTATTCGCTAATTTCCGCGAAAGTTCTTTATCTTCCCGGATAACCTCATTTGCCATTCCGAGTAAGGACAGAAGATTGTCATAGTCACTCAGATCGCTTTTCAGAAGCCTTACGATAATCTCTTTATTCGATAGTTCGTGTTGAGCCATGAAAATTCATCCTTTCTCACGGCTCTACACGGCTCTGTATTTTTACTTCGGTCTTATTACATCAACTCTTGCCCTGACAACGATTCCGCAGTTCTTAGAATCTGGTTCTGTGTCGAATACGAGTATTCCGTCTTGTGCAAGTTTCATACCCATTTCTTGTGCCATTTTCCTATGGACAAAACCTGCTATATCCTCTCGACCTGCTTGGAATATATCAAGGTGTTTGCATACCTGGTACGTCTCTATCGGTCTGAAAGTGTAGGTGTTTTGAAATTCAACGGACGGTTCCGGCATTGGCATTGATTGATCTTGTAACTTTCTCTGTGGTCTTTTCCGCCAATGTGGCTTATTGTTTCTCTTTCTCTGTCTCATCATTGGTTTTACCATCTTTCTTCTGTTGTCTATCTCTTACACTCTTACTGCAAACACTCAAGATAACCATATTCAGATGATCGTTCTGCTTTCTGAGCTGTGTGTTCTGTTCTAAGAGCAGTTCATTCATCTGTGTGATTTCCTTTTTCACATCGTTGTTGGACTTTGCATCTTTCCAACTCACAAAGATATAAATTCCCAGTACCACAAACCATATAAGTGCAAAAATCAAATCTTTCATCTCTATTCCTCCGGCATATAATATAATCCATTGTCATAAAACTTCACGTCAGGCTCTCTGTCCGCACTTTTCAGCAGAATCACATTTCCGTTTGCAAAGTTTTTCATTGCGTCCGGCGGCAACTCTGCATCTTTCAACATCATGTATTGGGAAAATAGGGTTTGCAGCATTTCATTGTAGACCTGATCTGTTCTTTCTTCCGTTCCGTACTTACCAATTACGGTATCGTCTGCAAAGATTTGTTTCCCATGCAATGAGATTTCTTTCACATTTCCCATGTTGATTGTCGTATTTCTATCCTGATTTACTATAAACATTACTCATCCTCCAACCATCTGTTATCCAAATAGCAGAATCCGTATACCGCCGCCCCTATAAAGACAATCCATAGCATCCAGAATCCGACTATCATCGCCGTACTGCTGCTTACCATGTAATCCACAGCACTATCTAACGTATCAGTCTGAATGAACGTGCTGCCATTGCTTATCGTGTTATCTTTCAGTTCTGTATAAATGACACCATCGTAGGCAGTGTCTATGACATAATACTTATATCGCACACGGCTTGATTTCTTCTGTGTGTCTATATGATAGTCTCCCGGCATGGATATTGTGCCGTATGGAAATTCAACGCCAAGAAATGATACCTTTTCGCTATGTTTTTCCCAACTGTCGTAATAATCCCACGAATAGTAAGTTTCCGTTGTGTAATATGTGTGGGATTTTCCATTTATCGTTGTCGTATGGGCTACCTGTCTGGTGTGTTGGTTGTAATGTTCCTCTCTGACTTCTATGTAGGCATATTCGCCATCAATATCAGAGTCAGTAACCGGATCTACAACCGACAGAGTTCCTTTTACAAACGCATTGCCTACATTGGTTCTCATTCCATACTGGAACTGTTCTGCGTCATTATCGATCTTAATTGCCTGATAATATTCCTCATTTTTGTTGTCGCATGAGGAAGAAATCTTTTCGCTGATGAAAAATCCACCCGTGAGCATGACAAGGATAATGACGATGCTAAACATGAGTTCTCGCACCGTCAAATCCCAACCACTGCCGGAGTAGATTATCGTACTCCATTTTCTCATAGGCTTATTCTCCAAACAGATTGCTTACCGGCTGCCTGTCCTCTGTGCTGTATTCCAGATATGAATAATTGATAACCTCATATCCCATCATTCCTAAGATCTGCTTATGAGGGAACTTACGCACATATTTCTTGTATGTCCGGACTTCATTGTTATAGGACTGTCTGTACTGTGCAATCAGATTTTCAGTCGTAGCCAATTCATTCATAAGCTCTTTATAATTTTCATTCGATTTCAGTTCCGGGTACTGCTCCGCAACCGCAGCAATGGAAGTTGTGACATTCTCAATATCCACACCGCCATTGTTCCTTGCGTCAACAACTGCCAAAAGCGTATCTGCCTCATGCTTATCATATTCTTTTACGCAGTCTGCCAGATTGTAGATGAGATCGGCTCTACGTTTCTCCTGCGTCTGCACATCGGAGTCTGCCGTAAGAACCTGTTCCTCTAACGAAATGGCTCTGTTGTTCGTTGTTACGAAAATTCCTGCAATCAGTAATACAAATGCGACTACAATGCCGACAATAATCCATGTTCCTTTATTTTTCATTGTTCTTGTCCTCCATCTTTAGCATAAATTTGTTTTCTGCCAGAACTATCCCTCCGGGAACTTCCGTAAAGATCGGTTCTGTTCCGTTGTAAATCTGAAATTCCACATCATTCCGGCAGACGGCATCTCCGCCGTCCATCGGAATAGCTGCCAGAACTTCTTTTGTATCGGTCTTATAGACCACC
>ENA-OUNS01002119-OUNS01002119.1-human-gut-metagenome-genome-assembly--contig:-NODE-2119-length-13069-cov-8.711234_pt1 | contig 13069 bp, 13 predicted proteins | sample MGYA00243237_ERZ505104 | MGnify/ENA primary metagenome ERZ505104 (study PRJEB26097, sample SAMN02711295) | human gut metagenome | biome: Gut microbiome | host: Homo sapiens | place: Denmark...
GGTTCCACCATTTCATAGAGCCGGTTAAAATCTACCGCCGCATCTATTTTTCGCAGCAGATGGTCTCTCGGCACCAGACTTTCTGTATCTACGATTTCTACGATTCCGCGATCCATTTTTCCGCGTTCCAGCATCTTTCATCACCCAAAACCATTGTATCATATAAACGCAAAAAAGCCCAGCTGGGCTGGACTTTTTCGACACGCTGGAACTCCGTATCAGATACGGAGTTCTTTTGCGTTTAAGAGTTTTGCATCGTCCGGGCAGTGGCTTACGAAAACAAGCGTTCTGCCCTCGCAATTATTTAAAATGTACTCTATGACAAGTTTTTTCGTCGCGTCGTCAATGCCGGTGAACGGCTCGTCGAAATACACGGTTTCCGCGCCGCTCATGACCGCGCGCACTATCGCAACGCGGCGGCGCATACCGCCCGAGAGCTGCGAAACCGGCTTATCGCAGTGCCCTTCAAGTCCGACCGCTGCAAGGTTTTCGCGGATAAGCTCCTTTGTCACGCCGTGTGCGCAGGTCATTTTCACGCAGTTTACGGGCGTGAATTCCTCCGGCAGCCTATCCTCCTGGAACACCGCCGCCTGACGGCGAGGCCGATTTTTTATCTCGCCCGAATCCGGCGCTTCAAGCCCCATCATGATGCGCAGAAGCGTCGTTTTGCCGCGCCCGGAGGGGGCGGTTATGAGCACTCTGCTGCCCTTTGGGATGATCATGCTTATATCGCGCAGCACCTCGTTTTCGCCGAAGGACTTGCATATGCTTTTCAGCTCCATCATGCACGCTCCAATCTACGGTAAAACCGGCGCAGAAGCAGCATGAACAGCTTTTCAAACGCAACGCTTATGATGACGATTATAACCGTCCAGCACAGAAGATCGTCGGTGTCGAGATATATCTTCGCATAGTAAAGCTGCTTTCCGATCGATCCGTCGGGCGTTCCGATGATCTCGGCAGCGACGCCGGCCTTCCACGACATGCCGAGCGAAGTCATGCACGCGGAGAGTATAAAGGGCTTGAGCTGCGGCATATGGATATAAAGCACGCGCTTTAAAAACGGCATTCCGAACACGCGCCCGACCTCGAGCATTTTTTTATCCTCGCTCTTTATCCCTTCGAGCATGTTACCGTAAACGACCGGAAGCACGATCAAAAACGATATGAACACCGACAGGTTCTGCGCCGAAAGCCATATAAGGCAGATTACGACAAACGACGCGACCGGCACCGTTTTTACCGTTATCATAAACGGCCACAGCGCCGTTTCGATCCACGGAAATCGCCCGGACAGTGCCGCCAGCAGCACGCCCACGACAAGCGCAAGCAGAAATCCGCCGGCTATGTGAAAAAAGCTGAACCAGATCGACGACGCAAAACCTTCGACCTGCCAGATGCTCGTCATACGCACGGCAACATCTACCGGCGACACGAGCAGTATTTTCTGATCGACGGCGACTGCGGCTATCTGCCACAGCAGCAGTGCAAACAGAACCGCAAGCGCCTTTCCGAGTTTATTTTTCCGCTGCATAATACAGGCCGTCATCGGGCAGCTTGCCACCGACAGACTGCGGATTCATCTTGTAAAGAGCCGACAGATATCCGCCGAGGCAATCCTTAAGCTCATCGCCCGTGAGACAGCATATGTTGCAGTAAGGCAGAGCCTTGAGCGCAATCGGAGCCTTAACGATCTCGTAATTGCCGATAAGCTCGGCCGCCTGCTCGGTATTTTCGTTTACGAATTTTACGCTTGCGGCATACTCCTGCATGAACTTTTCAAGCTGCTGAGGATACTTTTCCGCAAACTCGGTGCGGACAACTATAACGCCCGTAGCCATTGACGCTCCGTCATTGACCTTCTGCCACTCCTCGTTGAGATTGAGCGCAACGTTGAGCCCCTCGACCTTAGTCTGCGCCGCTGTAACAAACGGCTGCGGGAGCATCGCAACTGCGTTCTCGTCATTGCTTATATACGACAGAGCCTCAGTAGTGTCGGCGCACCACTGGATAGTGGGTGCATTGTCACCGTCAAGGCCGTTTGCCTTGAGAAGATAACGCAGAGCAAACTCGGGCGTTGCACCCTCGCCGGTGGCATAGAGCTTTTTGCCTGCAAGATCTGCAAAGCTGCTTATGCTGTCGCCGCGCTCAACGATGTACAAAACGCCGGTGGCATTGACTGCAAGCACTTTTATCCCACCGTTTGTGTTGTTATAAATGACCGATGCGAGGTTTGCCGGAACGGCCGCAATGTCGATCTCGCCCTTGGTGAGCGCCGGGGCAAATGCCGTTGCCTCGGTCTGGAGCGAAAACTCATATTTATTGGCGCTTTCGCCCTTGTCGCTTTCGTCCATGAGCTTTACCATTCCCATCGCCGTGGGGCCGGTCATGGCGCCGACACGGATGGTCGTTGGCTCCTCCGATGCTGCCGGAGTCTCGGCAGGTGCAGGATCGTTATTCGCACAGCCCGTGAGCACACCTGCAAGCATTAGTACCGCCAGAATAAGTGACACAATTTTTTTCATTTCTTCACCTCATATATTTTTTCAGCCTTTCGGCATTATTTATGCAGACCTTTTTGCCCTCTTTTTCTATAACGCCATCCTGCGTGAGCGAATCAAACGCCCTGTAAAGCGAGGCACGCGAAACGTTCAGCGCAAGCGACAGCATATTAAGCGGCATCGGGAGCTCCGACATTCTGCCCTCCGGGACATTATCAAGCAGGAAGCTTGCAAGCCGCTGCTCGGCAGTACCCGAGCTGAGAAGATATATCTTCTTATTTAAAAACAGTATCCGCTCGGACAGATACTTAACATAATTATCCGCTATCTGAGGCTCAAAACGCATCATTCTGCCGACAAGGCGCTGAGAGAAAAATATTATCTCCGACTCGCACAGAGCAGTTATATCCGTTGCATATTCCGTTTCATCGTTAAACAGCGCAGCTGCACCGAAAATCGATCCGGGGCCGAGTGTGCTCATTATCATGGCATGTCCGCCGGCATTGCCCTTTGTCACGCGCAAATTTCCGAAAAGGACTATGCCAAGGCTGCGCGAAAACTCCGTTTTTCCGTAGACAAGGCTGAATTTCTCGTATTGCTTTATCTCGCAGTCGTCCGATGCGGCGATCTTTTCGATCGTTGTCTCCGGAACCGCATAAAAAAGGCTTGTTTGCCGCAGCAGACTCATCTGCGCTTCGCTAAGCTTCATAGCGTCCTCCGTTTTGTCTCAGATGAGACACTTTTAAATTCATTATAGCTGAAAACGCAGTATTGTCAAGCCTTTTGCGCCAAACAGTCCTGTTAAATGTATAACCTCTAAGGTTTACATTTTTACTGAAAATACTTCATCATTTTAGTCAAAATGCAATAAGCTTTTTGCTGTTCATAGGCAAATTGTCTAAAAGCCTTTTCAAAATTTTATGTATTTATTGACTGTTTCGGCATCCGACAGTCTGGAAATATCCAGGGCGGTATTAACAAATTTTAAACTATTCTTTACACAAAAATTATTTTAATTTATAATTAAACTCAGCAAAGTGTTAAAGTGTAAGAGTGTAAAAGAAGTAAAGAAAGGATGATTCATTTGGTAAAGGTGGATTTCGGCTTTATCGACAGCGTACTGCAAAAATACGGCTGCGATAAAACCAGGGTCATTGCTATTATGCAGGATATCCAAAACGAGTACAAATTTCTCCCCCAGGACGCGCTGGAATACATTGCCGAAAAGGTTGGCGAAAGTGAAGCCGAGCTTTACGGCGTTGCAACATTCTACGAGAATTTCTCAATGAACGAAAAGGGCAAATATATCATCAAGGTCTGCAACGGCACCGCCTGCCACGTCAGAAAGTCCGATGATGTTCAGGAAGCAATTTACGCCGCAACAGGCCTTACCCCCGAGGATCACATATCCTCAGACGGGCTGTTTACCATCGAGCGCGTCGCCTGCCTCGGCGCATGCAGTCTCGCTCCGGTGTGTACTGTCAACGGCGTTGTCCATGCTTCGATGACCCCCGAAAAAGCACATGCACTTATTCAGGAGTTAAGGGAGGCTGAGTCACATGAGGATTGAAAACAGACAGCATCTCGCACAGTGCCGTGAGGACTACAGGAAAGCGCTTGAATGTCAGTACAAGAAGGTGCTTATCTGCTGCGGCTCCGGCTGTGTTGCCAGCGGCTCGATGAACGTTTACAGCAGGATGAAAGAGCTGCTGCATGAGCGCGGACTTCGGGTTGATGTTGAACTTCAGCACGAAGGTCACGAGGAATCGGTCGGTCTCAAGCGAAGCGGCTGCCTCGGATTCTGCCAGATGGGGCCTCTGATGCGTATAGAGCCTATGGGCCTTATGTATACAAAGGTTTCTGTTGATGACTGCGAGGAGATAATTGAAAAAACCATTCTCGGTGACGAGATCATAGACCGCCTTCTCTACAGTGAAGAAGGCAAAAGCTACATTCATCAGGAGGACATACCTTTTTACAAAAAGCAGCTTCACGTCACCCTCGAGCACTGCGGCCATATAAACGCCGAGAGTGCCGAGGAATATATAGCCGAAGGCGGATATACCGCACTTGAAAAGGCGCTGTTTGACATGACTCCGGACGAGATAATTTCCGAGATATCGGAGTCGGGTCTGCGCGGCAGAGGCGGCGCGGGCTTCCCCACCGGCAAAAAGTGGGCGCAGGTTGCCGCTCACAAGGACGCTCCCGTGAAGTACATCGTCTGCAACGGCGATGAGGGCGACCCCGGCGCATTTATGGACTGCTCCATAATGGAAGGTGATCCGCACAGGATGATCGAGGGCATGATAATTGCCGGCATAGCCACCGGCTCCGAGGAAGGCTACATCTATGTCCGTGCGGAGTATCCGCTGGCAGTCGAGCGTCTTAAAATGGCGATCGCTGATGACGAGGCTCACGGTCTGTTGGGCGATAACATACTCGGTTCTGGCAAAAACTTCAGACTGCGCATAAATCGCGGCGCAGGCGCGTTCGTCTGCGGCGAGGGTTCGGCACTGACCGCCTCCATCGAGGGCGGGCGCGGCATGCCCCGTACCAAGCCGCCCAGAAGCGTTGATCACGGCCTGTTCGACGCTCCTACATCGCTCAATAACGTTGAGACCTTTGCAAACGTTCCTACGATCATCGAGCGCGGCGCGGCATGGTACCGCGGCATCGGCACCGAGACCAGCCCCGGCACCAAGGCCTTCGCCCTGACCGGCAACATAAAGCACACCGGACTTATCGAGGTCCCCATGGGCACGACCCTGCGCGAGATCGTATTTGATATCGGCGGCGGCGTGAAAAACGGCAAGTTCAAGGCCGTTCAGATCGGCGGCCCGTCCGGCGGCTGCCTGACTGAGGAGCACCTCGACCTGCCGCTCGACTTTGAATCGACCAAAAAGATCGGCGCCATTATCGGCTCCGGCGGACTTGTCGTCATGGGTGACGATACCTGCATGGTCGAGATCGCGCGCTTCTTCATGAACTTCACCAAGAAGGAATCCTGCGGTAAATGCGCCACCTGCCGCGAGGGCATACCCAAGATCCAGGCAATACTTGAGCGCATAACCCACGGTTCGGGCACGATCGAGGATATCGACATGCTTCAGGAGCTTTCAAGCGTCGTAAAGACCTGTTCGCTGTGCGGTCTGGGCAAGACAGCTACCAACCCCGTTCTCAGCACGCTCAAATACTTCAAGGATGAGTATATTGCACATGTCGTTGATAAGAAGTGCCCGGCCGGCGTATGCCGCAGTCTGTGCACTATGTGGATCGATCCGCTCAAGTGCATCGGCTGCACCAAGTGCGCGCGCAACTGCCCCGTCGGCGCAATAACCGGCGAGCTGCGCAAGCCGCATAAGATCGACCCCGAAAAGTGCATCAAGTGCCGCGAGTGTAAAAACGGCTGTCCGAAGCACGCTATAAAGGAGGTATGATGATATGAAGCACATGGTCATAGACGGCATCAGCTGTGAATTTGAAAATGAACGCAACGTACTTGAAGTTGCAAAAAAGCATCATATCGATATCCCCAATCTCTGCTACTGTGAAAGTCTTTCGATATACGGCGGCTGCCGCCTGTGCGTTGTTGAAAACGAGCGCGGCGCAGTTGAGGCCGCATGCTCGATGCAGCCCAAAGACGGCCTTGTTATCAAGACCAACACCGCACGTCTGAGAAAGCATCGCCAGATGATACTGGAGCTGCTGCTGGCCGGTCACAGAGCCGAGTGCACCACCTGCGAAAAATCCGGAAAGTGCAAGCTTCAGACCTATGCGCGCCGCTATAACGTCACCAATATCCGCTTTGCAAACGAATACTGCAAGCTGCCCATCGACGAATCATCCCCTTCCATCGTGCGCGACCCTTCAAAGTGCATTCTCTGCGGAAAGTGCGTCAGAATGTGCTCGGAGATTCAGAACATCCACGCAGTTGACTTCGCAGAGCGCGGCATCGAGACCTATATCTCCTGCGGCTTTGACAACAAGCTTGCCGACACAAAGTGCGTAGGCTGCGGCCAGTGCGCAGCTGTATGCCCCACCGGCGCTATCGTCGTAAAAAACGAGATCTCCAAGCTCTGGGCGGCAATATACGACTCGACAAAGAAGGTCGCCGTTCAGGTCGCGCCGGCTGTGCGCGTCGGTATCGGCGAAGAGTTCGGCATGTCTGCCTCGCAGCCTGTTATGGGCAAGATAGTTACGGCGCTGAAAATGCTCGGCGCGGACTACGTTTTTGATACCTCGCTGACTGCCGACCTTACTATAATGGAGGAGTCCGCCGAGTTTATGAACAAGCTCAAGACCGGCGCAAAGCTTCCCATGTTCACCTCCTGCTGCCCCGGCTGGATCAAGCATGTTGAGAATATGCACCCGCATCTCATGCCCCAGGTTTCCACCTGCGGCTCGCCGATGGAGATGTTCGGCGCGATACTCCGCCAGCACTACACCGACGATGAGCTGTATTCCGTTGCAATAATGCCCTGCACGGCAAAGAAGGCCGAGGCTGCCCGTCCCGAGCTCGTCAAGGACGGCGAGAGGCTCATCGACCTCGTGCTCACAACGCAGGAGCTTGCGAAAATGATAAAAGAGGCCGGCATAGACTTTGCAAACCTGCCTGACACCGAGCCTGACGATCCCTTTGCCGAGTACACCGGCGCCGGCGTCATCTTCGGCGTTACCGGCGGCGTCACCGAAGCCGTTATCCGCCACGTTTTGGGCACTGTCACGACCGAGCAGATAGCAAGCGTTGCCGAGTGCGGCGTACGCGGCCTTGAAGGCATAAAAGCATTCGAGGTCAAGGCCGGCGACCTTACGCTGAAGATAGCCGTTGCAAGCGGCCTCGGCAATGCCGACAAGCTCATCGAGAAGATAGAAAGTGGCGAAGAATTCTTCCACTTTGTCGAGATCATGGCCTGCCCCGGCGGCTGCATCGGCGGCGGCGGCCAGCCGGAGGCCTGCTTTGAACAGAAAAAGCTGCGCAACGAAGGCATGTTCATCGCCGATGAGGACTGCACGCTGCGCTCTTCCGAGCAGAACACCGCGCTCGACGGGGTATACAACCTGCTGCGCGGCAGAGCTCATGACCTTCTGCACGTCCATTACCCCGACCACGGCCACGAATAAATCGCTTTATACCACAGCATCCCTCATCTTCGGATGGGGGATTTTTTACGGTTTTATAAACAATTTCGCAAGCAGTGGATTTTAAACCTCGGACATGCTATAATTGCTTATAATAGGAGTTGATATTATGCGAAAATTCTTAGCCATAGCTTTGGCATTCTGCTGCGTTTTTTCCCTTTGCGCCTGCGGCAGCAAGGACACAGGCGAAAAGGAGCGCGAATGCGGCGTATATATAACAATGGAGGCAAACGATGTATTCACGGTCTCCTGCGGAACGGACGAAGGCTCGGATTCCTTTAAAAACGCCGATGAATCGGCCATCGCAGCCGGCACGGTGATCCATTTTGACTTTGCCGGTGATAAGGCCGACAGCACCGAAAAAGCCGATATCGAATACAGCATCTGCCTTTATGACAAGGACCTGAATATCATTGCGTCAAAATCGTTTGTAGATGATTTTTCTAACAATGCGCGCGTTGATATAACCGTCACGAAAGATCATAAGATCATAAACGCAAACGCAGGAAGCTGCGGCGGAGATGTTGTCGTTGACATGTCGACCGAATCCGGAGAGGATAACGTAACATACATGTCCCCCACAGTATTCATGCCCGATCGCAGCGATGCCGCCGACAAGATAAACGAAAGCCTCGACTCTATGGAGACTGAATACGCCACCAAGACCTATCAGGATAATTACGGCCTCTATACTCAAAACATCGGAGACGGCACGGCACAGGGTCTGAGTGCCTTTTCAATGAACCGCACCATCAGAACCGAGCGTGCCGACAGCTCGATCATTTCCCTGCGCATCGTTGACCGAGCCTCGCTCGGAACGACGAGCACGCTGAAGATCAGCGGCTCTACCTTCAATTCGCAGACCGGCGAGGAGATAAAGCTTGCCGACCTCGGCGACAGCAGCGAGAAGATCGTAAACGCGGTTTCCGAAAAGATACTCGTTTCCTTCAACGAAGATGCAAAGTATCAGGGCGTGTTCTTCAACGAGGGCTATTCCGAAACGATAAAGTCACTGATCTCCGACGGACACTGGTATCTGTCCTCCGAAGGCATCGTTATCATTGCAAACCCCGGTGAAATTGCCGACAGCTCCGCCGGATTTTATGAGTTCACTGTCAGCTATGACGACCTCAAAGATGTTATAAACGCAGATTTTATCCCCGACAGTGACCGCGACGGCAGTGAAGGCGATATCGACGTCGTATTTGCTGCCGACAGCAAGGCATCCAATCTGACTCTGCTCGGCAATGCTGCCGCAACGGATATAAAGTCGCTGCTTCTTTCCGCAACCGGAAATATCTATGAACTTGACGTTTACACGATAAACTATAGCGAAAGTGCCAAGACCTACACGCTCGTGAAGCAGCTTCTTGCATGCAGCGATATGTCCGACGGTGCGGCACTTGCGATAAACACCGAGCTTGAGGGAACAACGCCGGCCATGGTCGTACGCTTCAAGCTTGCCGACGGCACACATGAGGTTCGCCTGCTCTCGCTCGATGAAAACGGCGCTGTCAAGGTTACCAATCCCTACGCCAGCGCCGGCACTGTAATCACCTCCCGTCTTCCATACACCGGCGACATTGACGGCGACAACAAGGAAGAGACGATAAGTACGAGCACCGATGCTCAGGGACTCACTGTTTTGAACGTTGAATCCTCCGGCAGCACTGCTGAAGTTTCGACCGCCATCAAGGAGCTTGGCAGCATCCGCCTGTTTGACCTCGACGGCGACGGTGTGCGTGAGATTTATATTGACGGCAAGGACGCAAACGGACAGGCCATTACCTGCGCTGCATTTTACTCTGCCGGGGAAGCTCAGCCGCTGCATCTCGCGCTGTTTGACAGCCAAAGCTACGCCCAGGGCTCGATCAAGGAATTTGCCGACAGCAAGCTCATTCTTGACACCGAAATGAATATTCTCGGAACATATAAGGTTAAGAATGTGTACGCTCTCGCTGATAAGAGCTTCTCCAAGGCCTCGGATGACATCGTTTTTGATAACAACACGACTTACGTCACCACTTCGAAGAGCATAACTCTAAGTAACGGTAGCCTGCTCGCCACCGGAACAAAGCTGCGCTTTACCTCAACCGACGGCAGTTCGGTCATAAACTTTGTGACCGACGGCGGCTTCACAGGCTCCATCCCCATTGCAAGCTCCGGCTCCGGATGGACGATATCCGGCCAGCCCGACACGAGCTACTTCACTTCCCTGCCGTACAAAAACTGAGCATAGCTTGAAAAACATCACAGACTTTCTTGCACGCTAAAATATACGCCGCTGTGCGGCGTATATTTTTTTGCCTTTTGCGGAAAATATCACCGAGGTGATATTGTGAACACAGGTAAAAACGCGGATCTTCCGCTCGGTCTCGGCATGGCGCTTATGCAGAACACGGACGCTTTTCTCTACTTCTCCGCGCTGGACAAGACTCAGCAGGCAAAAATCATTGAACAGAGCAAGCATGTAAAAAGCCGCAGCGAAATGAAGAGCTTCGTCAGCGGCCTTAGCGCAAACGGCTGAAAAATCATTTGTTCCCCGAGCGAGGACATATCGAAAATTTGTTCCCGTGATGCGGACGTTTTTTGCTGTAAAACTCTTGTATATTTCATCCGGATGCAGTAAAATTCAAGTACAATCACAAAACAGAGGTGAATCGGATGGAATTGCAGCTTAAAGACATTGAGCTTGCTGCCGAAAGGCTCAAGCCCATACTTCATCACACAGAGCTTGATATGTCCTCCACCTTTTCCGCTATGACCGGCGGAGAGATATATCTCAAATGCGAAAACCGGCAGAAAACCGGCTCGTTCAAGATCCGCGGCGCGAGCAACAAAATCGCCGCACTTGTCGAGCGCGGCGATGTGAAAAGCGTCGTTGCATCATCTGCCGGCAACCATGCGCAGGGCGTGGCTTACGCGGCGCACAAGTTCGGCATTCCGGCAACGATCGTCATGCCGGCAAGCGCTCCGATCGCAAAGGTTCAGGCCACCGAGGGCTACGGCGCAAAGGTCGTACTGCACGGCGACTGCTACGACGATGCGTACGCAATGGCCTGCAGGGTGTGCGAGACCGAGGGTGCGACTTTCCTGCATCCGTACAATGATCTTGAGGTCATTGCCGGTCAGGGTACGCTCGGCCTTGAAATTCTCGGCGATCTGCCCACTGCCGACGTTGTTATCGTGCCGGCCGGCGGCGGCGGACTGCTCGCAGGTGTTGCGGCCTGCATAAAGCAGATCAATCCGCGCATCAAGGTCATCGGCGTTCAGGCCGAGGGTGCCAACGCTATCGCACAGTCATTCCGCGAGAAGAAGTACATAAGTACCGATTCCGTTTCAACCATTGCCGACGGCATTGCCGTCAAAGCTCCCGGCGACATAACCGTCGAGCTTATCAATCGCTATGCCGACGACGTTGTTACCGTCAACGACAACGAGATCTCCGAGGCAATACTCCTGCTCATGGAGCGCTGCAAACAGATCGTTGAGCCTTCCGGCGTAACTCCCGTGGCCGCCGTTTTGAAGGGCAAGGTCGATGTTAAGGGAAAGAAAGTCGTGTGCCTGCTCTCCGGCGGCAATATCGACGTCAGCTTTATTCAGTGCATCATCGCTCAGGGTCTTGTCGCGCGCAACAGGCGGCTTAAATTCACGGCGACTCTGCTCGATAAGCCCGGCAGCCTCGTTAAGCTCTTAAACGCCATTGCCGCGCAGGGCGCAAATATACTCACCGTTGAGCACGACAGACTCAGCGCAGGGCTTACGCCGAACCAGACCAACGTTCACATTGCCTGCGAAGTCGGCGGCAAGGAGCACGGCGAAAGGCTGCTCCGCGCACTCGGCGACAAGGGCTTCAAAATAAGCTTGAACTATTAAGGAGGAACAAATAATGAAAACTGTATCCACAAACAAAGCTCCTGCCGCGATAGGCCCCTATTCTCAGGCGCAGATCGTCGGAGGCATGGTATATACATCCGGCCAGATCGGTATCGATCCCGCCACCGGTATTGTCCCCAAGGGTGTTGAAGCACAAGCCCATCAGGTTTTCAAAAACCTCACAGAGCTTCTCAAGGCTGCCGGCAGCGACATGTCCAAGGTAGTAAAGACCACCGTTTTCATAAAGGACATGAACGACTTTGGCCTTGTCAACGGCATATACGCCGAGTACTTCACCGAACCTTATCCTGCAAGAAGCTGCGTCGAAGTCGCACGTCTGCCCAAAGACGTCCTCGTCGAGTGCGAGGTCATAGCCGAGCTGTGAGCGAGCAGCTTGAGCGTATGCTCGCCGGTAAGCTCTACGATCCGTCGGATGCCGAGCTTTCCGCTCTGCGACTGAAGGCGCATAAGCTCAGCCGGCAGTATAACAACACCGACGAGGACGAGGAAAAGCTGCGCGCAGAAATTCTCGGACAGCTTACGCCGAACGCTAAGCCGGGGCTGTTTTTGCAGGGGCCTGTGTATTTCGACTACGGCGTATTTACGAGCTTCGGGCGAAATTGCTACGCAAATTTTAATTTCACCGTTCTCGACTGCTGCCCTGTCACGATTGGCGACAATGTGTTTTTCGGCCCGAATTGCAGCTTGCTTACGCCTATGCACTCTTTTCTCAGTAAGGAGCGCAATATTTGCACAAGACCTGACGGCAGCACATATGATTTGGAGTACGCAAAGCCGATAAGCATCGGAAGCAATTGCTGGCTTGCCGGAAATGTCACCGTATGCGGCGGTGTAACGATCGGCGACGGCTGCGTTATCGGCGCAGGCAGCGTTGTAACACGCGATATTCCGCCCGGTTGCCTTGCAGCCGGCAATCCATGCCGTGTCTTACGAGAGATCACTGCTCAGGACAGCGTGGAGCTTAAGAATTTGAAATAATAAAAATCAGAGGCAAGCAAATGCTTGCCTCTGATTTTTCAGCATATCGGCGCATGATGTGGGGCATGCGCCGATGCTTATTAAGAACTCAGAACTTAATGTCAACAGGCTTTCTGTCGAACATAGCGTTAACCTGCTTGTATGCCCAGCCGAGCACCTTCTGGTCGAGGTTCCAGAAATAAACCACGAACAGAACGCCGACTACCATGCTAAACAGCTTAACGGACTTTTTGCAGAATTTGCACATTAGCGTTTCTCCTTTTTGAGCTGTTATTAATGCCAAACAGTTCATTCAATCAGATCTGTTGGCGCCTGTGTGGGTCAAATAATTCTAAAGGCTGCGGTGTTCCCTACCCGGCTACACCGATTATAGGGCACGCCCTAAATGATTTAAAATCTCATTCGGCGCGAGGCACTTAAACTCAGTACAACCTTACAGGTCGGGCCACCGCAGTATAGATCAGCACGATCTCAATGCGCCTCTAAAAATTATTTCTTTGCAAGACCCTTCTGGCGAGCATACTCTGCTGCGCCGAGTGCGCCCATCAGCTGCG
>ENA-OUNS01002159-OUNS01002159.1-human-gut-metagenome-genome-assembly--contig:-NODE-2159-length-12885-cov-5.690179_pt1 | contig 12885 bp, 10 predicted proteins | sample MGYA00243237_ERZ505104 | MGnify/ENA primary metagenome ERZ505104 (study PRJEB26097, sample SAMN02711295) | human gut metagenome | biome: Gut microbiome | host: Homo sapiens | place: Denmark...
CAACAACACGGGTGCCGCCGTCAAGAAGCGCGAAGACACCCACAAGATGGCCGAGTCCAACAAGGCGTTCGCACACTTCCGCTGGTAATCTTCCGACTAGGAGCTATCAATTATGCCCAGACAATATTCCCTTGAAAACACAAGAAACATTGGCATCATGGCGCACATCGACGCCGGTAAGACGACCACGACGGAACGTATTCTGTTCTACACGGGCGTCAACCACAAGCTCGGTGAGACCCATGAAGGCACCGCCACCATGGACTGGATGGCGCAGGAGCAGGAGCGCGGCATCACGATCACGAGCGCTGCGACCACTTGCTTCTGGAAGGGCAACCGCATCAACATCATCGACACCCCGGGCCACGTCGACTTCACCGTTGAGGTCGAGCGCAGCCTGCGCGTGCTTGATGGCTGCGTGACGGTCCTTTGTGCCAAGGGCGGCGTGGAGCCGCAGTCCGAGACGGTCTGGAGACAGGCTGACCACTACAATGTTCCCCGCATGATCTACATCAACAAGATGGACATCATGGGCGCGAACTTCTACAACGTTGTCGACATGGTGCACGAGCGCCTGCGCTGCAACGCTGTTCCGATCCAGCTGCCGATCGGTTCCGAGGCGGACTTCCGCGGCATCATCGACCTGATCGAGATGAAGGCGGATGTCTACTACGACGATCTTGGCAAGGATATGCGCGTCGAGGAGATCCCCGAGGACATGCGCGCCGAGGCTGAAGAGTACCGCACGCAGCTCCTTGAGGCCGTCGCCGATTTCGACGACGAGGTCATGGAGATGTATCTGGAAGGTGAGGAAGTCCCCACCGAAAAGATCAAGGCGGTCATTCGCAAGGCCACGACGCAGGTCAAGTTCGTCCCGATCGTGTGCGGCACGTCCTACAAGAACAAGGGCGTGCAGAAGCTGCTGGACGCCATCGTCGATTATATGCCGTCCCCGCTGGACATCCCGCCGATCACCGGCACGGTGCCCAAGACGGATGAGGTCGAGCACCGCGCCGCGGACGATTCCGCGCCGTTCTCCGCTCTGGCCTTCAAGATCATGACCGACCCGTACGTCGGCCGTCTGGCGTTCTTCCGTGTCTATTCCGGCACGATCGAAGCCGGCAAGTCCGTCCTGAACTCCACCAAGGGCCAGCGCGAGCGTCTGGGCCGCATCCTTTTGATGCATGCCAACCACCGCGAGGATATCACGCAGGTCTATTCCGGTGACATCGCGGCGGCGGTCGGCCTCAAGAATACGACGACCGGCGACACGCTCTGCGACGAAAAGTACCCGATCGTGCTCGAGTCGATGGAGTTCCCGGAACCGGTCATCCGCGTAGCAATCGAGCCCAAGACCAAGGCCGGGCAGGAGAAGATGGACATCGCCCTCGGCAAGCTTGCCGAGGAAGACCCCACCTTCAAGGCCTACACGGACGAGGAAACGGGCCAGACCATCATCGCCGGCATGGGCGAGCTCCATCTGGAGATCATCGTCGATCGCCTTCTGCGCGAGTTCCGCGTCGAGGCGAATGTCGGCAGACCTCAGGTCTCCTATAAAGAGACCATCACCAAGGCCGCTACGGTGGACACGCGCTACGCGCGCCAGACCGGCGGCAAAGGCCAGTTTGCACACGTCAAGCTCATGGTGGAACCCAACGAACCCGGCAAGGGCTACGAGTTCATCAACCAGATCACCGGCGGTGCGATCCCGAAAGAGTTTATCCCCTGTGTGGATCAGGGCATCCAGGGCGCGATGCAGGCCGGCGTGCTTGCGGGCTACGAGGTCGTGGACGTGAAAGTCACGCTGCTCGACGGCTCGTATCACGAGGTCGACTCGTCCGAGATGGCGTTTAAGATCTGCGGCAGCATGGCATTCAAGGAGGCCTGCCAGAAGGCTGGCCCGACGCTCCTCGAGCCCATCATGAAGGTCGTCGTTACGGCGCCGGAAAGCTATATGGGCGACGTCATGGGCGATATCAATGCCCGCCGCGGTCAGATCGCCGGCACGGACATCCGCAACGGTGCGGCGATCGTCACTGCAAACGTGCCGCTGGCATCCATGTTCGGCTATGCGACCGACCTGCGCAGCAAAACGCAGGGCCGCGCGACCTACAGCATGGAGCCCAGCCACTTCGTAGAGCTGCCGAAGTCTCTTCAGGAGAAGATCATCCACGGCAGCAACTGACCTGCGCAACCGGCACAATGTGCCTTATAAGAGAGTAAGTCACGACATTATTATTTTAGAATTAGGAGGATATTCTAATGGCAAAGCAGATGTACAATAGAACCAAGCCCCATGTCAATATCGGCACCATCGGCCATATCGACCACGGCAAGACCACCCTGACCGCTGCGATCACCAAGGTTCTGTCCCTGGCTGACCCGAACAGCGCCGAGTTCGCCGCCTACGACCAGATCGATAAGGCTCCGGAAGAAAAGGCTCGTGGCATCACGATCAACACCGCTCACGTTGAGTACCAGACCGACGACCGCATCGGCGCCGACGGCACCGAGATCAAGGGCCGCCACTATGCGCACGTTGACTGCCCGGGCCACGCCGACTATATCAAGAACATGATCACCGGCGCTGCTCAGATGGACGGCGCGATCCTCGTTATCGCTGCTTCCGATGGCCCGATGGCTCAGACCCGTGAGCACCTGCTGCTCGCCCGTCAGGTTAACGTTCCGTACGTGCTGGTGTTCCTGAACAAGGTCGACCAGGTCGACGATCCCGAGCTGCTTGAGCTCGTTGAGATGGAAGTCCGCGAGCTGCTCGACAAGTATGACTTCCCGGGCGACGACACCCCGATCATCAAGGGCTCCGCTCTGAACGCTCTGATCTCCGAGTCCACCGATCCGAAGGCCCCCGAGTATGCCTGCATCTGGGAGCTCATGGACGCTGTTGACACCTGGATCAAGACTCCGGACCGCGCTGCTGACAAGCCGTTCCTGATGCCCATCGAGGACGTTTTCACCATCTCCGGCCGTGGCACCGTCGTTACCGGCCGTGTCGAGCGTGGCGTTGTCAAGGTTGGCGATAAGGTTGAGATCGTCGGCATCAAGGACACCCAGGAGACCACCGTCACCGGCACCGAGATGTTCCACAAGACCCTCGAGTTCGCCGAGGCTGGCGACAACGTCGGCTGCCTGCTCCGCGGCATCGACAAGAAGGGCGTCGAGCGTGGCCAGGTCCTCGCTGCTCCGAAGTCCATCCACCCCCACACCAAGTTCAAGGGCCAGGTTTACGTCCTGTCCAAGGAAGAGGGCGGCCGTCACACCCCGTTCTTCAACAACTACCGTCCCCAGTTCTACTTCCGTACCACCGACGTGACCGGCGTCATCAGCCTCCCCGAGGGTGTTGAGATGTGCATGCCCGGCGATAACGTCGACATGGACGTCGAGCTGATCACCCCGATCGCGATCGAGGTTGGCCTGCGCTTCGCTATCCGTGAAGGCGGCCGTACCGTTGGTTCCGGTGTTGTCATCGCCATCAACGAGTAATTCCAGCTTTCTGAATTCCTCTCCGGCTTCGGCCGGGGAGGGATTTTTTGTTTTTCGATAAATATGACTGCAGCGACAACGGCTTCAGCGATGTTCCGGCCGGCCAGTGGTACACGGTCGCGGTCAGCACACTGGCCAACGTCGGTGCCATTACCGGCTACAGCAACGGTACCTTCCAGCCGAGAAAGTCGATCAGCCGCGCGGAATTCGTGACCATCCTCACCGGTATCTATGGTGAGAGCACATCCAAAGGCATGCCGTTTTCCGACGTGGGCCGCAGCTGGTGCTATGATGCGGTCGCCACGGCCTATGCCAATGGCTGGGTCAGCGGCTATTCGGACGGCACCTTCCGCCCGAGCCAGACCACCACCCGCGCCGAGGCAGTCGTCATCCTCAACAGCGTGCTCGGCCGCAGCTGCGACCTGACGTATGTGCAGGCCCATGCGCAGGCAGCGCTGCACTTCACGGATATCACGCCGGGCGCATGGTACTACGCCGACGTCATCGAGGCCTCGGCTGCCCACACCTATGCGAAGCAGGACAACGGTACGGAGCGCTGGACGGCGCTCGCCTGAACCCTCAATGAAACAGCAAACTCCCGGCACATCCGTGCCGGGAATTTTTTCGCCCCTTTACCGCAGACCGTGCATGAAGCCGTCCATGGCCGTCGCGTGGATGTCGCCGCCGATGACGCGGTTGCGGTAGACAAACAGCTGCGCGAGCACGGTGTCCGTCGAGCCCTCGTAGTTCGTCACGCGGTAGGTATAGGCCGTGCATGTCTCGCCGGCGTAGGTGGACAGGTCAAAGCCCTGCTGCTTTTGCAGGGCGTTGTAATCGCCGAAGACACCGTTGAACACGCGCGGGATCACGATCTCCTGCATCGTTTCGGTCGCGGGGTCCGCCTCCCAGCCGAGCGCCTGCAGATAGGCGATGCGCCCGTCGGTCGTCGTGACGTTGTAGTGCGCCGAGAGCACGCCGTCATTGCTGCGCCAGATAACGGCCAGCGCCAACAGCACGGCCAGACCGATGAGCGCGAACACGACGGTCCGTCTTGTCCAGTGAAAGGATTTGAGCTTCATAACCACACCTCGGAACAAGCCTATTCAAATTTGCCGCCGGATATGTTACAATGAATCTAAATGTCCGCAAAGGAGGGCCGCACGTGATCCGTCTGGACAAATATCTGGCCGATACCGGCGCCGCTTCCCGGCGCGAGGCCAAGGCGTATATCCGCCGCGGCGAGGTCACGGTCGACGGCGTGCCCGCCCGCGCACCGGAGCAGAAGATCGCGGAAACGGCGGTCGTCTGTCTGCGCGGCCAGCCCCTGCGTTATCAGACATATCATTACTACATGCTCCACAAACCCGCCGGCGTCCTCACCGCGACGGCCGACCGCAGCCAGCCGACGGTGCTTGACCTGTTCCCGCCGGAACTGCGGCGCTTCGGGCTCGTGCCCGCCGGGCGGCTCGATAAGGACACGACCGGTCTGCTGCTCGTCACGGACGATGGGGACTATGTTCACCGTGTCATCACGCCGAAAAAGCACGTGCCGAAGGTCTATTTCGCGCGCACGGACGGGCAGCCGACGGATGCGGATGCAGAGCGCTTCGCGCAGGGCGTTGTCCTCGGCGACGGGACGCAGTGCCTGCCCGCCCGGCTGGAGCTCCTGCCGGAGCAGGGGGGCTGCCGCGTCACGGTTTATGAGGGGAAATACCACATGGTCAAGCGGATGCTCGCCGGCTGCGGGACGCCCGTTTTGCAGCTGCACCGCCTGTCGATCGGGGCGCTGACGCTCGATCCCGCGCTGTCCCCGGGCGCTTACCGGGAACTGAGCCCAGAAGAGGCAATGCTCGTTTTTTTGCTGCCAACTTCGTGATAATTTACAAAAGTTCGGGAAATTATCCGACTAACTCACGAAATTTCGAAAATTATTCACAAAAAACGACCATTTTTCTATTGAAAAATGCACATAAATCGGCTATTATGTAAAGTAGGAAATTGGTAGGTGCTGTGGGAGACTGCGGCGGCCGTTCGTAGGAGGAAAAGATATGTCGAGCAGAATTTTTCAGGGCGTGATCGTTCAGATGAAAGACGCCACCACGCGCTGCATCGGTGTCGTGGACGAGCAGGGGTTTGTCATTGCCTGCAGTGAGCTTTCGATGATCGGCTCGCGTCTGGATGACTTTCAGGCCGCAGTGGGCGAAGTGCAGGAGCAGCTGTTTGCAACGGACACGCGCACGTATAAGATCCTGTCTGCCAGCACGGCGCGCTTTGAGTATGCCGTGTTCGTCGAGGGCAATGACCAGACGGCGCGCAGCATCTGCATTCTCGCAGCCGTCGGCATGACGGAGGCCAGCACGAACTTTGAGGAAAAGCACAACAAGGCTGCTTTCGTCAAAAACATCATTTCGGACAACATTCTCCCCGGCGACGTGTATGTGCGCGCCAAGGAGCTGCATTTTACCACCGACGTGCCGCGCGCCGTGCTGCTGGTGCGTCAGGTGAACGTGACGGATATTGCCGTGCTCGAGCTGATCCAGAACATGTTCCCGGACCGGCAGCATGATTTTGTGCTCAGCGTGAGCGAGTCGGACATCGTCGTCATCAAGGAAATGACACCGGACGAGACCTCGGAGGATATCTGCGCGCTGGCCGAGAGCATCGAGCGCGCCGTGCACACCGAGCTGCACGTGCAGACGGTCATCGGCATCGGCACGACGGCCAACCACCTGCGCGAGCTGGCTGACCGCTACAAGGAGGCGCAGGTCGCCATCGAGGTCGGCAAAGTGTTTGAAAACGAGAAGCCGGTCATTCATTACGATAACCTCGGCATTGGCCGCATCATTTATCAGCTGCCGACGACGCTGTGCGAGATGTTCCTGTCCGAAGCATTCAAGAAAAACCCCATCGAGGCACTCGATGAGGACACGCTCGACACGATCAATCGCTTCTTTGAGAACAACCTCAACGTTTCGGAGACGGCGCGCAAGCTCTACGTCCATCGAAACACTTTGGTATACCGGTTGGAGAAAGTCAAGAAGATCACGGGCCTGGATCTGCGCGAGTTTGAGGATGCGATCCTCTTCAAGGTCGCGGTCATGGTAAAGAAATACCTCGACTCTCAGAACACTGCCAAGTTCTGAGCACTTACCCGGGCGGGCGTAAGCCCAACATATTGGAGGACATCTTATGGTTCAAATGAACGATGTGAAGATGGTCTACGGAAACACGGAGGCTGCGGCCCTCAACGGTATCTCGTTTACGATCAATGAGGGCGAGTTTGTGTTTCTGGTCGGACCGTCCGGCTCCGGCAAGACGACGATCATCAAGCTGATCACCGGCGAGCTGAGCCCCACATCCGGACAGATCACGGTCAACGGCTTTGACATGCAGGGCATCAAGCGCCGCAAGCTGCCGAAGCTGCGCCGGACACTGGGCGTCATTTTTCAGGATTTTCGCCTGATCGACAAGATGACGGTGTATGAAAACGTTGCGTTTGCCATGCGTGTGGTGGGGGCGTCCAATAAGGAGATCCGCCGCCGCGTGCCGCAGGTGCTCGAGCTGGTCGGCCTGGCCGACCGGGAAAAGCGCTTCCCGGCGGAGCTTTCCGGCGGCGAGCAGCAGCGCGTGGCCATCGCCCGCGCGCTCGTGAACAATCCGCGCATGATCATCGCGGACGAGCCGACCGGCAACCTCGACCCGGTGCGCAGCCTGGAGCTGATGCTGCTGCTGGAGAAGATCAACGAGCTCGGCACCACGGTCCTCGTGGTGACGCACGAAAAGGAACTGGTCGACGCTTTTTCCAAGCGCGTCATCTCCATCGACGCAGGAAGAGTCATCAGTGACGGATTGGACGGGTACTACGGATATGAAGCTGAATAGATTCAACTATCTGATGGCGCAGGGCGTGAAAAACATCTTCACGCACGGTTTCATGTCCTTCGCGTCGATCACGATCATCATCGCGTGCCTGCTCATCATGGGCAGCTTCTCGCTGCTGACGCTCAACATTGACGCGAACATCGACCGCCTGCAAAACCAGAACGAGGTCATTGCCTACGTCGATGAGACGCTCACGGAGGACGAGGCCCGGGCCATCGAGCCCAAGGTCGCTGCGGTGGCGAATGTCGCCTCGGTCGAATTCGTCACGCGCGAGCAGGCCATGCAGACGTTCGAGGCCGAGTATGACTCCGACCTCTTTGACAACATTGACGCGTCGGTCTTTCGCCACCGCTACGTTGTGACACTTGACGACTTGTCGCTCATGAAGGACACGCAGGCCGCGCTGAAAAATGTGGACGGCATCGCCGATGTCACGGCGCACCTGGACTACGCGGAAAACTTTATCACGTTCCGGAACATTGTGAGCGTTGTCTCCGTCGTTTTGATCGTGATCCTCATTGCGGTGTCCCTGTTTATCATGACCAACACCATCAAGCTGGCCACGTTCGGCCGGCGTGAAGAGATCGCCATCATGAAGATGGTCGGTGCGACGAATGGCTTCATCCGTCTGCCGTTCGTGGTTGAGGGCCTTGTGCTCGGCCTGGTCGGCGGCCTGATTGCGTTCCTGCTCCAGTGGGGACTCTACAGCCTGATCGTCAGCAAGATCATGTCCACCATGGCGGCCGGCATCATCACGGTGCTCCCGTTTGCATCCGTGTCGCTGCCGCTGCTGCTGGTGTTCCTCGGCGTGGGTGTGCTCGTCGGCGTGTTCGGCGGCCTCACGGCCATTCGCAACTATCTGAAAGTCTAAGGAGGAAATCGAATGAAGATGAACCGCAAAGTCGTTCGATCCGTCATTTGTGTGCTGCTCGCGCTGATCTTTGTCATCTCGCTCATGACAGCGCTGATCCCGACCAACGCCAGCGCGGCGTCTCAGTCGGAGATCAACCAGCTTACGCAGCAGCGCAAAGAGCTGCAGGCCAAGCAGAAAGAGCAGCAGAAGACCATCAACAACCTGCGCTCCAAGAAAGCCAGCGTGGTGGATCAGAAGGCCGCGCTCGATCGGGAAAACGATCTGGCCGAGCAGGAGATCGTGCTCGTCAAGGAGCAGATCACGGCTTACGACCAGCAGATCGAGGACAAGGGCGTTGAGCTCGAGGCCGCCAAGCAGGAAGAAGAGGCCCAGACGGTCCGCTTCCGCAGCTGTGTGCGCCATCTCGAGGAGTACGGCCAGATGTCCTACATCGCCATCCTGCTCGAGGCGACCAGCCTGTCCGACCTCCTTGCCCGCATGGACATGGTCGGTGAGGTCATTGCATATAATAAGCAGGTGCAGGCCGACATGACGGCCGCCCGTGAAAAGGTTGAGACCGTCAAGGCGGAGCTCGAGGATGCCCGCACCGAGCTGCAGGATAAGCAGTCGGAGCTTGAGACCAAGCAGGTCGCGCTGCAGCAGAAGGTTGCGGAGGCCAATGCGCTGCTCGCCGGCCTAGAATCGGATATCAACGCCTATAAGAGCGTCTACGATCAGTATGAGCAGCAGCAGAAGAACGTGCAGTCGCAGATCGACAAGCAGGTCGAGGAGCTGCGCCGCCAGGAGGAAGCGAACAAGAACAACAACCCCGGCTATGACCCGGGCAAAGCCAACGGCTCCACCGGCACCATGATGTGGCCGTGCCCGTCCTGCCATTACATCACCTCGCCGTTCGGCTGGCGCTACCACCCGATTTATCATACGCAGAAGTATCACTCCGGCGTGGACATCGGTGCAAGCTACGGCGCGACCATTGTCGCGGCCGACGGCGGTACGATTATCACGGCCGGCTCCGTGTCCGGTTACGGCAACTGCGTTGTCATCAACCATGGCAATGGCATCACCACGCTCTACGGCCATATGAGCTCCATTGCGGTGTCCGTCGGTCAGAAGGTCTCCAAGGGTCAGACGATCGGCTATGTCGGCTCGACCGGCAACTCCACCGGCCCGCATCTGCACTGGGAAGTCACGGTCAACGGCGTGCGCCAGAACCCGCTCAACTATGCGAGCTGATCGGACATATTTTGACTGAATGAAACTGCCGGGCGGCCGGAAAATGGCTGCCCGGCTCGTCTGCTGCATTGGGGACTGCCCGGTGCGGGCAGCAAATGGATCCGGAGGGATAGCATGGACGAACACAAGCCACAGGAACAGGCACCGGAAAAAGTGCCCGCCCGCAGAAAAAGCGGCAGAATACACGGCTGGAAGGCGAGTATTCTTGCCTGTGTGATCTGTATTTTGGTGACCGCACTGGTCACGTCGATGATCTTCGTCGGCAAATTCGGCGGCAGCAGCAACTATAAGCTCGCGCTGAAGTTTGCGCAGGTCAAGCAGGTCGTGGACAAAGACTATATCGGCGACGCGGACGACACGGCCATCAGCGACGCTTCGTCGAGCGCGATCATCAGTGCCATCGGTGATAAATGGAGCTATTACATGACGGCCGAGGAATACAAGGCCTACCAGATGTACTCCAACAATGAGTACGCCGGCATCGGCGTGACGATCCAGCTCGACGATAAGACGAAGGGCTTTCGCATCACGGCGGTGACGAGCGATTCGCCCGCGGCGAAAGCCGGCCTCAAGCAGGGCGACATCATCATGGCGATCGACGGGGAGGATGTCACGGGCAAGACGCTCTCGGACGTGCAGAGCACCATCCGCGCCAAGCTCAACAAAACGCTCAAGCTCACCATCCAGGATTCTGCCGGCAAGAGCCAGACTGTCACACTCGACTGCACGGTCATCTACACCGACCCCGTGACGTATAAGCTCATGGACAACGGCGTCGGCTATATCCAGATCCGCAACTTTGAGACCGGCGGCGGCAGCCGTGCCGTGCAGGCGGTCGATAAGCTGCTCGACCTCGGCGCAAAGTCGCTCGTGTTCGACCTGCGCGATAATCCCGGCGGCCTGCTCTCGGAGCTCATCACGATTCTGGACCACCTGCTGCCGCAGGGCGACCTGTTCGTGAGCGTTGACGGCAACGGGAAAGAGACCGTCACGCAGAGCGACAGCGTCTGCGTCAAGGTGCCGATGGCGGTCATCGTCAACGGCAACACCTACAGTGCGGCGGAGTTTTTCGCGGCCGCGCTGCAGGAGTATGACTGGGCGACCATCGTCGGTCAGAACACGACCGGTAAGGGCCGCAGCCAGACGACCATCGCGCTCCCGGACGGCAGCGCCGTGCACATCTCGAGCCGGAAATATCTCACGCCCAACCGCGTGGACCTGTCCGAGCAGGGCGGCCTTGTGCCGGATATTGTCGTGGCCCCGGCCGCGGACAGCGAGGTCGATGTGCAGCTCGAGGCGGCCATCGCCGTGCTGCGCTGAATCAAAATTGTATACACGAAAATTTCAATGATATAAGGAGACGGATTATGGCGATCGACAGCAGATATAAGATGAGTCAGGAGCGTCTGGACACGCTCAAGGAAGAACTGCACTACCTCGAGACGACCCGCGAGAAGGAAGTCGCGGAGCTCATCAAGGAGGCGCGCTCGTTCGGTGACCTGTCGGAAAACAGCGAGTACGACGAGGCCAAGACGGAGCAGGGCAAGCTCTACTCCCGCATTGCCGAGATCACGGACCTGATCGAGAACGCCGAGGTCGTGGAGAAGGTCGAAGTCGCGGCGGACGTCGTGACCATCGGCAGCCGTGTGCGCGTGCTCGATGTCGATGAGGACGTGGAAGAGGAGTACACCATCGTCGGCTCGCAGGAGGCCAACCCCATGGAAGGCTGCATTTCGGACGACAGCCCGTTCGGCTTTGCGCTCAAGGGCCACAAAGTCGGCGAGACCGTCACGGTCGCAGCCCCGGTCGGCGAGCTGCAGTTCAAGATCATCGCCGTCGAAAACGAAGACTGAGGAGTCCATCATGAACGAAGAGAGAAAGAACCAGCAGGCGGCGGCAGAGCCGTCCCTGTCCGAGATCCTTCAGGTGCGCCGTGACAAGCTCAAGGCGTTGCAGGATGCCGGACGCGACCCCTTCACGCAGACACGTTTTGCGCGCAGCGCCTATTCGGCCGACATCAAGAACGATTTTGACGCCTATGACGGCAAAACGCTGCAGGCCGCCGGCCGCATCATGTCCAAGCGCGGCATGGGCAAGGCCATCTTCTGCGACATTCAGGACGACCGCGGCCAGATCCAGCTCTACGTCCGCAAGGACGCCGTGACGGAGCAGGAATTTGCCGATTTCCGTAAGTATGACATCGGCGATATTATTGGCGTGAGCGGCTATGCGTTCAAGACCAAGACGGGGGAGATCTCCATTCACGTGCAGCAGGTCACGCTGCTCAGCAAGTCCCTGCGCCCGCTGCCGGAGAAGTTCCACGGCATGACGAACACGGAGCTGCGCTACCGCCAGCGCTACGTGGATCTCATCATGAACCCCGAGAGCAAGCGCAATTTCCAGATCCGCAGCCGGTTCGTGGCCTACCTGCGCCGCTATCTGGACGGTCTGGGCTTCATGGAGGTCGAGACCCCCGTGCTCAGCCCCATCGCCGGCGGCGCGACGGCGCGCCCCTTCATCACGCACCACAACACGCTCGATATTGATATGTATATGCGCATCGCGACCGAGCTGCACCTCAAGCGCCTGATTGTCGGCGGTATTGAGCGCGTGTACGAGGTCGGCCGCATCTTCCGCAACGAGGGCATGGACACCAAGCACAACCCGGAGTTCACGACCTGCGAGCTCTATCAGGCCTACACCAATCTCGACGGCATGATGGACATCCTCGAGGGCATCCTCTCCGGCGCGGCCAAGGAGATCCTTGGCACGTATCAGCTCCAGTGGCTGGGCCACGATGTCGACCTCACGCCGAGCTGGCGCCGCGTGACCATGGCCGACGCCGTCAAGGACGTCACGGGGGCCGACTTTATGGCCATCATTGGCGATGCGGACGCGGCGGTCGCCCTCGCCAAGAGCGTGGGCGTGGACATGGAAAACGTCGCCCACACGTGGGGCAACGCGCTCTATGAGACGTTTGACCAGAAGGTCGAGTCCACGCTCATCCAGCCGACCTTCATCACCATGTACCCCGTGGAGGTCAGCCCGCTGGCCAAGCGCAGCCCCGAGCAGCCCGCGCTCACCGAGCGCTATGAGATGTTCATCTGCGGCTGCGAGATGGGCAACGCCTTCTCCGAGCTCAATGACCCCATCGACCAGTACCAGCGCTTCAAGGCGCAGGCCGAAAAGCGTGCCCACGGCGACGAAGAGGCCAACATGATGGACGAGGATTTCGTCATGGCGCTCGAATACGGCATGCCGCCCACCGGCGGCCTGGGCTTCGGCATTGACCGCTGCGCCATGCTGCTGTGCGGCGCAAGCTCCATCCGCGACGTGATCCTGTTTCCGACAATGAAGCCGTTGGACGCTGACAAGAAGGCTTCCAAGGAAGTTTC
>ENA-OUNS01002166-OUNS01002166.1-human-gut-metagenome-genome-assembly--contig:-NODE-2166-length-12852-cov-5.120028_pt1 | contig 12852 bp, 13 predicted proteins | sample MGYA00243237_ERZ505104 | MGnify/ENA primary metagenome ERZ505104 (study PRJEB26097, sample SAMN02711295) | human gut metagenome | biome: Gut microbiome | host: Homo sapiens | place: Denmark...
AATATTACAATATTTTTACAAAGTTATGGAATATTAATAGTAATTATTGTTTTATCAGTTATTATTGCAAGTGCAATGATATTAGTAAAAAAACCAAAAGAAATATTATCAAAGATAAGTTAGGAGATTGCAATGGATATATTAGAAATAAAAAATGTAACATATAATTATTCAAATTCAAAAGAGAAGATTTTGTCATCAGTAAATCAAAAGTTTGAACTTGGACAATTTTATGCAATAATAGGAAAATCAGGAGCAGGGAAGTCAACATTACTTTCATTATTAGCAGGACTAGACAAACCACAAGAAGGTCAAATTCTATTCAAAAATGAGGATATAGAGAACAAAGGGTATAGTAATCATAGAAAAAACAATATAACATTAGTTTTTCAAAATTATAATTTAATTGATTATTTAACACCAATAGAAAATGTTAGATTAGTAAATAAAAAGGCATCAGAAGATATTTTGTTAAAATTGGGACTTGATAAAAGTCAGATAAATAGAAATGTAATGAAACTATCTGGTGGTCAACAGCAAAGAGTAGCCATAGCAAGAGCATTAGCATCAAAAGCACCAATAATTCTAGCTGACGAACCTACAGGAAATCTTGATAGTGACACTGCAGGAGAAATAATAGAAATATTAAAAAAATTGGCTAAAGAGAGAAATAAATGTGTAATAGTTGTAACACATAGTAAGGAAGTTGCAAATTCTGCTGATATTATTTTAGAATTAAGTGACAAAAAATTAAGAAAGATAAGTAAAATTAATTAGGAGGTATATTGATGATAAAAAATGCTTTTGCATATGTAACAAGAAAAAGTTTAAAATCAATAATAATATTATTAGTTATTATGGCTATGTCAACACTTAGTCTGATTAGCTTGGCAATTAAAGATGCTACTAATAGAGCTTCAGAAGAAACTTTTAAAAATATAACAAATAGTTTTTCTATGGAAATAAATAGAAGAGTTAATCTTGGAACACCTAGAGGTGGAGGGAATATAAAAGGAAAAGACATAAAAAAAATAGCTGAATCTGAAGATATTTCTTCTTTTGTAAAGAGAATAAATAGTGTAGCTGATTTGGTGGATAATGATATTATAGAAACTAAAAAAACAATTGCAAATCAATCACCAGAAAGAGCAGAAAATTTTAAAAGAACAGTTATGCTAACAGGAGTTAATGATTCATCAAAAGAAAATAAATTTGTGTCAGGAGCTTACAAATTAATAGAAGGAGAACATTTGGAAGAAAATGACAAAAGTAAGATTTTAATACATAAAGACTTAGCTGAAAAAAACAATTTGAAAATTGGAGATAAAATAAAAATTAAGTCCAATTTATTTGATGCAGATAATGAAAAAGGAGCAAATGAAACACTAGAAGTAGAAATAAAAGGAATTTTCGATGGCCACAATAAAAGTAGTGTAACTTCTGCACAAGAACTTTACGAAAATACATTAATAACAGATTTAGATACAGCTGCAAAAGTTTATGGAAACACAGAAGATACTGCAGTATATCAAGATGCAACATTTTTTGTAAAAGGTGATAAAAATTTGGATCAAGTTATTAAAAATATTAAAAAACTTGATATAAATTGGAAACAATACAATTTAATTAAAAGTTCAACAAATTATCCAGCACTACAACAATCAATATCTGGTATATATTCAATAGCAAACAAATTATTTGCTGCTTCATTAATATTTGCAGGTATTACAGTTTCATTATTATTACTTTTATGGATGAACGCTAGAAAAAAAGAAATAGCAATTTTTCTATCATTAGGAATATCAAAATTGAAAATTTTTGGACAATTTGTTATTGAATTAGTATTCATATCTATCCCTGCGTATATAGGCTCATATTTCTTAGCAGTTTATACAGGAAACATGATAGGAAATAATATATTAAATAAAGTTACTGGAAATATAACAAAACAGATAGCAAAGCAATCGGCATCTAGTGGACTTGGTGGAGGAGCAGAAGTAGACGGCTTTAATAAAACTCTAACAAGCTTAGATATTAATATATTACCAAAATCAATAATATATGTAATTTTATTTATGTCTTTGGTACTTATAATATCTTTAGTGTTATCATCTATAAGTAGTTTAAAAAAGAGCCCAAAGGAATTGTTAATTGATACAAAATAGATGACATATTTTACTATACTGGGTAGGTGTGTGATAGTGAAAACTATTGCATAGCTACCCTTAGACTATTTATGAGCAAATGTTGATATATTAAAAAATATTAAAATAAATTTTAATATAAGGGAGAATTTTTATAAGAAAACAGATGTATATATAGTATAGGGAGAGTGAGTTGATATGAGTGAAACTTTCAAAATCAATATATACTTCGATGAAAAAGGTGAAGAGTTAGAAGGATTAATAAAACACTTAATAATTAATATCTTAAAAAAAGATATTTTTGAGCATTAAAATTTTATTCAAAATAAGATATAATACAAATTAAATTCAAATTGTTTTATCCAAGCATAGGAGGGAGGAACAATGCTTGAACAATTAGAAAAAACAATATACAAGGTAGCAATATATATAAGGTTATCAAAAGAAGATGTAGATAGAGGCTATGATGAAAGTGAAAGTATAAAAAATCAAAGAACATTACTAACAGAATATGTGCAAAAATTAGGATGGAAGTACCAATTAAAAGATACATATATAGATCAAGGTTTTACAGGAACAAATTTTAATAGACCAGATTTTCAAAGAATGGTAAGAGATATAGAAAACGGAAAAATTAATATGGTTGTAACAAAAGATTTATCACGTTTAGGTCGTGATTATATAGAAACAGGCGAATATATAGAAAAATGGTTTCCAGAAAATAATGTAAGATATGTTTCAGTAACAGATGGAATAGATACTTTTGAAGCATCAAATGGCAACAATGATATTGCACCATTTAAATCAATATTAAATGATATGTATTCTAAAGATTTATCAAAGAAAATTAGAACAGCACTTCACACTATGCAAAAACAAGGAAAATGGGTGGGAGGAAAAACACCACTTGGATATACAAAAGACTCAAATGATAAAAATAAGTTAATAATTTATGAGCCAGAAGCTCAAATTGTAAGGACTATTTTTAATATGGCATCTAGCGGGAATCAAGTTGGAACAATAAGAGATTACTTAAACAATAGCAATATTCCAACGGTTAATAAATCAAGATATAATAAGGAAACGTTTTGGGAAAATAAAACAGTAAAAAACATATTAAAAAATAAAGCTTATATAGGCACAACTGTACAAAATAAAAGAAGTAGAATAAGTTATAAAAATAGAAAAATTAGACTAAATTCAGAAGAAAAATGGATTTTAGTAGAAAATACACATGAACCGATAATAGATAAAAAAGTATTTGATACTGTGCAAAAAATGGTAATAGTTCAAAATTACAATAGAAATGAAAAGAAAAATATGTTTTTATTAGATGGTTTACTTTTTTGCTACGAATGCAAACATAAAATAGGAGTAAGAGGAAAAAAGAATGGTAATTACTATATGGTATGTAATAATTATCGCAGAAATTCAAAATTAAAACTTTGCACATCACATGGTTTTAGCTATTCTAATTTAGAAGATACAGTAATTAATTATATTAAAAATTTATTTCAAAAAATAGATAGTGAAAAAATAGAATTAGAAGTAAAAAAGGGAATGACTAAATATGATTATGGAAAAGTACTTCAAAAACTAGAAAACGAGATAAAATTAATAAATAGCAATATTGACCAAATGTATATAGACAAATTAAATAATAAAATAAGTGAAGAAATGTATGAAAGATTATTGATAAAATTTGGTGATGAAATAAAACAAAAGGAAAAAGAATACATGGAAATTAAACAACAAAAAGAAGAATCAAAACAAGATAATACTGAGAAGATAAAAAGTGTTATACAAGAGTTTTTGAGTCTAAATAATCCAACATCAGAAATTATGAAAGTAATTATCAATAGAATTGAACTTCATCAAGATAAAAAGGTGGATTTATATTTTAATTTTAAACAATTAAATAACTTAAAAGAAAAAATATAAGGCTAATTTAATATTAAATTAGTCAAAAATAAAAATCATAACAGTCTATTTTTATATCAACCAGAAGGTATGGCAGTAGGAGTTGCTTTTGCCGGATTAATAGCACAAAACGCAGGTATAACATTAGCTGGAGCATTTGCTTTGGCGATAGGGATTGCAATTCAAAATATACCAGAAGGAGCAATAATTTCATTACCGCTTCTAGCAAGTGGAAAAGGAAAGTTTAGGTCTTTTATTGGAGGAGTTTTATCTGGTCTAGTAGAGCCGATAGGAGCCGTTATTACTATATTACTCACAAAAGTGATTGTACCAATATTACCATATTTATTGTCATTTGCTGCAGGTGCAATGATTTATGTGGTAGTAAATGAATTAATACCAGAAGCACAATCAGAAAAAAAGTCTAGTTTAGTTACAATAGGTGTTGCTGTTGGATTTATTATAATGATGTTATTAGATGTAGCACTAGGGTAAAATAGGTACCAAATAATCACAAAGAGTCTCCGTGTTAGAGAAATCTAGCACGGAGTAGTTTTATATTTAAAGAAATATTGAATAGAACAATATTTTGTGGTATAATAAAACATATCAAAATGATAGGAGAAACAAATGGAAAAGAATAATAAAGTATTATTAGGAATGAGTGGAGGAGTAGATAGTAGTGTATCAGCCTTGTTATTAAAGAATACTGGATATGATGTAGTAGGAGTTACACTAGAATTATTTGCGGGAAGCAGTTGCTGTAATACAAACACATATATGGATGCAAAAAATATATGTAATCAAATTGGGATACCACACTTTATATTTAATTATCAAAAAGAATTTAAAGAAAATGTAATAAATGACTTTATTTGCTCGTATGCAAACTGTCAAACACCAAATCCATGTATAGAGTGTAATAAATATTTAAAATTTGGATATATGTATGAAAAGGCAAAAGAGTTAGGATGCTATTATGTAGCAACTGGACATTATGCTAAAACAGAATATAGTGAAAAATATGGAAGATGGGTTTTAAAAAAATCTAATTCATTAAAAAAAGACCAGAGCTATGTTTTGTGGAACATTTCAAAAGATCTAATTGAACATATAATATTTCCTTTGGCTGATTATGAGGACAAAGAAGAAATACGTCAGATAGCAAAAGATAACAATTTAAAAGTTGCTAATAAACCTGACAGCGAAGATATTTGTTTTATACCTGATGGAAATTATAAGAAATTTCTAGAAAATAATTCTGATATAAAACCTAAAATAGGAAATATAGTAAACTCAAAAGGAGAAATCCTTGGCAAACATACAGGACTATATAATTACACAATAGGACAAAGAAAAGGATTAGGAATATCTTATAAAGTACCACTATTTGTAATAGGTTTCAATAAGGAAAGAAATGAAGTAATCGTTGGAGAAGAGAGTGAATTATATAAGACTCATATGAAAGTGAATAATATAAATTTACTACTATTTGATAAACTAGATAATGAGATAGAAGTTGATGTAAAGATAAGATATTCTAGCAAACCAGCAAAAGCCACAATAAAACAAATTTCTGATACAGAAATTGAAGTGGAATTTAAAGAACCACAAAGAGGAATAACACCAGGACAATCAGCTGTATTTTATATAGATGATGTTCTAGTTGGCGGAGGAAAGATACAGTAAAAAAGTAAAAAATGTCTTGATAAGACACTGATTTTTACAAAATGTATTGACAAAACTTTCAAATACTAGTATAATTTTATAGTACGTTAATAAGATATATATAATATATAACATAAGCGAAATGCAAGGGAGGTAGTAAAAATGGCACAACCAAAAAGAAGATGGTCAAAAGCAAGAACAGGATTAAGAAGATCAACATGGAAATTAGAAAATAAAAATTTAGTTGAATGTCCACATTGCCACGAAAAAATGATGCAACATAGAGTTTGCCCAAGTTGTGGTTACTATGATGGAAAAAAAGTACTATCAACAGAAACATCTGAAAACTAATATATTTTTTTATAACAATACCAAAAGTATTGTTATTTTTTTATTTTCTATTTATTATTCTAAAATATAATGATATAATCTTTATAAAATTCAGACAAAGGAAATTACAGATGAAAAAGTTTTTTGATGATTTAAAAAATGATAAAATTATACATTACATATTAATATTTTTAGCAGCTGCAATAGCTGGAATACCACTAATAAATTTAAGAATATATGGAACAGATGACGGGTTCATTCATATTTTAAGAATTATGGGAGTAGATGAAATTTTAGAAAATGGAACATTTCCACCATATATTTGTTCAAGGTATTGTGATGGATTTGGATATGCTATAAATTTATTCTATCCACCATTAGTTACATATGGCCCTTTATTGTTTAAAATGTTTACAGGACATTATTATGACTGTTTAAAGATATATAGTTTTTTTACAATATTTATCTCTGGAATAACTATGTATAAGTTCGTATATGAAATAACAAAGAAAAGAGAAATTTCAGTTATTTCAGCAATAATATATATTTTTATTCCATATAGATTAGAAAGTATATACAACAGATTTGCAATAGGAGAATTTTCGACATTTATGTTTTTACCGCTTCTATTCTTAGGATTATATAACCTACTTAATGGAGATGGTAAAAAGCATTATTATATAGCAATTTCCGCTTCTTTATTAATGCTAACACATACAATAACAACCTTCTATGCTGCATTATTCTCACTCTTATATATATTGTTAAATATTAAGAAAATAAATAAAACAATAATAAAGAAACTTGCAATAAATCTAGTTTTTGTATTATTAATAACCGCATTCTTTTCAATACCACTAATAGAACATAAATTGGCTGGGGATTATATAATACTTGATTCATGGAAAATGCATTCAACTCCGCACGAAGTATATGAGTCAACAGTTCCTATAAAGTATTTCTTTACTGGAATTATGGAAAAATCTGATATGGATTATAAGTTGGGAGTACCATTAATAATATTAATATTATTAGGTCTTCCAGTATTGAAGAAAATTAACAAAGACTATAAAAACGAATATTTAATAATGCTATTAATAGCTGTGTTATCTTTATTAATGACTACAAAATATTTCTTATGGTTGTACGTGCCTCAGTTCTTTACAAGACTTCAATTTGCTTGGAGAATGCTTACATTCTTTGAATTTGCAATATCAATAGTTACAGCGATTAACTTATATACATTAATTGATCTAATACCAAAACAGAACTTGAAAGACTGGATGCTACTATTGTCAATAATTTTAATAATTGCAAGCATGGCTAAGATTAGTTATGATTATAAGTACGAGAAGCAAAAAACATTATCAGACGAAGAATATGAAGCAAAAATGCTAAATCAACAAACAATTCAACATATGCAAATAAATAGAGAATATTTAACTGATAATACTAGAAATGCTAATATGTCTTTAAGAGAAAAAGGAATTATTGTGGTTAGTGGCTCTGCAGATATTATACAAGAGAACAAAGAAGGCTTAACATTATCAGCCAAAGTGACAAACATAGAAAAAAATACTACATTAGAATTGCCAAATCTATATTATTTAGGATATGAAGTAAAAATTAATGGAAACAAAATAAATTATTTTGAGTCTAATAATGGATTTATTGCTATTAAGATAGATGAAGATATGAACCAAGCAGATATAACAGTTTCATATACTGGAACCACCTTAGAAAAAGTTTCTTATGTTATATCGCTACTTGCTTTTATAGGTTTTATAGGATATTTAATAAAAGAGAAAAGGAAGCAGAATGAAAAATCTAATTAGATATTGTAAAGAGAAAGAAATTATAAATTATATACTAATAATTATTGCTTCGATAATTATTAGTATTCCTCTTGCAAACAAAAATTTAAATATTTATAGAGACGATGGGATTCAACATATATGTAGAATAATTGGAACAGAACAGACATTAGCTGATAAGCAGTTCTTGCCGATGATAATGTCTAATTTATGCAATAACTTTGGGTATTCTTGGAATATATTTTATTCTCCACTAACAGCATATATGTCTGTAGTGTTTAGAATATTTAATTTCTCGCATGTAAATTGCCTAAAATTATGCATGTTTGTGATAGTTTTGCTATCGGGAATCACAATGTACAAGTTTGCATTAAGAATTACAAAAAATAAGAAATTGGCTACATTAGCGAGTATCATTTATATATTAGCTCCATATAGAATAACAGATATGTATATAAGAACCGCTCTTGCAGAACTTGCGTCATTTATCTTTATTCCGATTGTATTTGAAGGATTGTATATAATAGTAAATGAAGAGAAAAAGTCTTATAAATTAGCGTTAGGAGCAACGGGACTTATTCTAACACATCAAGTAATTGCTATGTATACAGCTATTATATGTTTTATATATTTAATAGTATTTTTCAAAAAGCTAAAGAGCAAAACAGTACTAAAAAACATTGGCGTAAATCTACTATTCTGCATATTAATGACATCTTTTTATTGGGTAGGATTATTACAACATTACCTTGACACAAGTTATGAGGTCTTTGTTCCCGGAAGAATGGAAAGGGAAGAGGTACTAATATTTTATAAAGCGAAGTTCTCTCAGTTATTTATTACAAATAGCGAGCAAACAATGATCTATGCAATAGGACTATTATCAGTAATTGGACTAGTGCTAACACCAATAGCGTATAAAAAGATACCAGAGGAATATAAAAAAACGTATATGTTTTTCTTAATAACAGGAGTTATTTTGATAGGAATGACACTAAGTATATTTCCATTCGAAAAACTTCCACAAGCTCTTACAATGTTGCAATTTACATTTAGATTATTTACATTTACATCATTCTTCTTTGCCTTTGTAGTAGCAACGAACTTTGTAATATTAATAAAGAATTTCAAAACACTTGATATAGTGGTGCTATTAACAATAAGTGTCTTATTACTAGTACCATACAAATCAAAATTATACTTTAATCTGCAAGAAAATGAAGAACGACTAATAAATGGTGTAAGAGTTACAGAAAAGACGGGAAGAGTTCATGCTGGAATGGCCAGTATGGAATATCTGCCAACAAAAGCATTTAAGAATTTGAAACATATTGCAAATAGAAAAGATGAAGTGATAGTATTGGATAATGACGAAGCGGTTATATCTGACTATACTAAACAATCTTCTAATATGAACTGCAAAATATTAAATGTTAAGAAAGAAACAACAATAGAACTTCCATATATTTATTATCTTGGATATAGAGTATATGCCAATGGTCAAGAGATAAAATACACAGAATCAGATAATGGACTTATCCAAATAAATATAGCCCAAGACTCACAAATAAAAGTTAAATATCTAGGAACAAATGAAATGTTAATAAGCTATGCAGTATCAATAATTTCATTTGCAACGATAATTGTTCTGAATCATAAGAATAAAGACTAAAAAACTTGTTATTTTCGTTAAAATATAGTAAAATAAATAGGCAATAAAAATGAAGAAGGTGATAATATGTCAAAACCAATGGTAGCGATTGTTGGAAGACCAAATGTAGGTAAATCAACATTTTTTAATTATATAATAGGAAAAAGAGTTTCTATAGTAGAAGATACTCCTGGTGTTACAAGAGATAGAGTATATGGGGAAGCTTCTTGGAGAGGAAGAAACTTTACATTAATAGATACAGGTGGAATTGATTTTAGCGAAGAAGATGATATTTCTGTTCAAATGAAACAACAAGCAGATATAGCAATATCAATGGCTGATGTAATATTATTTGTAACAGATGCAAAACAGGGAATTACAAGCTCTGACAATGAGATTGCGTTAATGCTTAGAAAATCAAACAAACCAATTATTTTAGTATGTAATAAAGCTGATAATTATGGAAAAGATTCTCCAGAAATATATGAATTTTATAATTTGGGACTAGGAGATCCATATAGAGTATCTGCAGTTAATGCAATAGGTATTGGAGATGTATTAGACGCAATATATGATAACTTACCAGAAGCTCAAGAAGGAGAAGATGATTCTTTAGAGATAAAAGTAGCTGTTATAGGTAAACCAAATGTTGGAAAGTCATCTCTAATAAACAAGATTTTAGGTGAGAATAGATTAATCGTAAGCAATGTAGCAGGAACTACTAGAGATGCTATAGATTCTAATTTTGAAAATCAATATGGCAAATATGTACTTATAGATACAGCGGGATTAAGAAGACATAGCAAAGTTGATGAGAAAATCGAGAAATACAGTGTAGCAAGAACTTTACTTGCAATAGAGAGAGCAGATGTTTGTATTCTTATGATAGATGCTAATGAAGGAGTTACTGAACAAGATACAAAAATAGCAGGAGAAGCTCACGAAGCAGGAAAAGGTGTTATAATAGCAGTCAATAAATGGGATGAATATGAAAAGACAAATGGAACATTAGAAAAGTACACAAAAGCTGTATATGAGAAAATACCATACTTATCATATGCACCAATATTATTTATATCAGCAAAAACAGGGCAAAGGGTAGACAAGCTATTTAGCTTAATAAATAAGGTTGCTGAACAAAATGCTTTAAGAGTTTCAACATCAGTTCTAAATCAAGTACTAGCAGAAGCGGTTACAGTTGTTCAACCACCAACAGATAAAGGTAGAAGACTAAAAATATACTATATGACACAAGCTACAACAAAACCACCAACATTTGTCGTATTTGTAAATGACAAAAAGTTGTTCCATTTCTCTTATGAGAGATACCTAGTAAATCAACTAAGAAAAGAGTTTGGATTGGTGGGGACGCCTGTTAGAATGATTGTTAGAGAAAAGCTTGAAAAAGGGGAAGGTAGCAATACAAAATAAAAAACTATAAGATAAAATAAGGAGAGTGATCTATATGTTAAAATACATATTAGTAGTAATCGTTGCATATTTATTAGGAAGCATTAGTTTTTCAGTTATAATTAGTAAGAAATTAGCTGGATTTGATGTTAGAGAAAAAGGAAGCGGAAATGCAGGAAGTACAAATGTTTTAAGAACGGTTGGAAAAAAAGGAGCAATATTAACTCTTATTTGTGATTGCTTAAAAGGAGTAATTGCAGTTTTAATAGCTTATATAGTAAGCAAGACTACACAAAATACAGATGGAGCATTACTTGTACAATTAGCAGGACTTGCCGTTGTTCTAGGACACACATTTCCTATATTCTTTAATTTTAAAGGCGGAAAAGGTGTAGCAACATCTCTTGGAGTATTATTAATAATAAACTGGCAAATTGGTTTAATATGTTTGGTATTTGCTTTACTATTAATGGCATTAACAAGATTTGTTTCACTTGGTTCAGTATCTGCTGCAATACTATTTCCAGTGCTAACAATATTCATACATTCACATTATATTTTAGATGGAAGTTATATAATATTTGCACTTCTTCTTGGAGCATTTGTTGTATTTAACCATAGAGCAAATGTTAAAAGATTATTAGAAGGTAAAGAAAACAAATTAAGTTTTAAGGGAACAAAATAAATTAAAGAGGATAATCATATGAAAAATATAGCTATAATTGGAAGCGGAACTTGGGGAGTTGCGTTGGCAATACATTTATCTAAAAAAGGAAATAAAATAAAAATTTGGTCTTTTTCGGAAGAGGAAGCTAATACTCTAAATACAGAAAGAAAATGCAAGTTTCTGCCAGAGGCTGTTATAGATGAAAATATCACGTGCTATACAGATATGAAAACTGTAATTGATGGTTCTGATATAATTTTACACGTTACTCCTTCAAAATTTGTTAGAGAAACAATTAAAAAATATGAGAAATATGTAACAAATCAGCCAGTAATAATGTGTTCTAAAGGATTTGAAGCAGATACACTTTGTACATTAAGCCAAGTAATCGAGCAAGAGATGCCAAATGTTAAATATGGTATCTTTTCAGGACCAAGTCACGCAGAGGAAGTATCTCTTGGAATACCAACAGCAATTGTCATTGCATCTAAAGATGTTGATATACAAGATATGGTACAACAATTATTTATGAATGAAAAGATGAGAGTGTACACTTCTGATGATGTTACAGGAGTTGAACTTGGAGGAGCTTTAAAGAATATAATTGCATTTTGTGCAGGAATTGCTACTGAAATTAATCTTGGAGATAATACTTTTGCAGCATTAGTTTCAAGAGGATTAGTAGAACTAACAAGACTTGGAATGGCAATGGGAGGAAAACACGATACATTCTATGGACTTTCAGGACTTGGAGATCTAATTGTAACTTGTATGAGTGAACATAGCAGAAATAGAAGAGCAGGAAGATTAATAGGAAAAGGTTATACAATAGAAGAAGCTAAAAAAGAAATAGGAATGGTAATTGAGAGTATAGATAATATAGAAGTTGCATATAAATTATCAAAAAAATATAATATAGAAATGCCTATTGTAAATGCTGTGTATGACATACTATATAATGGACTAGAGCCTTCAAAAGCTGTTACATTATTAATGACAAGAGATAAAAAATCGGAATAATTTAATAAGGATATCTTTCGTATAAATACCTAATGATGCTATCAGCGTTGTTAGGTGTTATATTTATATATACGCCTTTATCAATACTAATCCACATGGCTAATTCAAAACTATCAATATTATCAGCAAACACGCCAAGCATAGTAGCCATTTCTACAGGATTTGGAAATTCTTGTTTAGATCGGAAGAGCACACGTCTGAACTCCAGTCACTATTCGCGATCTCGTA